>Ga0207733_100331_pt1 | contig 35881 bp, 39 predicted proteins | sample A23P3SouthBayCA_FD_187735 | JGI IMG/M metagenome (GOLD analysis project Ga0207733, IMG submission 187735) | Aerobic enrichment media microbial communities from Eden Landing Ponds, California, USA - A23 P3 (SPAdes) | ecosystem: Environmental > Aquatic > Marine > Unclassified | place: Emeryville... | reverse complement strand
GGGCGCCCGCCTCGCGCGGGCCCCGCTGGTCTGTGACTGGTACGAGGAGCCAAGCGCCGGGGCAGGCCCCCTCGATCGGGTCCTCGACCTGCCGACCCGCGCCGCGTCCGCCCCGGCGACGGTTGTGACTCCCTCTCGAACCGTCGAGACGCAGGTGCGAGAGCGCGGCGTCGACGCCGACCACACCCGCGTCGTGCCGAACCCCATCGAGTTCGACGCCGTCCGCGAGGCCCCGGTGCGCGAGGGCGGCGACGTGGTCTACTCCCGGCGCCTCGACGAGGACGCCAACCTCGAGAGCCTGCTCCTCGCCCTCGCGGAGTACCGGGAGCGGGACTGGACGGCGGCCGTGGTCGGCGACGGCCCCGCCCGCGAGCGGTACGAGCAGCAGGCCCGCGACCTGCGCATCGACGACCGCGTGGCGTTCCTCGGCGACCTCGACGTGCCCGCCCGCCTCTCGCTGTTCAAGGGCGCTCACGCCTACTTCTACACGGCCCGGCGGACGCCCTTCCCGACGGATCTCTGCCGGGCGCTGGCGTGTGGCTGTGTCGGCATCGTCGAGTACCACGCCGACTCCAGCGCCCACGAACTCGTGGAGGGCGCGGACCGCGGCCTGCTGGCGACCGACGACGAGGAACTGGTGGACTTACTCGTCACCGCGGCGTCGATGGAGCATCGCACCGTCGACGAGACGTACGCGGCCTACGACGGTCCCGCGGTCCGGGACCGCCTGCTCGACTGCTATCAGAACGCCCGCGACCGGGTCGGCCTACTCTAATTCGTCGGCCGCCCGCACGGCGGGCACGTTCTCCGCCACGTCGTGCACTCGGACGAGGTCGGCGCCCCGCGCCGCCGCGAGCGCCGATCCGGCGACCGTCGCCGCCAGACAGTCGCCGGCCGTCTCTCCGATCTCGGTGAACATCGACTTGTGGGAGTGGCCGACGAGGATCGGACAGCCGAAGGCCGAGAACTCCTCGAGGCGATCGAGGAGGTCGAAGTCCTCGCGGGGCGTCTTACCGAAGCCCAGCCCCGGATCGACGATGATCTGCGAGCGGTCGATCCCCGCCTTCTCCGCGCGGAGGATGCGCTCCCGGAGGTCCGCCATCGCGTCCTCGACCACGTCGTCGTACTCGATCTCGGTGTCGGGATCGACGGGCGCCTCGACGCTGTGCATCACCACGACCGGCACGTCCCGGGCGGCGACGACGAAGCGCATCTCCGGGTCGGCCAGCCCCGACACGTCGTTGACGAGGTCCGCGCCGGCGTCGAGCGCCGCGGCCGCGACCGACGCCCGGCGCGTGTCGATGGAGATCAGGGCGTCGAGGTCCGCGATCCGCTCGATCACGGGCACCACCCGCTCGCGCTCCACCTCGGGCGGCGTCGCCTCGACGTTCGGGTTCGTGCTCTCCCCGCCCACGTCGATCACGTCCGCGCCGTTGGCGACCATCTCCTCGGCCCGCGCGACCGCCGCGTCGACGGCCTCGAACTCGCCGCCGTCGTGGAAACTGTCCGGCGTGACGTTCAGGATGCCCATGACCGCCGTCCGGTCCGCCCACGGCCACTCCGCGTCGGGGCCGTCCGCGAGGCCGACGCCCGCCCGGATCCGGTCGGCGACGACGCCGAGGCCGTAGGGCTGGGCGTCGAGTTTCTCCACGAGGCGCCGGAACTGCGCCAGCGTCCCCATCAGCACCACGTCGAGGAACTCCTCGTCCTGATCGTTGAGCCCCGAGACGGCGCACTCGCCGCCCAGCGAGAGCAGTTCCTCCTTGAGGTACTGGGCCTGTCGCGGCTGGACGCGGCACTTCACGACCCGGTGGACGCCCTTGCCGCGCATCCGCCACGCGCCGGCGTCGGTGACGTGTGCGCCGTCGAGGACCGCCTCGGCGTCGCCGAGGTCCTCGACTCGCTTGGGGATCGGGTGTCGCGTCCACCGGGTGCGGGCCTCCGCGACGGTGTACAGCGACCCCGTGATCAGCACCGCGTCGTCCGGGCCGGCCGCCGCGAGCGCGTCGTCGACGGCCGTCTCGACGGCGCTCCGGACTGCGATCTCGGACGCCCGCTCACGGTAGACGCGGGCGAGCACCCCCTGTCCCTCCGCGCGGTCGGTGTCGGGCCGGCAGGTGTAGACGCGGTCGGCCGCGGGGAGCGCCGCGGCCATTCCGTCGTGGTCCTTGTCGTGCATCGCGCCGACGACGAGGTGGAGGTCGTCGTAGTCGTAGGCGGCGAGCGTCTCCCGGAGCGCCTGGCAGGCGTCGGGGTTGTGCGCGCCGTCGAGGACGACCAGCGGGTCCGCGTCCATCACCTCGAAGCGCCCCGGCCAGTCGGCGGCCCGCAGGCCGCGCGCGATCGCCTCGTCCTCGATTGCCACGCCGAGGGCGTCCCCGACCTGCCGGGCCAGCGTCACGGCGACGCCGGCGTTTCTGGCCTGGTGGGCGCCGGGCAGCGGAATCCGCGTCGCGATCTCGGGCCCGTCGGCCCTGACGGTCACCGCCGCCTCGACGCGGTCGACGACGCCGTCGTAGGTGACCTGCACGTCCGCGTCTTCGAAGCCGACGGTGATCACCGCGCCCGCCTGCTCCCGGACGGCGGCGAGCGCCGCATCCCCCGTCGCGGTCACGAGCGGTCGGTCGGCCGGCGCGACGTGGGCGAGGTCGCGGCCGATCTCGGCCACCGTGTCGCCCAGTACGTCGGTGTGCTCCAGCGCGACGGACGTGACCGCGCTCGCGACCGGGTCGGCGACGCTCGTCGCGTCGTGCTTGCCGCCGATGCCGACCTCGACGACGGCGACGTCCACGTCGGCCCGCTCGAACTGCCAGTACGCCATCGCCGTCAGCGTCTCGAAGAAGGTGGGCGCCGCGCCGATGGCGGCCCGGTCGTTCACGTAGTCCTCGGCCGCCTCGACGAACGCGCAGACCGCCCGCTCGGGAATCGGGCGCCCGTCGACGCGGATCCGCTCGCGCACGTCGTCGAGGTGCGGCGACGTGTACAGCCCCACGTCCAGCCCTGCCTCCCGGAGCGACCGCTCGACCATCCGGGCGGTGCTGCCCTTGCCGTTCGACCCGGCGACCTGCACCACCGGCACGGCCTCGTGGGGGTCGCCGAGTTCGGCCAGCAGCGCCGCCGTCGCCTCCGTTCCGGGCTTCATCCGGAAGCGCCGGAGGTCGAAGAGGAAGTTGGCGGCGTCGTGAAAGCGCATAGGTGCCGGCACGGACACGCGGCGTTTAGGCCTGTCGAAGGCGCCCCTCACACTCATCTGTCCTGCCCGCGTTCAGTACTGTATGCCTCTCCCCGACGGCGTGGCGACCGCCGCCATCGACGCCATGGCGCCCCACGTCGCGGTCCTCGACGCCGCCGGCGACATCCTGTGGACCAACCGGAGTTGGCGCGCGTTCGGCGCCGCGAACGCCTCCGTCTCGCCCGACGGCGACGTCGGCGAGAACTACTTCGAGCAGTGCGCCGACACCGACGAGTACGGGGACGCCGCGTGTGAGGGGCTCCGGGCCCTCGCGGCTGGGGACCGCGAGACATTCGAACTGGAGTACCCCTGTCACTCCCCGGAGCGCCGCCGCTGGTTCGTCCTCTACGCCTCCCGGTTCGCGGTCGACGGCGACCGCTACCTCGTCACCGCGCACACCGACGTGACCGATCGCAAGACCGCCGAACTCCGACTACAGCGCCGCATCGAGACGGCCGAGTCGGTCGCGGCGATGCTCTCCCACGACCTTCGCAACCCCCTCACCGTGGCGCTGGGCCGGATCGAACTCGCCGCGGAGGAGCGCGACTCGGCGGACCTCGACGCCGCGCTCTCGGCGCTCCGCCGCGTCGAGGCGATGATCGCCGACGCCGTCACGTTCGTCCGCGTCGGCGCGACCGCGCTGGAGCGCGAGGACGTCTCCCTCGAGGCGGTCGCCCGCGAGGCGTGGACGCACGTCGACACGGCCGATGCGACCCTCTCAGTCGCGGGGGACCGGACGCTCGCGGCCCACCCCGGCCTGCTCGCGCACCTCTTCGAGAACCTGTTTCGCAACGCTGTCGAGCACGTCGGCCCGACCGTCTCGGTCCGCGTGGGCCTGCTCGACGACGACGCGGGCTTTTTCGTCGCAGACGACGGTCCCGGGATCCCCGCGTCGCGGCGGGACTCTCTCTTCGACCTCGGCAGCGCGGGGGCCGACGGCCGGCCGAGTTTCGGCCTCCCCATCGTGGGCGCCGTCGTCGACGCGCACGGCTGGTCGGTCTCGCTCGTAGACGCGAGGGACGGCGGCGCACGCTTCGAGGTGCGGACGGCGCCCGAGACGCCGGACGCCGACGCGTCGGAGGAGTAGTCGCGCCGAACCCCGGTGTTCGCGGGTCGTGCCTCCCCGCTCACGTTTTCGAGGTCTCGCTTCGCTCGACCTCGCTAGTCGTGCCGAAAGGCCCGCTGCCCCGTGAACACCATCGACAGCCCGAGTTCGTCGCAGGCCTCGATGACTTCCTCGTCGCGCTTCGACCCGCCGGGCTGGATCACGGCCTCGATGCCCGCCTCGGCGGCGACCTCGATGTTGTCCGGGAACGGGAAGAAGGCGTCAGAGACCATCACGCCGCCCGCTGCGGACTTCCCCTCCGCGTCGGCTTCGGCCTTCATCTTCGCGACCTTCACCGCGTCTACGCGGGAGAGCTGGCCCGCGCCGACGCCGACCGTCTCCGTACCCGACGTGAAGATGACCGCGTTCGAGGTGACGTGCTTGACGACCTGCCAGCCGAACAGCATCGACTCGAGTTGCTCCTCGCTCGGCTCGGCCTCGGTGACGACCTCCAGGTCGTCGCGGGTGAGTTGCTGGGTGTCCCGCTCCTGCACGAGGCGGCCCCCGACGAGGGACTTCTCGGCGACGGTCTCGGTGCGGGCGTCGGGGCCGATGCCATCGACTTCGAGGATCGGCATGCTCTCTTTCTGCCGGAGGACGTCGAGGGCGTCGTCGGTGTAGCCGGGCGCGATGACGACGACCTTGAAGGAGTCGATGATCTGCTCGGCCGTCGCAGCGTCGCAGGTCCGATTGAGCGCGACGATGCCGCCGAAGGCGCTCTTGGGGTCCGTCGCCAGCGCCCGCTCGTAGGCGTCCGCGAGCGTGTCGGCCGTCGCACAGCCGGCGGGGTTGGCGTGCTTGATGACCGCCGCGGCCGGCCGCTCGAACTCCTTGATCAGGTCGAGCGCGCCGTCGGTGTCGTTGTAGTTGTTGTAGGACAGCGCGTTCGCCTCGGGGTTGTGCTGGGTGGCCCCGACGACGCTCGCCTCCTCGCACGTCGGGTCCTCGTAGACGGCGGCGTCCTGGTGGGGATTCTCGCCGTAGCGGAGGTCGGCGAAGCGATCCTCCGAGGTCGTCCGGCGCGTCGGGAAGGTGCCGCCCTCGTCGCCGTCGACCTGCACCTCGCCGTCGGCGACGGTGACGCGGTCCTCGGCGAACCACTCGACAGCGCGGGGGTACGCGCGGAACTCCGCCTCGTGGAGCACCCGCTCCGTGAGGTCGCTCTCGTCGTCGCCCTCGTAGACGGGCACGGTCTCCTGTGTCACGATGGGGCCGCCGTCGACCTCCTCGGTGACGACGTGGACCGTACAGCCGGTGACGCTGACGCCCGCGTCGAGCACCTGCTCGTGGGCGTCCTGCCCGGGGAACGAGGGCAGCAGCGACGGGTGGACGTTCAGCGTCGTCGGAGCGGCGTCGACGAACGTCTCGGTGAGGACGCGCATGTAGCCGTCCAGACAGACGAGGTCGACGTCGTAGTCCGCCAGCGCGTCGAGGATGCGCTCCTCGTGAGCCTCGCGGCTGTCGCCCTCGCGCTCGACGACTTCCGTCGAGATCCCGCGGTCGGCCGCGGCGTCGAGGACGGGCGCGTCGGCGTCGTTGGACAGCACGACGGATAGTTCCGCGCCGCCCGGCGCCCGGTCGGCGATGTTGCGCAGATTCCGCCCCCTGTTGCTCGCCATGCCGGCTATCTTCATGTGCGAATGCGCGCGGGGCGGGCCAAAAGCGATTGTGATTCCCGCCGCCGCGGACCGACACCCTTTTCGACGCGCCGGGCGGCCTCTCGGCCATGCCGGACCCTCTCGACGCCGTCTCTCCCCTCGACGGGCGCTACGCCGGTCGCACGGCGCCGCTCCGCGACTACGCCAGCGAGGCCGCGCTAATGCGGGCCCGCGTCCGCGTCGAGGTCGAGTACCTGATCGCGCTCGCCGACGTCGGCGCCACGGACCTCTCGCTCTCCGAGACCGAGCGGGCGGACCTGCGTGCCCTCTACGAGGACTTCGACGGCGACGACGCGGCCTACGTGAAGCGCCTCGAAACCGAGGGCACCGAGGAGCACTCCGCGACGAACCACGACGTGAAGGCCGTCGAGTACTTCGTCCGCGACCGCGCCGCCGAGGCGATGGGCGTCGGCCCCTGGGTCCACTTCGCGCTGACCAGCGAGGACGTGAACAACCTCGCGCACCGCCTGCTCGTCAAGCCCGCCGTCGAGGAGGTCTTGCTCCCCGCGATCCGGGACGTTCGCGACGCGCTCGCGGAGATGGCCCACGAGCATCGCGACGTGCCGATGCTGGCGCGCACCCACGGCCAGCCAGCGACGCCGACCACCTTCGGCAAGGAGATGGCAGTCTACGCCGCTCGCCTCGGGCAGGCCGCGGCCCGCGTCGAGGCCGCGGCCGACGACCTCGCCGGGAAACTGGCCGGCGCGTCGGGCACCTACGCCGCGCACGTCGCGGCCTACCCCGACGTGGACTGGCCGGCCTTCGCCCGCGACTTCGTGACCGGCCTCGGCCTCGACCACCAGCCGCTGACGACGCAGGTCAACCCCTGCGACGATCTGGCGGCCCTCTTCGACGCGCTCCGGGGCGTCAACAACGTTTTGCTCGATCTGGACCGCGACGCGTGGCTCTACGTCTCCGATCGCTACCTCGGGCAGGAGGCCGCCGCCGGCGAGACTGGCTCCTCGACGATGCCCCACAAGGTGAACCCCATCGACTTCGAGAACAGCGAGGGGAACCTCTCGAAGGCGAACTCGGATCTGACCTTCCTCGCCGACTACGTGACGACCTCCCGGCTCCAGCGGGACCTCTCGGACTCGACCGTGAAGCGCAACGTCGGCGCCGCCTTCGCCTACTGCCTGCTGGGCTACCTGAAGTGCTCGGCCGGTCTCTCGAAGGTCGTGCCGAACGCGCAGGTGATGCGCGACGACCTCGAATCGACTCCGGAAGTCATCGGCGAGGCCGTCCAGACGATCCTCCGCCGCGAGGGCCACGAGGACGCCTACGAGCGCGTGAAGGACCTCACCCGCGGCGAGCGGGTCACACTCGACGACTTCTACGACCTCTTCGACGACCTCGACGTGGACGAGAGCGTGCGCGAGGAACTGCGCGCCCTGACGCCGGCGGGCTACACCGGCGTCGCCGCCCGCCTCGCGGACGAGGGCTGACCCTACGCTTTTGCCCGGCGGTCGTTTCAGGTCGCGCATGGCCGAGCGCCGCGTCCGCGTCGCCGACGCCCCGGTGACGTGGACCGTCGTCGCCGCCTCGATTGGGCTTTTCGTGGCGGAGGTCGCCGTCGGCGCCCGGACGGGGGCGCCGCCGAGCGCCGTCGCCGCGGCACTCTTCGTCGACCACCCGTGGCTGGCGTGGGCGCTCGCGCCGGCGCTCCACCACGGCGTCGCACACCTCGCCGGCAACGTGGCCGTCCTCGCGGTTGCGGCGCCCGTGGAGCGCCGACTCAGCGCGCGGCAGACCCTCGCCCTGCTCCTGTTGGCGGGCTTCCTCCCGCTGTACGCCGAGGGCGCGAAACTCGCCGCACTCGCCGCTGACCCGCACGTCGGCGCCTACGGCGCGAGCGGCTACGCTTTCGGCATCCTCGGCTGTGGCCTCGTGCTCGGCGGGCCGAACACGCCGCGCTGGTGGCTCGTCCGCCTCGGCGGGGTCGCCGCGGCGCTCGTCGTGGCGTTCGATCTGCTCACGTCGTTCGGCGCGCCGCTGGCGGTCAACGTCGGCCACCTCGGGGGCCTCCTCGCCGGTTCAGCCGTCGGGGCGTTCGCGGACTAGCAGAACGTCTCGACGGCCGCCGTCACCGCGTCGGCCGCGCGCTCGACGTCGGGCAGTTCGACGCGCTCGTCGGCGCTGTGGGCGACCGAGAGGTCCCCCGGCCCGAAGACGACGGTGGGCGCGTGCGGCGCGAAGTGCGAGGCCTCCGTCGCCGCGCCGAACGCCCGCACCGCGCCGCCGCTGGCGTCGGCCATGGCCCGCACGAGCGGGTCGTCCTCGTCGGTCACGAACGGGTCGTCGAAGGCCTCGGGGTCGCCCAGCAGCGACACGGCCAGATCAACCTCGTCGGGGCAGGCGTCGCGCAAGTGCGCCGCGAGCGAGTCCGGGAAGTCGGCGACCGTCTCCGGCGGCACGCTCCGCCGGTCGACCGTGATCTCACACGCCGCCGGAATCTGGTTGATCGCCTCGCCGCCCTCGATGACCGTCGGGGTGAGCGTCGGCGCGCCGAGGACCGGATCGGGGTCCGGGCCGCGCACCTCGTCGTAGGTGTCGAGCGCCTGCAGGACCGGTCCCGCGGCGCGAATCGCGTTCGCGCCGTTGGCGGGGTCGGCGGCGTGACCGGCCGCGCCTGCGAGCGAGACGTTCGCGGTGAACTGCCCGCGTGCCGCCGTGCAGACGTCGAGGCCGGTCGGCTCCCCGACGACGTAACCGTCGGCGTCGAAGGTGCCGGCGACCGCGACGGCGCCGGACTGGGCGGTCTCCTCGTCGGGCGTGACCGCGAGCGTGAGCGTGCCGTCCACGTCGGCGCGGAGGAACGCGGCCACGAGGGCGGCCAGCGGCCCCTTCGCGTCGCAGGTACCCCGCCCGAACGCCGTGTCCCCGTCCCGCTCGTAGGGGACGTGGGGCGCCACGGTGTCGATGTGGGTGTTGAGGACGAGGTGCGGGTCGCCGGACCCCCGCACGGCGTGCACGACCCCGTGTTCGTCGACGCGGGGGTCGGCGCCCGCGTCGCGGAGCGTCTCGACCAGCAGGTCCCGCATCGGGCCCACGTCCTCGTGGGAGGGCGTCTCGACCGCGCGCCGATGGAAGTCGATGGGGTCGAACGTCATCGCTCCACGCGGGTCACGTCGGCCATCGTCTCGCGCCGGCGGACGACCCGCGCGTCGTCGCCGTCGAGTGCGACCTCTGCGGGCCGGGGCTGGGAGTGGAACTGGTTCGCGAGTTCGTAGCCGTACGCGCCGGCGTTGCCGATGGCGAGCACGTCGCCCCGGACCGGCTCGGGGAGGGGCCGATCGGTGCAGAACACGTCCGCACTCGTACAGCAGGGGCCGCCGACGGAGACCGGCCGCTCGTCGCGGTCGGGGGCCGTCACGTTCGCCATCGGGTGGTACGCGTCGAACATCGCCGGGCGGATCAGCGTCGCCAGCGAGGCGTCCACGCCGACGACGGTGGTCGCGGGCGTCTCCTTTACCGTGTTCACCTCGGTCAGGATGACCTCCGCGTCGGCGACGACGTAGCGCCCGGGTTCGAACTTCGGGGTCGCCGCGAGGTCGCCGATGGCCGCGCGCACCTGCTCGGCCACGGCGTCCACGTCCAGTGGCTCCTCCTCGGGGCGGTAGGGGACGCCGAAGCCGCCGCCGAAGTCGACGAACTCCAGACGCTCGTCGCCGACCTCGCGGGCCAGATCAGCCACTTTACCGATGGCCCGGCAGTGGTCGTCGAGGTCCTCGTGCAGGACGCCGGACCCGGCGTGGGCGTGGATGCCCACGAGGTCGAAGCGCTCCCGGAGGTCGTCGGCGAGGGCGGGCACCTCGTCGTAGGGGACGCCGAACTTCGCGTCCTTGCCCGTCGCCACCTTCTCGTGGTGGCCGGTGCCGATGCCGGGGTTGATGCGGATGGCCACGCGGCCGTCGTAGCCCCGCTCTTCGAGGCGGTCGAAGGTGTCACGCGCGCCGCCGGTGATCGTCAGCCCCGGGTGGTCGTCCGCGAGGTCGACCGCGTAGTCGAGGTCGCGGTCCGGGGGGTTGACGGCCGTGTACTGGAGCGTGTCGGGGTCAGCGCCCGCCTCGACGGCGCGCTGGAGTTCGCCGCGCGCGGCGCACTCGATGTCCGCGCCCGCGTCGAGCACCGCGTCGAGGACGGCGCCGCCGGTGTGGGCCTTCGCCGCGTACATCACCTCGGCGTCGTCGAAGGCGTCGGCGAAGCGCCGGTAGTTCTCGCGGACGCGCTCGGGGTCGAGGACGTACAGCGGCGTCCCGAAGTCGAAGGCGAGGGCTTCGAGGCGCTCGAAGTCCCAGTCGCCGACGCGCCGGACCGACGCGGCGTCGGTCATTCCCGGAGCGCCTGCTCGCGCTCGGTCGCGTCGAGCGTGTCGGCCTCCACGTCCATCGCCACGACGGCGGGCTTGTACGCCTCGCCGGGCAGGAGGTCGTGGTCGCCGACGCTCGACTCGACGAAGCGCGCGAACGCCCGGCGCTCGGGGGGCAGTTCGCCGTACCGAATCTCCTCGTCCACGAGGTCGTAGACGGGGATGCGCGGCGTCAGGAGCGTGTTCTCCGCGACGACGGAGCCCTCGCCGACGACGAAGCCCGACGTGACCCGACAGCCGGCGCCTAGGTCCACGTCGTCCTCGACGACGACCGGCGCGCTCTCGACCGGTTCGAGGACGCCGCCGATCACCGTGTTCGCGCCGAGTTTGACTTTCTCGCCGATCTGCGCGCAGGAGCCGACGACGTCACAGGAGTCCACGAGCGTCCCGTCGCCGACCCGCGCGCCGACGTTGACGAAGGACGGCGACATCATGATGCAGTCGCTCCCGAGGTAGGCGCCCCGGCGGATCGTCGTGCCGTCCGGCGTGTTGCGCGTCCCCCGCGCCGCGAGGTCGTCCGTCTCGCGCAGGGGGAGCACGTCGTGGTAGTCGACGCCGCCATGGGTCCGGGCCTCGGTCTCCCGCAGCGAGAAGTTCAGCAGGATGCCCTGCTTCACCCACTCGTTGGCGACCCACTCGCCGTCTGTCTTCTCCGCGGCGCGCACGTCGCCGGCTTCGAGGCCGTCGAGGAACGCGTCCAGCACGTCGCGGTCGTCGGCCGTGGCCGAGGCTGCGTCGACGTCGCCCTCGTCGTAGCGCCGCCACAGCGCCCGCACGTCGCTCTTCAGGCTCATGTGTCGCCCACTACGTCAGCGAAGGTATAGTAGCCGCGGTCTCTGCCCGTCAGCCACGCCGCGGCGTCGAGGGCGCCGGCCGCGAACACGCCGCGGGACTCCGCGCGGTGGGTCAGCGTCACGACCTCGTGGTTGTCGGCCAGCATGACCTCGTGCTCGCCGGTCACGTCGCCCGCGCGGCGGGCGTGGACCCCGATCTCGGTCTCCGAACGGGGCGCCTCGCCCTCGCGGCCGTGGACCCGCTCCCCGTCGCGGTGCTCTTCGATGGTCGCGAGCAGTTCCTTCGCGGTGCCGCTCGGGGCGTCCCGCTTGGCGTTGTGGTGGGTCTCCGTGAGTTCCACGTCGTAGCCCGGGAGCGCCGCGACGGCGTCCGCGACGGCCTGCGTGAGCGCCTGCACGCCGCGGGCGAAGTTCGCCGCGCGGAGCAGGGGGATCTCGGTCCCGTACTCGCGGAGCGCGGCCTCGTCGCCCTCGTCGAAGCCCGTCGTCCCGACGACGGCGGGGGTGTCGGTCGCCGCGCAGGCGGCGACGTAGCTCAGCGAACTCGCCGGCCCGGTGAAGTCCACGAGCGCGTTCACGTCGCGCTTCGAGAGCAGAACCTCCAGATTCGACGCTGGCTTGATCTCGACGCCGGCGACCGTCTCGCCCGCCGGGTCGCGGTTGACGGCCACGGCGACCTCGTGGCCGCGCTCCTGTGCCGCCTCGATCACTTCTCTGCCCATCCGGCCCGTCGCGCCGGTGACGGCGAGTTTCATCGGCTCACCTCCAGGTCGGCGAGGGCCTCGCGGAGTCGCTCGCGGGTGTCGTCGGTCGCCCGCGAGAGGGGGTCCCGGAGGTGCACCCCGTCGTGGTGGCCCCGGAGCGCCAGCGCCTCCTTCACCGGGATCGGGTTCGTCTCCGCGAACAGCGCCCGGACGACGGGTCCGAGTTCGTGGTGGATCTCGCGGGCCGTCTCGTAGTCGCCGCCCAGCGCCGCGCCGACCATCGCGCAGGTGCGCTCGGGTTCGACGTTGGCGGTGACGCTGATGACGCCGCCGCCCCCGACGCTCAGGACCGGGAGCGTGAGGCCGTCGTCGCCGGAGAGCACGACGAACTCCTCGTCGCGCGTCCGCTCGACGATCTCGCTGATCAGGCCCAGATCGCCGGAGGCGGCCTTGTAGCCCGCGACGTTCTCGTGGCTGGCGAGGGAAACGGCCGTGTTGGCCTCGATGGAGCGCCCCGTCCGCGAGGGGACGTTGTAGACGATCTGGGGCAGGTCCACGGCGTCGGCGACCCGCCGGAAGTGTCGCTCCATCCCCTCGGGTTCGGGCTTGTTGTAGTACGGCGAGATCAGGAGGAGCGCGTCGGCGCCGGCGTCGGCGGCGCGCCGCGAGAGCGACAGCGCCTCCCGGGTGTTGTTCGAACCGGTGCCCGCGATGACGGGCACGTCCTCGACGGCTTCGACGACCGTCTCGACGACCTCGACGTGTTCGTCGTGGGTCATCGTCGCGCTCTCGCCGGTCGACCCGGCGGGGACGATGCCGTCGACGCCCGCGGCTTCGAGGCGCTGTGCGTCGGCGGCGAGTTGGTCGTGGTCGATGCTCCCGTCGTCGGCGAAGGGCGTCGCGATGGCCGGGTGGACGCCGTGGAACAGGTCGGGCGCGTTGCGTGTCATGTGTGTACTCGGTGTGGGTGATCGGCGGGCGGTGCGGGTCGGATCGGACCCGGGACGGGGCGCCACCCCCGCACCGAGCCCTACGCCGACCGGCGCTTCCCGCCGGAGAAAGCGGACGCGCCGCTGGGACCATCGACCGCCCGGTCGACGCTCGCCGCGACGCGAACCATGGATGGAGAGCGGTTCCCGAGGGATTTAGTGTTTCCGGAGGTACCCCGCCGGGCTTATCCGGGCGGCGGCCGGCGAGTCGGTATGGTCCTTGTCCTCGGGGACGCGCACGCCGCCGACCCGGCGAACCGCTCGGCGCTCTTCGCCGCGTACGACGCGGCGGACGCGGCGGTGGCGCTGCAGGCCGGGGACCTGATGCACTACGACCTGCCGATTCCGACCCACTTCATCGCGGGCAACAACGAGGACTTCGACGTGATCGAGGCACTTCGCGCGGGTCGGTCGCCCGAAGGCGTCTCGAACGCGCACCTGCTCCACAGCACCGCCGCCGAGGTGGCGGGCCGCCGCGTGGGCGGCCTCTCGGGCAACTACGCGCCCACCCGGTTCGACGCCGACCGCTCGACCCTCGTCGGCGGGCGGCGGCGCCACTTCGTCCGCGCGGACGTGGAGCGCGCGAAGGCCCTCGACGTGGACGTGTTTCTCTCCCACGAGGCACCCCACGGCCTCCCCGTCTCCGAGGAGTACGGGGTCGGGTGCGACCACGTCGACGAGATTCTCCGCTCGGTCGACCCGGACCTCTGTCTGGTCGGTCACCACCACGAGCACGCCGAGACCACGTTCGGGGACACGCGCGTCGTCTCGCTGGCGCCGGCGTGGGAGTCCTACTACGACCTCGACCCGGAGACGCTGGCGCTCACGCGCCACGAGACCCCCGCGTCGGACGGACAGCGGTAAGGGCCACCCCGCCGAAGGCCCGCTATGCCAGTCACGCACCCCGATCAGCGGGTGGCGGTGCTCGCGGACGCGCAGAACCTGTACCACACGGCCCAGAGTCTCCACTCGCGCAACGTCGACTACGACGCGCTGCTCTCAGAGGCCGTCGGCGACCGGCGCCTGACGCGGGCGCTCGCCTACGTCATCCGCGCGGACTCCCCTGAGGAGGAGAGCTTCTTCGAGGCGCTGGAGGACATCGGATTCGAGACGAAGATCAAGGAGATCAAGACCTTCGGCGACGGGACGAAGAAGGCCGACTGGGACGTGGGGATGAGCCTCGACGCCGTCACGCTCGCCGACCACGTCGACACCGTCGTGCTGTGCACGGGCGACGGGGACTTTGCCCGCCTCTGCTCGCACCTGCGCCACGAGGGCGTCCGCGTCGAGGCGATGGCCTTCTCCGAGTCGACGGCGGAGTCGCTCGTGGACGCGACTGACGCCTTCGTCGACCTGAGCGAGCGAATCGAGACGTTCCTGCTCTGACCGGCTACACCTGGCGAGACTCCGACGTGCCGACGAGCAGCGTGCCCGCGGCGAGCGCCAGCGCCCCCACCGACGCGGCCAGAACCGGAAGACTGCTGCCGGCGACGCCCGTGGCGAACATCAGCGCCGTGCCCACCGCGACGAGCACCAGTCCGGCGACGACCTGCGTACTGTTCATGTCCGGTCGAACTGACTCGTCGGTAATAAATCCGCCGTTGCCGGTCCGCGCCGCGAAAGGCTTTCGGCGGCCCCGGACGGAGGAGCGCGCATGCCCCGGGACCTCGCCTCGCTTCGGACCGTCGCGGACTACCAGTTCGGCACGGGCGCCGGCGCCGCCCTGTTCCCGCCCGAGGAGGACCTCGCGGTCACCCGCTCGAAGTCCGGCCGGCCGCGGCAGGTCGCCGGCGCCGACGGCGACCGCCTCATCTCGCTTGGCACCGACGGCCGGTTCACGCTCGGAACCGCCGGCGGCCGGCGCCTCCTCGCGGCGCTCGACCCGCCGCGTGGCCGCGTCGTGGTCGGCGACGAGTCCGCGCCCTTCGTCCGCGACGGGAAGAACGCCTTCGCGAAGTTCGTCGTCGAGGCCGACCCGGAGATCCGCGCCCGCGACGAGGTGGCCGTGGTCCACGAGGACGGCCACCTCCTCGGCGTCGGCCGCGCGGAACTCGACGCCGCGGCGATGGCGGACTTCGACACCGGGATGGCCGTCCGCGTCCGCGAGGGGGCCGAATGACCCGCTTTCTGATCGCCACCGACTCGGTGCACGCGACCGCCGCGGCGTGTGACTACCTCGGGGACCGCCTCGACCCCGACGACGCGGTGCGCGCGGTCGCCGCCGTGGGCGGCGAGACGACCGAGCGCGACGCGGCCGAGGCGCTGAACGTCGTCCCCGTCCGCCTGCCGACGGCCGATGCGGAGACGGCGACCCCGGAGGGCGACCCCGCGGCGGCGGTCGGCGCCGCTGCCGCTGACTTCGAGGCCGACGAGGTCGTCCTCGCGGCCCGGAGCGACCCGGACGCGCCGGGCCTCGGCGAGACTGCTCGCGCGATCCTCGCCGCGGCGTCGGTGCCGGCCGTCGTCGTCCGGCCGACCTGATCCCACACGCTTTTTGCCGCGGGGCGCGACCTCCGAGACATGTTTGGAGGCGGAGGCGGCGGCATGAACCCCCAGAAGATGCAACAGATGATGGAACAGATGGGCGTCGACATGGACGAACTCGACGCCGAGGAGGTCGTCATCCGACTCGAAGACGGGACCGAACTCGTCTTCGCCGACCCCGAGGTCACCCGGATGGACGCGCGCGGCCAGCAGACCTACAGCGTCGTCGGCGAACCCGACGAGGAGCGCGAGGCGGCCGCCGAGATCGAGGGCGACGCCGACGACGAGGTCGCCGAGATCCCGCAGGCCGACGTGGACATCGTCGCCGAGCGCACCGGCGCGTCCGACGCCGACGCGCGTGAGGCGCTGGAGGCGACCGACGGCGACCTCGCCGCGGCGGTCGAACTGCTGGAGTGACGGTCCTGCTGACGCGGGGCGACCGCGAGTTCCGGTGTGAGCCTGGCGAGGAACTCCACACGGATCTGGGCGTGCTGACGGTCCCCGACGACCCCGAGTCCGGCGACACCGTCGAGACGCACCTCGGCGAGCCGTTCACCGTCCGGGAGCTACGCGGCCCGGACCTCTTCGATCACCTCGACCGCACCGGCGCCCCGATGATGCCCAAGGACATCGGCCTCGTGATGGGCTACACGGGCGCCTGCGGCGAGGACCGCGTCCTCGACGCCGGCACGGGCACGGGCGTCCTCGCGGCCTACCTCGGCCGCGCCGGCGCGGACGTGCTGACCTTCGAGCGCGACCCGGAGTTCGCCGAGCAGGCCCGCGAGAACATGGCCCTCGCCGGTGTCGCCGACACCGTCGAGGTCCGCACCGGCGACCTCCGCGAGGAGATCGACGAGTTGGGCACCTTCGACCTGCTCACGCTCGACACCGGCGACGCGCCGGCCATCGTCGAGCGAGCGCCCGAGGTGCTCGTCCACGGCGGCCACGTCGTGACCTACTCGCCGTTCGTCGAGAACGCCCGCAAGAGCGCCGAGGCGGCACGCGAGGCCGGACTCGCCGAGGTGGAGACTCGCGAGACCATCGAGCGCGAGATGACGTTCGACGACCGCGGGACCCGCCCCTCGACGGCCGGGGTGGGGCACACGGGCTATCTCACGTTCGCGAGAAAGGTGTAGCGGTGGCGGTGGCGGTGCGGAGCCTCCAGTAGCAGACGCGAGCGAGGTCTCCGACCGAGCGAGCGCAGCTTTGGTCCAGTTTTTGCGACGCCTCGTCGCAAAAACTGGGCGGTCAGTTGTCGTCCTCGCGCCACTTGTGCTCGCACTCGGTGCAGACGAAAAAGCGCGTCTCGCTCTCGTCGGCCGCGCGGATCTGCTGCATGTACCAGAAGGCCTCGTCGTTGCCACACTCGTCGCACTTCGCGTCGGTCTTCGGGAGGCCCTGCCCCTCGCCGCTGCTCTCGATGACCTCCGTCGCCTCCTGGCCCTCGGTGAGGACGTAGTTCGCGTCGGGATCCTTGATCTGCTCGTTGTCGCAGCTCGTGCAGATCCACAGCCCGTCGTCGGCCTTCATCATCGAACCGCACTCGTCGCAGAACTCCATCGTTGCCCGACCTAACCGACCGGGGTGGATAAGTGCGGCGCTCTACCCTTCGCCCTCGGACTGCCCGGGTTCCCCGACGGCCTCGGTGGGGAGCGCCGCGAACACCGACCCGCGCAGGTCGTCGGCGTCCGCGAACTCGTCGTCCTCGATGCGCTCGAAGACCGCCGACAGCGACTCGGATCCGTCGGCGTACACGAGCGTCACGTCGCTCAGTTCCGCGGCCGCAGTGTCGTGGGCGGCCGGGTAGTCGAGTTCCGCGAGCACCGCGTCGAGTTCGTTGAGCCGGACCTCGCGTGGCATGCTGTCACAGACGGGCCCGGCCACCATAACTCTCTGCCCCGGGTGGTTCCAAAGGCGCAAGTGACCCCCCGTCGAAATCGGTCCATGGGCCTCTCGGAGGAGGCGCGGGAGCGCCTCGCGGACATCGTCGAACTGCAGCCGACGAAGAACGGCGACCTGCAGGAGCGCTGGGACATGGAGAGCGGCAGCGAGGTCCACCAGTACCTCGAAGGCGAACTCAGAGACTACTACTACCGCGACGAGGACAGCCTCGTCCGCGCCACCACCGAGGCGACCGACCTCGTCAGCGACCTCGTGGACGCGTCGGACGTCGAGGACACGGTGAGCGTCACCGACCTCGAAGCCTCGGTTATCGAGGTACTCGCGGGGCCCGACGAGCGCTCGGAGAGCGTCGTCTCGGTGCTGCACAAGCTTCGGGACCGCTTCGACGCCGACCCGACGGCCGATGAGGTGCGGCGCGCGCTCCAGCGCCTCAAGCGCAAGGGCGTCGTCACGACCGAGCATCGCACCGTCCCCACGTTCCGCCTCGCCGCGGCCCGCGCGGACCTCGCCGTCGAAGTCAGTTCCTGACGCGCCCGCGCCGCTCGTCGAGGAGGCGCTTCAGCCGCGCTCCGGGGCCACCCTCGATGGGCCACCCGCCCTGCCGCCACGTCGGCGGTTCCGGCTCGAAGTGCGGGCAGTCTCCCGCACACTCCGCGGCCGTCTGCTCACGTCCGAGCGCGCCACACCGCGGCACCAGCGTCCGCCCGGACTCGTCGCGGCGCAGGTGGAAGTGGCGGCAGTCCGGGCGCATCGTGTCCGCGAAGGACCGCCAGCCGCGGCCGTACGCCCGTTCGGCGAGGCCGAGGCGGCGCTCCCGCTCGTCTTGGGGGTCGGTGTACTCGAACTCGCCCGCCTCCCGGTCGACGATGCGGGTGCCCGCGCCGCTGCCCAGGGAACGGGGATGCCACGCGACGTCTGCCGGGTCGGCCGCGTCGAAGTCGAAGACGAGGACGCCCGCCTCGACGGGCATGTCCTCCAGTAGCACCGGCTCGACCCGCTCGCCCGTCGCGGCCGTCGCGACCCACACCTCGTCGGCGAGGCCGCGGGCCACGTCGCGGTGCAGTTGCGGCGCGAGGTCGCGCGCGGCGCTCGCGGTGAGGTCCGGCTTGTTCTCGACGGCGACGACCCGGTTCACCCAGTCGGGGTACTCGGCGATGCGCCTGATCTGGATGCGGTTGTTCCGGTAGCGCTTCTCCACCACGTCGCGGCCCGCGGCGCGGTGGACCGCCGCGCGGACGTAGCGCCACGGGTAGCCCGGGTCCGGGAGCGCGTCCCGGTACCACGCCCAGTCTGCGGGCGCGTGCCGCACGACGTGGCGCAGGTCCGAGTCCAGTTCGTCGGCGCCGAAGGTCGCGCGGCGAGCCAGCGCCGCGGCGTCGGCCTCGATGACAACCGTGTCCCAGCGGCGCCGCTGGGTGCCGAGTTGCCGGCCGACGAGGACCGCGGTGTCGGGGTCGCGCTCGGCCTCGGGGGGCCACGACCGCTCGGCCCAGCCACAGACGCGCACCTCGAAGCCGAACTCGTGGTCGGGCACGGGAGCGACTTCGGAAAGCAGCGGCTAAGCCGTTGTGGTCACTCCTCGTCGTCCCCCGTCTCGTCGATGAAGTCGTGGGCGTCCTTGAGCACCTCGCGCGGGCCGTCCTGCGTGATGGTGTTGACGGCCTGCTCGTAGTCGCGCCACTGCATGTCGGTGTGTTCTGAGGAGAGTTCAGCGGACGCCTCGAAGGACTTCGCGATGAACAGGTGGACCGTCTTGTGGATCCGCGTCCCGTTCGCCTCGAAGACGTAGTCGTAGTCGTCTCTGAACCCGTCGATGATTCTGAAGTCGCTGATGCCTGCCTCCTCCTCGACCTCTCGGATGGCGGTCTGCTGCAACTCTTCGTCGCCTTCGACCCCGCCCTTCGGGAACTCCCAGTCCCCGGGGCGGCTCTTGAGGAGGAGGTACTCGCGCCGGTCGCGCGTATCCCGGAAGAGGATACATCCGGCGCTTGTTGCCTCCACTGTCATTACAGGGCTCTAGACGACCCCGCATTAAAGGAATGTCGGAGAAAGCGCATCGCTTTTACTCGCTCGTGTCGTTGCGTGTGTCGTGACCATCGTCACCCGCCTCACGCTCAGCAGCGGTGACCGCGCGGCCCTCGACGGCGTCGTCTCGGACATCAAGGAGTCCGCGCGCCGAAAGGGCGCGGAGTTCAAGGGTCCTCACTCCGAGTCGCCGACGGAGCTCTCGGTGCCCCAGTACGCCAACCTCGACGGCGACGCCGACGCTCGCCTCGACGACTGGTCGTACACGGTCTACACGCGTCGCTTGGAGATCGTGGGCCACGACGCGCTCGCCCAGGAAATCGTGGACGGCGGCTTCCCGCACAGCGTCCGCGCGGAGGTCGAACTCGATCAGGTCCGCGGCGCCGGCCGCTAGTCGTCGGCGCTCGCCGCGTTGCCGGCCGAATCGCCCTCGATGCTGGGCGGGTACTCGCCGCGGTCGAGTTTCAGGTCCGACTTCGGTCGCGCCATGCAGGTCAGCGCGTAGTTCTCCTTCTCCCGCTCCGTCAGCCCGCGGGCCGCTGGCTGTGTCACGTCGCCCTCGATGATCTCGGCCGAACACGCGAGACACATCCCGACGCGGCAGGAGTACTCCTGCGCGATGCCCGCCTCGATGCAGGCGCTCAGGATCGTCTCCTTCTCGGACACCTGGATCGACTCCCCGGTGCCGACGAACTCCACGGTGTACTCGGTCATGGCCCGACGGTTCTCGGTGGCGCGTGAAAACTCTTTACCTACGCCGTCCGGGCCGGCCCCGGAATAAAGAGTTTTGCACCTCGGGCGGGCAGGAGGTGATATGACTACCCACGAGACCGACGTCGTCGTCGTCGGTGCGGGCACCGCGGGCTGTTACGCGGCCGCGACCGTCGCCGACGAGGGCCTCGACGCTGTCGTCCTCGAACGGAAGGACAGCGAGGAGGCCGGCCACATCGCCTGCGGCGACGCGCTGAAGGGCGCCGACGCGTTCCCGGAGGTCATCCCGAAGTCGAAGCTCGAACCCGCGATGACCAACGTCGAGGTGGATCACGGCCGCTTCGAGATCCCCCAGGAGGACACCGTCCTCGACATCCCGGTGCCGGGCGAACTCGCGGTCATCGACCGCTGGGAGTACGGCCGCCGCATCATCGACGGCGCCGAGGACACCGGGGTCGAGTTCCACTACGACACGGTCGTCCAGGACGTGCGACAGGAGGACGGCACGGTCACGGGCGTCGAGGCCGTGCGGAAGGGCGACCCGATGACCTACGACGCGGACGTGGTCGTGGACGCCGCCGGCTCGCTCTCCCTGCTGCAGGACAAGACGGACTTCTCGGACGCCACCTTCGACACGAACGTCGACTACTCGCAGTTCTGCTCGGCGTACCGCGAGATCGTCGAGGTCGAGGAGCCGGTCGAGTGGTCCGACGCGCTCGTGTTCAAGCCGACCGAGCGCGCCGCGGGCTACCTCTGGTACTTCCCGCGCACCGAGACGGAGATCAACGCCGGCCTCGGCTTCCAGATGACCGAGGAGCCGATGGAACTGGTCGACGACCTCAAGGCGGACCTCCGCGACCGCGAGGAGTTCGAGGGCGCGGAGGTGCGGGACAAGCTCGGCGCGGCGCTCCCGACGCGGCGGCCCTACGATTCGGCGGTCGCCCCGGGCTACGTCGCCGTGGGCGACGCCGCGGGCCACGTCAACCCCACCACCGGCGGCGGCATCGCGGGCGCGGCCTACGCCGGCAACTACGCCGCCGAGGCGGCGGTCGAGGCGATCCGGAACGGCGGTCCCACCGAGGACGCGCTCTGGGAGTACAACGAGCGCGTGATGGACCACTTCGGCGCGCGCTACGCCGCCCTCGACGTGTACAACATCCTCTCGACGGCCGTCGACGTGGACGACCTGATGGGCCTGCTCGCCTCGCTCCCCGGCGAGAAACTCGCGGAGGCCCTCTACTCGGGGACGACCCGGATGGGCCCGCTCCTGATGCTCCGCACCGCGGTCTCCAGTTTCGGCTACTGGGACGTGATCTACACGTTCTACAAGACCAAAGAGCAGGCCGACCGCCTCAAGCAGCACTACGCCGACTACCCCTCGTCGCCGGACGACTTCGCGGCGTGGCAGGACGCCCGCGACGAGATCATGGCCGACGTGTACGACGTGACCGGCGCGGACCCCAAGTACTGAATCAGTCGTGGCCGGCGACGGCCGTCGCCTCGTAGGGGTCTTCGAGGTACTCAACGTCGGAGTCGCTGAGGTCGATGTCGACCGCCTCGGCCGCGTCTTCGAGGTGCTCGACGCTGGAGACGCCGACGATCGGTGCGGTGACGACCTCCTTGTGCAGGTGCCACGCGAGCGCGATCTGGGCCATCGAGACGCCCTTCTCGTCGGCGAGTTCCTCGACGCGCTCGTTGATCTCGAGGCCGCCCCCGCTCACGTAGTGGTCCCAGTCGGCGTCCTCGCCACGGATCGTCGCCGTCATCTCCTCGTGGGGCCGCGTGAGGAAGCCACCCGCCAGCGGCGACCACGGGATGACGCCCACGTCCTCGCGATCACAGAGCGGCAGCATCTCGCGTTCTTCCTCCCGGTAGGCGAGGTTGTAGTGGTTCTGCATCGTCTGGAACCGCTCCAGAGTCTGCAGTTCCGAGGTGTGGAGCGCCTCGGCGAACTGGTGGGCCCACATCGAGGAGGCCCCGATGGAGCGCACCTGATTCCGGCGCACGGCGTCGTCGAGCGTGCGCAGCGTCTCCTCGATCGGCACGTCGTAGTCCCAGCGGTGGATCTGGTACAGGTCGATGGTGTCCATGCCCAGACGGTCGAGGCTGTTCTGGAGTTCCTGCTCGATGGCCTTCCGCGAGAGGCCCTCCGCGTTGGGATTGTCCTCGTCCATGCTCCCGCGGACCTTCGTCGCGACGACGGGCCAGTCGCGGTCGTACTCCGCGAGGGCGTCGCCGAGGATGGACTCGCTCTCGCCCTGCGTGTACACGTTCGCGGTGTCGAAGAAGTTGATGCCCAACTCGACGGCGCGGTCGATGATCTCCGTGCTCTCCTCGCGGTCGACGGTCCAGCCCTCGCCGTCCTCGGTAAAACTCATACAGCCCAGACAGATCTCGCTCACGGTGGTCCCGGTCGACCCGAGGGTCGTGTACTCCATGGGTCACCCAGCGGTACCGGCGTTGTAACGCTTCGCGTGCCGGCAACCCGTCCCTACAGCAGGTCGTGGTCGTGCAGCGTCGCTTCGAGGGTCGCGGTCTCCTCCTCGGTCATTCCGCGGAGCGGCGCCCGCATCGGCCCGGCGTCGAAGCCGCGCAGATCGAGGGCCGTCTTCGGGCCGGCCATGTACGGCCCCTGCTTGAGCGCCGTGCGCACGTCGTAGACCGTGCTCTGGAGGGCCTGCGCGCGGTCCTCGTCGCCCGCGTCGTAGGCCCCGTACAGGTCGACGATGAGTTCCGGAAAGGCGTTGGCCACGGCGCTCACGATGCCCGTGCAGCCGATCTCGAAGCCCGGGAAGATCAGCGAGTCCGACCCCGCGAGGAACGTCAACTCGGGGTTGTCGTCGATGGCCTGCCCGAGGAAGGGCACGTCCTTGCTGGAGTCCTTGACGCCGGCGACGCCCAGGTCGGCGAGCGCCGAGACCGTCTCCAGGGACAGCGTGTTGCCGGTCTTGCTCGGGATGTGGTAGACGTAGACGGGCACGTCGACGGCCTCGACGACGCGGCGGTAGTGCTCGACGGCCGCCTCGTGGTCGACGGGGTAGTAGAAGGGCGTCACGACGACGACGCCGTCCGCACCGACGCGCTCGGCGTGGCGGGCGTGCTCGACGGTGTTTTTCGTGCCGGGCGCGCCGACGCCCGCGATGACCGGCACCTCGTCGATCTCGTCGGCGACGGCCTCGACGACGCGCTTGCGCTCCGACCCGTCGAGCAGGGCGAACTCGCCGTTGGTTCCCAGCGGGAAGACGCCGTGGACGCCCCGGTCCACGACGAAGCGCGCGTGGGCGGCGGTCCCCTCCGGATCGAGTGTCTCGTCGTCCTCGAAGGCGGTCACCGTCGGCGGCACGACCCCGCGGAGGTCCAGCGGATCTGCGGCGCCGGGCGCAGGTGCGTTCGACATGTCTGCCCGTCCTCGCGGGTCGGTCTTGAGGGTTGTCACTCCGCCGCCAGGCAGTTCAGCGCGTACACCGTCCGCAACACGTCGCCGGCGTCGCCCGGGTCGAACACGAGGTCGTCCGTCGACCGGACGTGATCGAGGACGCCCGACGAGGAGTGCCGGGGGGCCGCCGCGAGGCCGGCGTCGTTGGTCGCCGCCCACTCCATCACGCGCAGGTCGCTCTTCGAGTCGCCCATGACCAGCGCGAACGGGTCGTCGACGCCCAGCACGTCGAGCGCGGCCTCGACGCCGTTGGCCTTGTGGAGGTCGCGGCTGGCGATCTCCGCGGCGTCACCCTCGTAGTAGGCCACCTCGATCCGGTCGAAGAACGCCGCGGCCTCCTCGGCCACGTCGGCGTCGGGCACCTCGTCCAGCGCCCCCTCGATCTCGGGGTCGGCGGCGGCGTAGTGTGCGCGGGCCATCGCGGGCGTGGCCCCCGGTGCCGTCTCGCCGAGCAGGTCGAGCAGGTAGCCAAGCGCCTCGTCGATCACGGCGACGGCCTCCGCGCTCCCGGTCTCGTGGTTGGGCTTCAGCGTGACGTTGAACTCGTTTCCCTGGAGGTGACAGCCCCGCCGCAGCGACGCCGGCGCCTCGGAGAGCACGCGTGAGCGGATCGCCGCGAACGCCTCTTGCACTTCCTCGGTGAGGTCCTCGTACAGCAGTTGCTTCGTGTCGCCGCCGTGACCGGGCGTGAACACGCCCGTCCCCGCCTCGTACACGATGCTCAGCGACCCCGAGTGGACGAGGGCGTTTCCGAGGCCCTGGATCGTGAACCCCTTGACGTTCTCCAGGGTCTGGCCGGTGCAGACGACGATCGGCACCCCCCGCTCGTGGAACTCCGTGAGGAGGTGGAGCGTCTCGCGGGGAATCTCGTTGTCCGTGGCGCCCGCCGAGCGGAGCGTCTCGTCGATGTCGAGGACGAGGACGTTCACCGCTCGGCCGTGGGTCGCGTAGAGGTCCAGCGCCGTGAACGCCTGCTCGCGGGTGGCGTGGGCCGCCACGTCCGCGAGCGTCCCGCCGTCGGGGTAGCGGGTGCGGATCGCCTGCTTGCGCCGCGCGAGTTCCTCGCTGGCCTCCTCCCAGTGCGAGAGCGCGACCTGCGAGTCCACGGGCGGAAACAGGTCGACGAACTCCTGGTGGTCCCGAAGCCCCGCCACGTCGACCTCCTCGTAAAGCGTGTACAGGCGGTCGTATCGGTCCATGCCCGGAGGGTAGACCGCCCGCGGCAAAAGCCGTCCGGGCCGAGGGGGACACGCATATAAAAGTCCGGACCCAATCCGCCGGCATGAAGAACGTTGACGACCTCATCGAGAGCGCCCGGGAACTGGCCGACCGCGGCCTCTCGAAGGGCGAGATCGCGGACGAACTCAACGTCTCCCGGGAGACGGCCAGTTGGCTCGTCGAGCGGAGCGGTCGCTCCACGCCGGCGACCCGACCTGCGGGCGGTCCCCACGACATCCACGTCGACTGGAGCGCCATCGGCCGCGACAGCACCCGCCTCACACACATGGGCCGGGCGATGGCCGACCTGCTCGGCAAGCAGGGCGAGGACGTGGACCTCACCATCGGCATCGAGAAGGCCGGCGCGCCGCTGGCGACGACCGTCGCGCGCGAACTCGACACCGATCTGGGCACCTACGCCCCCCGAAAGCACCAGTGGGACGACGGCGACATCGAGGACCTCGGCGGGTCCTTCTCCCGGAACTTCTCGCAGATCCGCGAGCGCGAGTGCTACGTCGTGGACGACACGATTACCAGCGGCACGACGATGACCGAGACCGTCGAGGCGATCCGCGCCGAGGGCGGCGACCCGGTCGCGTGCTGTGTCCTCGCGGACAAGCGCGGCGTCGAGGAGATCGAGGGCGTCCCCGTCTACTCGCTCGTGCAGGTCATCCGGGTCGGCAGCGAGGAGTGACCCGGAGATAATTTACGTGTCCCCGCCCTACGATCGGGTACCCTGCCGTCGAATACTCCGGCCATGACACGTGTATTTCGCCTTCACTCGACCCTGGAAGTGCCGCTGGAAACGCTCCACGATTACTTCGACTCGGACCCCGAACTGCCGGACGGCGTCGACGACATCGAACTGACGCGGCGGAACAACACCCTCGTCATTCAGGCCGTCGCATCCGACCCGGAACTCAGCAAGTACACCCCGACCGCACAGCTCAAGGCCACGGTCTCGGAGGTTCGCATCTACGACGAACCCGAGAAGCCCCGCTGGGGACAGGGCGAGGACGAGGAGGACGACGAACCCGACTTCGAACTCGTCGAGATGGCGGGCTTCAAGGGCGACCGGGAGTCGGTCCTCCAGAACTCCGCGCTCCAGTACGAGATGTTCCTCGTCCTCCGCGACCTCGCGACCCACGCCGAGCGCGGCGAACTCACGGCCATCACCGAGGCCGACGAGGAACTGCAGGCGACCCGAATCGTCGAGGGCGAACCGCGCCCCTCGACCGTCGAGGTCGTCGAGGACCCCAGCGCCGACGCCTCCTCGGGCGTCGACTGGCGCAACAACCAGTACATCAACCAGTAACCCCTAATTCGCGTCGGCCACGGTGTTTCGCAGCGTCCCGACGCCCTCGTAAGTGATCTCGATCTCGTCGCCCGGTTCGATCAGCCCCGGGTTCGCCGGGCTTCCAAAGGCGATGGCGTCGCCGGGCCGCAGCGTGAACCGCTCCGAGAGGTAGGCCACGACCGCCGGCGGATCGAAGAGCATCAGGTCCGTCGTGGCCTCCTGTCGGCGCTCGCCGTTGACCTCCGTGTGCATCTCGATCCCCGCGGGGTCCACGTCGGTCTCGATCCACGGGCCCAGCGGGGCCGACCCGTCGAAGGCCTTCCGCGCCGTGCGCCCCTGCTGGTCCAGCGCGTCCACGTCGTTGAGCAGTGTGTAGCCCTCGATCACGTCGGCCGCGTCGTCCGGCGCGACGTTCCGGCAGCGCTCGCCGACGACGGCGACCAGTTCGCCGGCGTAGGTCAGTTCGTCGGTGAACCCGGGGTAGGGAATCGGCTGGCCGTGCGCGAGCAGCGCCGTCGGGGGCTTGATGAAGAAGTCCGGCTCGTCGGGTCGCTCGTAGTCCATCTGGTCGAGCGTCTCGGCGTAGTTCCGGCCGACGCAGTAGAGCGCCGACGGGTCGCAGGGCGGGAGCAGGCGCCCATCGCGGCCGACCTCGTAGGTGCCGTCCGCGGCGTGGACGGTGCCGTCGTCGTAGCGTCCCGACACGGGTCCCTCCGGCGTCAGCAGGCGTGCGCGTCGCATACCGCCCGTTGGCCGGCGGCCCGAAAAGGGCTACCGGAGCGGAGCGCCTAACTCCGTGGCGGCCCTGTTGGTCGGCGATGGGTTCGACCGCGACGGCCGCCTACGAGCACCTCCGAGACGATCCGGACCTCGCCCCGGTCGTCTCCGAGCACGGGCCGATCGACCTCGCGCCGGCCGACGACTTCTTCGAGCGCTTCGTCGTCTCCATCTGCCGCCAGCAGGTGTCGATGGCCGCCGCCGCGGCCATCGAGGAGCGCCTGTTCGACGCCGTCGCGGTGACGCCGACGGGCATCCGCGACGCCGACGAGGAGACGCTTCGAGACGCGGGTCTCTCGCGACAGAAAGTCGAGTACGCGAAGAACGTGGCCCGCGCGTTCACGGAGAAGGGCTACTCGCGCGAGCAGTTCGCGGGGCTGGACGACGAGGCCGTCGTCGAGGAACTGACCGCGATCACGGGCGTCGGGGCGTGGACGGCGAAGATGCAGTTGCTGTTCAGCCTCGGCCGGCCCGACGTGTTCCCCGTCGAGGACCTCGGGGTCAGGACTGCGATGGCGGAGCTCTGTGGCGTGTCCGACCGCGCGGCGATGGTCGACCGGGCGCGCGAGTGGCGGCCCTACCGGTCGTACGCCGCGCTGTACCTCTGGCGGGCCACGGAGTGACCCTCAGTCGGCGGTGACGGCGTTCGCGACACGCTCCCGGTCGAAGAGCTGTTCCGCGGCGGGAATCTCAGGGTAGGGCGCGTCCGTCTCGTACTCGGGCCACGCCCCGAACTCGTCGGGGTAAAGCTGTTTCGCCGTCATCTCCAGTTGGAAGAGGTTCATCAGCGGGCCCTGCACGGGGTTCGCGGAGGGGTAGAACCGCTCGTTCTCGATGGCGGAGAGGCGCCCGCCGACATCGTGGCTCGCGATCGTCTCCCGCTTGGCCGCCACGTCGTAGTAGGAGGCGATGCCGTACTCGTGGAGGATCACGTCGGGATCGACCTGCAGGAGTTCCTCGTAGCCGTAGGCCGCGTTGTTCGGGGGCGACTCGAAGGCCTCGCTCGCACCCAGCGGTCGGGTGTGGGCGTTCGCGAACCCGGGCGTGTTGATCGCCGTCGGGTAGAAGGTGCCGTCCATGAAGATGACCGACGCGACGGTCGGACGCTCCTCTTCCGGGGGGAGCCGGTCCTCGATGGTCGAGAGCATCTCGTCGCGGACGGCCTTCAACTCGGCGTAGCGCTCCTCGGCCCGGAACACCGCGGCGACCCGCTCCGCGATCTCCCAGAGGGTGTAGTACTCGTAGCGGTCCTGACAGCCCTCGGGCGGGGAGCGGTGGGCGCGGCTGAAGTAGTTCCCGAACCACGGCCCGGCCCGCTCGCGCACGTCCTCGACGTCGGCGTGGCTCCAGCCGTCGAAGGACACCATGAGACAGGGGTCCATCAGGTGGAGGTCAGAGTCGAGTTCGAACAGCGTCTCCGGGTCCACGTCGATGCTCCCCGACCCCGTGTTGAGTTGGGTCAGCCCCTCGCGGTCGAAGGAGACGCCTTCCAGTCGCTCGTAGTACGCGTCGAGGGTGCGCCCGCCGGCGTCCGCGTCGAAGCCGAGGGAGTTCACGCCGTCGCCGTGCCCGTACGCGACCGCCATGTCGGCCTTGAGCAGGCTGTACACCATGATGTCCTCGGGCGTCTCGTCGAAGGTCACCTCGCCGACGGGCGCCATCGACGCCGTGTAGCTGCCCGCCTCGGCGCTGGTCTCCGTGGCGCCGTCGGTTCCGGTCGCGGTGGCCGTCTCGGTCGCCGTCGCGTCCGAGCCACCCCCCGAACAGCCGGCCGTCAGCCCGGCGGCCGCGAGCGCGCCGCCGGTCGCCAGCCACTCCCGTCGCGTCAGTGTCTGCGGGTCCATACGATTTAGGCGACCCTAAACAGGGAAGTGCCTTTCGGATTTTAGGCGGGCCTAAATGTCAGTACAGCAGGTCGTCGTCGTTCTCGACCATGTAGAGGGTCCGGGCGGCGATGTTCACGGCGTGGTCGCCGACGCGTTCGAGGTCGCGGATCGTCAGGAGGACGCGGGACACGTCCTGCATCAGGCGCTCGACGTCCTCGTCGGAGGTCGGCCCCTCGAGTTCCCGCTCGATCAGGTCGCGGACGACGAGCGCTGAGGCGTCGCGGCAGCGGTCGTCGATGGCGTCGTCGCGCTCGGCGAGGCCGTAGCACTGGTCCGGGTCGCTCTCGGCGTAGGCCACCATCGAGTCCTCGACCATCTCGATGGTGTCCTCGCCGATGGACTGGACGTCCACCTCGGGGAACACCTCCTGTTCGGCGTCGAGGGTGTAGCCGCCGAGGTTCGTCGCGAGGTCGCCGATGCGTTCGAGGTCGGTCAGAATCTTGAACGTCGCCGCGACGAAGCGCAGGTCGCCGGCCACCGGCTGCTGGAGGGCGAGCAGGTCGATGCAGTCCTGTTCGAGGTCGAGGTACAGTTGGTTGATCTCGTCGTCGCGCTCGATCACCTCCCGGGCCTGCTCGTCGTCCTTGCGCTCGAGCGCGTCCAGCCCCATCCGCAGGCGATCGAGTACGATCTCGCTCATGTAGAGCACGTCGTCGCGGAGGGCGTCGAGGTCCTCCTGATAGCCTTCGCGTGGCATGTGCGCTACTCGGTCGGTCACCCCAATGTAGTTTGGGGCGCTGCCGTCAGCCGAACTTTCCGGTGATGTAGTCCTCGACGCGGTCGTTGTCGGGGTTCTCGAAGATCTTCTCGGTGTCGTCGTACTCGACCAACTGGCCGCCGGTGAGGAAGACCGCGGTCTGATCGGAGATGCGGGCCGCCTGCTGCATGTTGTGGGTGACGATGATGACCGTGTAGTCGTCGGCCAGCCCCTCGATGAGGTCCTCGATCTGGCTGGTGGCGACGGGGTCGAGCGCGGACGCCGGTTCGTCCATCAGCACCACCTCGGGATCGGGCGCGATGGCCCGCGCGATGCAGAGGCGCTGCTGCTGGCCCCCCGAGAGGTCCGTGCCGGACTCGTCGAGGCGGTCCTTGACCTCGTCCCACAGCGCGGCGCGCTTCAGCGACTCCTCGACGACCGCGTCGTAGTCGGCGTCGACGTCCTGGATCTTCAGGCCGTAGGCGACGTTGTCGTAGATGCTCTTCGGGAAGGGGTTGGGCTGCTGGAACACCATCCCGACGCGGCGCCGGAGCGCCACGGGGTCCACGTCGTCGTCGTAGACGTTCTTCCCCCGGAGCGCGAGGTCGCCCTCGACGCGCGCGGCGTCGATGAGGTCGTTCATCCGGTTGATGCACCGGAGGAACGTGGACTTGCCACAGCCAGAGGGGCCGATCATCGCCGTGACGCTGTTCTCGGGGACCGCCAGCGACACGTCGTCGAGGGCCTGTTCGTCGTCGTACCAGACGTTGATGCCGTCTGCCTCGACGACCGTGGCGCCGTCGTCGATGCCGGCCGGGTCGTCGCCGTCGAGGCCGGCGGACACGTCCGTCTCGATCAGCGCGTCGTCGTCGGTCGGGTCCGGGGAGTCGGAGCCGAATGAGTCGTGTGACATTGGTGGATCAGGAGTCGTTCTGGTATCTGTTCCGGAGGATGATCGCGATGCCGTTCATCGTCAGCAGGATCGCCAGCATCGTCACCACGCCCGCCGGGACGACGCCCGTGCGGAAGGCGCTCTGCGGCAGGAAGGCGAGGTTGTAGATCTGGAGCGGGAGCGCCGCCGCCGGCGCGAGGAAGCCGTCGGGAATCCCGAGGTACGCGTCCGGCGCGGCGATCATCAGCAGGGGCGCCGTCTCGCCGATGGCGCGCCCGAGCGCGAGGATGGTCCCGGTGAGGATGCCGGGCATCGCCTGCGGGAGCACGACGTTTCGCACCGTCTGCCACCGCGTCGCGCCCATCCCGTAACTGGCCTCGCGGGCCGACGCCGGCACCGACCGGATCGCCTCCTGCGCGGAGATGATGACGATCGGAAGGATCAGCAGGCCCAGCGCCATGCCGCCGACCGCGACCGAGCCACTCTCCATGCCGAAGGTGTTGATGAAGATGGCCAGCCCCAGGAGGCCGTAGACGACCGAGGGGACGCCCGCGAGGTTGGAGATGTTCACCTGCACGAAGCGCGTGAAGCGGTTGTCGGGCGCGTACTCCTCCAGGTACACCGCGGCGCCGACCCCGACCGGGAACGCGAGGACGACGACCACGATCATCAGCAGGAGCGAGCCGACGATGGCGGGGAACACGCCCGCCGACTCGGGGAAGGACTTGTTCGGGAGGTTCGTGAGGAACTGCCAGTTGAGCCACGGCGTCGGCCCGGTGAGTCCGAGCGCGTCGACCGCGGCCGCGCCCACGAGCGACCCCGCGCCGATGGTCACCGGGAGCGAGAGGCCCGCCGCGGAGCGTGCCTCGCTCTGGACGGTCCGCCACGCGTGGATCGCGGCCGGGACCAGCCCGAACAGGGGGATCAACACGGCGTCGCCGGGACTGAACCCGGTCGTCAGGCCGATGCCGTAGCCGGCGGCCGCGACGCCCACGAGGGTCAGCGCCCCCGCGACGAGTCCGGGCCGTCGCTCCTCGCGGACCAGCGCCACGTACGCGCCGACCGCTGCCGCGGCGGGCAGCACCACGGTCGCGACGACGATGACGAAGTCGCTGGGGAGAGTCGAGAGCGAGCCCAGCAGCCCCGACGCGCTCGGGACGACGCCGGGGAGTCCGAACAGCGCGAGGCCCAGCAGGACCGCGGCGACGACCAGCCGCACCGTCTCGCTGATCGGGGTGTAGCGGCCCAGCGCCACCGTGACGCCGGCGACCAGCGCCACCGGGACGAGGGTCGCGAACCACGTCACCGGCTGGACCGCGACGAAGAAGATGCCCGCGCCCGCGGCGGCCATCGTGCCGCCCCAGAGCGCGATGGCGCTCTCGGCGCCGACCTGAAGCCCGTCCGGGCGGCCCCGGAGCCACAGGGAAAGCGCCGCCGTCGGGACGACGAGCGCGAGGAAGTAGACGAGGAACCACGCGGGCGCCACCTCCTGCAGGTCGAAGGCCTGGTAGGTGACGTAGGCAAGCAGCGCCCCGAGCGCGGCGATTCCGACGAGGGAACTCGCCAGCAGGACGACGCGCAGCGCGATCACCTTCTTGCGGCTGACCCGGCCGAAGACGGACGCCTCGGAGTCGGTGTCGGTCGCCATTCAGTACACCTCCCGGTAGCGGCTCGCGACGTAGTCGCTGATGAGGTTCATGACGAGCGTGATGACGAACAGCGTGATGCCGATGCCGAACAGCGAGTGGTACGCGCGCCCGAGCGCCGAGATGTCCCCGGTGGCGAGGTGGATCATCGCCGCCGTCATCGTCTCGATGGACTCCGTGTAGCTCGCCGGATTGAGCGGGTTCAACATCTTCGGCGTCTGCCCCGCCGCGAGCGTGACCGCCATCGTCTCGCCGATGGCCCGGCTGAGCGCGAGGATGAAGGAGGAGGCGATGCCCGAAATCGAGGCCGGGATGACGATGCCGGTCACCACGTCGAACTTCGTGGCGCCCATCCCGTAGCCCGCCTGCCGCAGGTCGTCGGGTACCGCGCTCATCGCGTCCTCGCTCACCGACGCCACCATCGGGATGATCATGATGCCCACGACGATGCACGCCGAGGCGGCGTTGAACAGGCCCAGTTCGAGGCCGAGCGTCGCCTCCAGCGTGGGCGTGATGTACGCGATGGCGAAGAAGCCGTAGACGACGGTGGGGATGCCCGCCAGCACCTCGAGCGCGGGCTTGAGGTAGCGGCGCCGTTGCTCGCTGGCGAACTCGCTGAGGTAGATCGCGGTCCCGACGCCCAGCGGGAGCGCGATGACCGCCGAACCGACCGTGATCATCAGCGTGCCGGCGACCAGCGGCAACACGCCGAAGGACGGGTCTGCGGCGGTCGGCGAGAACTCAGTTCCGGTCAGGAAGTCGACCACGCCGACCGTCTCGCCGGCGTAGTCGAAGAGGCCGACCGCGTTCCCGAAGTCGGCGGTGAACGTGAAAAACCGCATCGCCCCGGAGCCAAGCGCCACGACGATTCCCAGCGTCGTCAGCACGGACACCGTCGCGCAGGCGAAGAAGAACGCCCGAGCGAGTCGCTCCCGGGGCGACTGCTCGGTCTGGCGTGTGAGTTCCAGCCGCGATGACTCGTTGCTCATTTCACGTCGTGTCCTGCACGCTCCGGTGTGAAAACCGTGGGGTTTTCAGATCGGGCTTGTCGCGTCAGTCCGCGTTCGCGTCTTCGATGGCGGCGTCGAGGCGGTCCAGCATCGTCTCCTTGGTCTCCTCGTTGTTGGGCACGTAGCCCACGTCCTCGGCGACGAGTTGGTCGCTCGTGCTGTTCTCGAGCCAGAAGCGGCAGAACTCCGCGACCCGATCCTTCGAGAGGTGGTTCTGGTCGGGGTAGGTGAACAGCGGGCGCGCGAGCGGGTAGTCGTTGCTCTTCGCGTTCGCGAGGGAGGGCTCCACGCAACCGCTGTCGGACTCGATGGAGAGCGCCTTCACGCTGTCCCGGTTCTCGTCGTAGTAGGCGTAGCCGAGGTAGCCGAGCGCGTACTGGTCCTCCTGCACGCCGGCGATGATCTGGTTGTCCTTCTCGGTGCCGCTGTAGTCGTGCCGGGAGGCGCCCGCCTCGCCGACGATGGTCTCGGTGAAGTAGTCGTACGTCCCGGAGGTGTCCGCCGCGCCCCAGAGCGTGATTTCCTCGTCGGGCCACTCGGAGTTCACGTCCTGCCACGTCTCGGCGGGGTCGTCCGGGCGCCAGATCTGCGCGAGTTCGTCGAAGGTGATGCAGTCGATCCAGTCGGCGTCCGTGTTCACGACCACCGTGACCGCGTCCCGGGCGACCTCCAGTTCCACCGGCTCGACGTCGTTGCCGGCACACTGGTCCTGCTCGGCCTCCGTGATCGGGCGGGAGGCGTTGTTGAGCATGCTGTTCCCCTTGCAGAAGTGATTCGAGAAGCCACCGCCCGTCCCGGTCGTCGACGGGGAGAAGGTGACCTCGGAGTGTTCGTCCTTGAACTCGTTTTGCATCCGGGAGGAGAGCGGAGCGACCGTGCTCGACCCGGTGATCTTGATCTCGCCCGAGAGTTCGTCCTCGTCGTCCGACCCGCCCCCGCCGCTCTGCGTGCAGCCAGCGAGGGCCGCCGCACCGACCGCGCTGGCGCCTGCGAGGAACGAGCGTCGTGTCCGAGACGACGAACCGAACTGGTGTCGTGCCATCGCCAGCATCTCCGGCAGACGCGAATAAATACCCTACTATTACGACTATATATTTCTCCGTATGTCACGGTGTCACTCTCGATTTTCGACGCTCGGCGAGCGCACGGATTGCGATAGAAAGCGCAGTAGAGCGTCTAAAAGTCGGTTTTTCTCGACGCAGGTTCGCGACAGAGGCTGATATATAGATATGAAGTAATTTATATCGGGACCTGCCTACGAGCCGGTATGGAGCGCCGCAAGGTCCAGGTCACCGGCGGATCGACGTTCACCATCTCCATCCCGAAGGAGTGGGCGCGGGAGAACGGCGTCTCGGCGGGGGACGAGATCGAGTTCTACCCCGACGAGGACAGCCTCCTGATGATGCCCGTGCGCGAGGAGGGGACCCAGCGGGGGAGCCTCGACGTCTCGGACCTGGCGGGCGAGAACCTCCGACGCGCGGTCATGACGATGTACGTCAGCGGCTTCGACGTGCTCGAACTCGAAGCCGACCGGATCACCTCCGACCAGCGCCGGGTGATCCGGGAGGCCACGCAGGGCCTCGTCGGCCTCGAAGTGCTCGAAGAGACCAGCACGCGGGTCGTCATCCGTGACCTGCTCGACTCCTCGGAGCTGTCGATCCACAACGCCGTCCAGCGGATGCGCCTGATCTCGCTGTCGATGCTGGAGGACGCGATGACGGCTCTCGCCGATGACGACGACGACATCGCGCGCGACGTGATCGCCCGCGACGACGACGTGGACCGCCTCTGGTTCGTCGTCTCCCGCATCTTCCGGGGGACGCTTCGCTCGCCGCAGGCCGCACAGGAGGTCGGCCTGCCCCGCTCGACCTGTTTCGACTACCACTCCAGCGCCCGCCAACTGGAGCGGATCGCCGACCACGCGGCGAAGATCGCAGGGCTCTCGATGGAACTCGGGGCGGTCCCCGAGCCGATCGTCGACGCCCTCGCCGACCTCGAAGCCGACGCCGAGGACATCGTCGACACCGCGATGGAGGCGTTGTTTGCCGACGACAGCGGCGAGGCGACCGACCTCGCCAACAGCGCCCGCGAGTCGATCCCCCGCATCGACGAGCACACCCGCGAGATCGACGACCTCCTCCGGGAGCAGGACCCCCGGGTGGCGCAGAACCTCGGTCTCGTCGTCGACTCGCTCTCCCGCAGCGCCGACTACGGCGGCAACATCGCGGAGACCGCACTCCAGAACGCCGCGCCCTCCCCGTCGCCATAGGTTCACACACCACGAGACCGCGCGAGCGCCCGTCTCGCGGCGTCGTAGGTGCCCGCGGTATCTGCCCGCGTGCCAAGGGATTTATATACGGCCCGTAAACCAAGTTGCACCCATGAGCGACTTCCCGGAGTACCTGGACGTGGACTACGACGCCGGCGCAGACGAGGAGCCCGACGACTACCCGACACTGCAGAGCAAGGTCGAGAAGGCCATCGAGGTCACGCGCACGGGCCTCGAACAGTACCAGAACCCCGCCGTGATGTGGACCGGCGGCAAGGACTCGACGCTCACCCTCTACTTCGTGAAGGAGGTGGCCGAGCGCTTCGACTACGAGGTGCCGCCGGTCATCTTCATCGACCACTTCCAGCACTTCGACGGTCTCCACGACTTCGTCGAGCGGTGGACCGACCGCTGGGACCTCGATCTGATCTACGCCCGAAACGAGGACGTCGGCGACTACGTCGACGCCAACGGCCTCACCCCCGGCGACGACATCCCCATCGACGAACTCAGCGAGCACAATCAACACCACGTCCGGGAGATCCTCGAGTACGAGGAGGACTCGTTCCCCTTCCTGCTCGACACCTACGTCGGCAACCACCTCCTGAAGACGGTGGCGCTAAACGACGCCCTCGAAGAGTACGACGTGGACGGCATCTTCTCGGGCATCCGCTGGGACGAGCAGGAGGCCCGCGCCGACGAGACGTTCTTCAGCGCGCGCCACGACCCCGACATCTACCCGCCCCACGACCGCATCCAGCCGATCCTCCAGTTCGCCGA
>Ga0207733_100330_pt1 | contig 35910 bp, 31 predicted proteins | sample A23P3SouthBayCA_FD_187735 | JGI IMG/M metagenome (GOLD analysis project Ga0207733, IMG submission 187735) | Aerobic enrichment media microbial communities from Eden Landing Ponds, California, USA - A23 P3 (SPAdes) | ecosystem: Environmental > Aquatic > Marine > Unclassified | place: Emeryville... | reverse complement strand
CGTGGCCGGCGCCCTGAACCCCAGCCACCTCGACCCGGACGCGGCGAGGGCTGCCGTCGAGGGATACGCCGACGACCTCGGCACGCCGGCGGTCGACCCGGTCCGCGACGACCCCGGGTCGGTCCTCGACGCCATTCTGGACGCCGTCGACGTCTCAGGCTGAGGGGGCCTCACCCCCGTTGCCGCTGATTTGAAATACCGGTGGGCGAAAGGAGGGGCATGGCGCTGCGTTCCCGTCGGACGGTCGCCTACCTCGCGCTCGTCGTCCTGACGACGGCCCTCTTCACGCTGCTGTACAACGTCGGGATGGCCGTCTGGGAGGGGCGCCCGCAGCCGCTCTATCGCTCCCTCGAGGTGGTCGTCCAGAGTTTCACCACGACCGGCTACGGCGAGGACGCGGGCTGGGAGAGTCCCCAGATGAACCTCATCGTCATCGTCATGCAGTTGGCCGGCATCGGGCTGATCCTCACCGCCGTCGACGTCTTCGCCGTGCCCTGGCTCCGCGACGCCGTCTCGCCGACCGCGCCGCGGCGCGTCGACGACCTGGCCGGCCACGTCGTCGTCTGCGAGTACACGCCCCGGACCGAGGTCTTCGTCGACGAACTCGAGGCCCGTGGCCGGGACTACGTCCTCGTCGAGTCCCGCGCCGACGTGGCGGCCGACCTGCACGAGGCGGGCACCCGGGTGGTCCACGGCGACCCGGAGATGACCGAGGACCTGCGTGCCGCGGGCGTCGAGACCGCGGCCACCGTCGTCGCCGACGCGGGCGACGATCACAACGCGAGCATCGTGCTCGCGGCCCAGGACGTCAACCCCGACGTGCGCGCGATCACGATCATCGAGGACGCGACTATCGCACCCTACCACCGGGCCGCCGGCGCGGACGTCGTCCTCTCGCCCCGACAGCTCCTGGGCCGGAGCCTCGCCCACCGGGTCCCGACCCCCTTCGGCACCGACGTCGACGAGGGCGTCGAACTCGGCGAGGACGTGACGCTCGTCGAACTCGCCATCGACGAGGGCAGCGACCTCGTCGGCCGGACGGTCGGCGAGGCGCGGCTGCGCGAGCGGTTCGGCGTCGAGGTGATCGGGACGTGGCGCGACGGCACCTTCGAGACGCCGATCGCCGCGACGGACGAGCTCGCCGCCGACTGTCACATCCTTGTCGTGGGCGGCCCCGAGGCCATCGAGTCGCTGGAGGGCGCGACGAACGCACCCGTCCGTCGGGTCGACCCGTCGCCGGTCCTCATCGCGGGTTACGGGGACTCCGGGCGGGCCGCCGCCGAGGCCCTGCGGGCGGAGGGGCTCGACCTCCGCATCCTCGACGCCGAGGACGGCCAGGGAGTCGAGGTCGTCGGCGACGCCCGCGACCCCGACGTCCTCAAGGCGGCCGGCGTCGCGGACGCGCGAGCGCTCGTCGTCACCCTCGCGGACGACGCCGCGGCGATCATGACCACCGTCGTCGCACGGGAGATCAACCCCGACATACACGTCGTCGTCCGCGCGAACGAGGAGGCCGACGTCCAGAAGCTCTACCGCGCCGGGGCCGACTTCGTCCAGTCGCTCTCGGCCGTCAGCGGCCGAATGCTCGCCTCGACGGTCTTCGAGGACGAGGAGGTCCTGAGCTACGAACAGCAGGTCCGGGTCGCCCGGCTCCCCGCCGGCGACCTCGCCGGGCAGACCATCGAGCGGGCGAACGTCCGGTCCGAGACCGGCGCGACGGTCGTGGCCGTCGCTCGCGACGGGGAGATGCACGTGGGGTTCGATCCGTCGACGTTCGAAATCGCGCCGGACGACGACGTGATCGTCGCCGGGAGCGACGAGGCCGTCGCGGCCTTCGAGCGCCAGTTCGTCCCCTGAACGTGGTCGGCGTCGCCACGTCCGCCACCCGGCAGCCCGCGATGACCCCTCGGCCTCAGCGCAGGAAGCCGAGCAGCCGGTAGTCCTCGTCCGGCGAGTACCGCCGGAACAGCAGGCTGTTGGTCAGCACGGAGACGCTGGAGATGGCCATCGCCACGGCGGCCAGCACCGGCTGGAGCAGGCCCAGCGACGCCAGCGGGATCATCGCGGTGTTGTACCCCAGCGCCCAGAAGAGGTTCTGGCGGATCTTCGCCAGCGTCCCCTCGGAGACGCGGATCGCCCGAACGACGTCCATCGGGTCGTCCCGCATCAGCGTTACGTCGGCGGCCTCGATGGCCACGTCGGTCCCGCTCCCGATGGCGACGCCGACGGACGCGACGGCCAGTGCCGGCGCGTCGTTGACGCCGTCGCCGACCATCATCGCCCGGCTGCCGTCGGCCTGGATGGCCTCGACGGCGTCGGCCTTGTCCTCGGGGAGGACCTCCGCGCGGACGTTCTCGGGGTCGATGCCGACCTGCTCGGCGACGGCGCGGGCGGTCCGCTCGTTGTCGCCGGTGATCATCTCGACGGAGAGGTCCCGCTCGCGGAGCGCCGCGACCGCGTCCGCGGCGGAGTCCTTGACGGTGTCGGCGTCGGCGACCACGCCCGCGACGCGGCCGTCGACGGCCACGAGCATCGCGGTCTTCCCTTCGCGCTCCAGTCGGTCCATCGTCTCCTCGGCCGGCGCGGGGTCGACGTCGTTGCTCTCCAGCAGGCGGCGGTTCCCGACCAGCACCTCGCGGCCGTCCACGGTGGCACGAACGCCCTGACCGGGGACGTTCTCGAAGGAGTCGGGGCTGCCCACGTCGAGGCCGCGCTCCTCGGCGCCGTCGACGACGGCCTGGCCGAGGGGGTGCTCGCTGCCGGACTCTGCGGACGCGGCCAGCCGGAGGACCGCGTCCTCGTCGAGCGATTCGCCCTCGACTGCTGTCGCAGCGCCACCGTCGGCAGCGGGTTCGCCGCCGTCCGTCGCCGCGGTCACCGACCCGCCGTCGAGCGCGACGACGTCGGTCAGTTCCATCTCGCCGGTCGTCAGCGTCCCCGTCTTGTCGAAGACGACGGTGTCCACGTCGCGGGTCCGCTCCAGGACGTCGCCGCCCGTGAACAGCACGCCGTTCTGGGCGCCGATTGTCGTCCCGACCATTGTCGCGGCGGGCGTCGCCAGCCCCAGCGCGCAGGGGCAGGCGATCAGCACCGCGCTGGCGAAGACGATGACCGCGAACTCGAAGACCGAGACGGTCCCGCCGACGACTGCCGGCCCGCCGGCGACGAGCCCCCAGGTTGGGAGCGCGTCCACGATCCCCGCGAGGAGGTCGGGGAACAGGAACCAGACCGCACCCCAGAACAGGGCGTTGGCGATGACCGCGGGGACGAAGTACGCGGAGATCCGGTCGGCGAGGTTCTGGATCTCGGGCTGGCGGGACTGGGCCTCCTTGACGGTCCGGACGATCTGCTGGAGGGCGGTGTCCTCGCCGATGCCCGTCGCCTCGACCTCGAGGACGCCGTTCTCGTTGACCGTCGCGCCGATGACCTCGTCGCCCTCGCCCTTCTCGACGGGTACCGACTCGCCGGTCACCATCGACTCGTCGACGGCGCTCTGGCCCGCCCGGACCACGCCGTCGACCGGGATCTGCTCGCCGGGCCGGACCTTCAGGCGGTCGCCGACCGCGACCTCCTCGACCGGCACCTCGCGTTCCTCGCCGTCCTCGATCAGGGTCGCGGTGTCGGCCTCCATCTCGAGGAGTTTCCGGATGGCGTCGCCGGCCTGGCCCTTCGAGCGGGCCTCGAGGTAGTTCCCGAGCGTGATGAACACCAGGATGAACACGGCCGTGTCGAAGTACCGGCCGCCGGCGATCAGACTGAAGATGACCGCGACCGAGTAGACGTACGCCGTCGACGACCCGAGGGCGATCAACACGTCCATGTTGGCCGTGCGGTTCTTGACCAGCGCCGTGTAGGAGTTCTCGTAGAAGGGCTTGCCGAGGACCGCCTGGACGACCGTCGCCAGCGCGAGTTCGACCCACGCCAGGTCGAGGCCGAGCAGCGACTCGCCGACGACCGAGCCCCCCAGCAAGAGGCGGTCGGCCATCAGGACGACGAAGGGCACCGCGAGGGCCGCGCCGAAGAGGGTGAGGCGGCGCTGGCGACGAATCTCGGCCTGGCGGGCCACGTCCGCGGCGCTCTCGTCGCCACCGTCCGTGCCGTCTCCGCTCCCGCCGCTGTCCTCGCGCACGGGCGAGTAGCCTGCACCCTCGATGGCCTCGTAGAGGTCCGGGCGGTCCACGTCGCCAGGGTTGAACCGCACCGTCGCCTCGTCGGTGGCGTAGTTGACGTCGGCGTCGACGACGCCGGGCACGTCCAGGAGTGCCGCCGTGATCGTCTCCGCGCAGTTCGCACAGGACATGTCGGTGACGGCGATCGTCACCTCGTCGGCGATTGGCTCGTAGCCCGCGTCCTCGATGGCCGCGAAGATCTCGGCCATCGAAGTCTCGGCGGGGTCGTACTCGACGCTCCCCTCGTCCGTCGCGAAGTTCACGTCCGCGCGGCGAACGCCCGACAGGTCGTCGAGGTTCCCCTCGATGGACTGCGAGCAGTTCGCACAGCTCATCCCCCGGACGTCGAGGTGTGCGGTGCGGGTGGTCATTGGCTACTAGTAGGGGCTCCCCATTCAACCGGGTTGTCACTCGGAATCGAAAGCTGGAGCTCGGCCGTACTTTCGAACGGAAAGCGTCAGTCGGCGGCGTCGGCCATCCGGTCGTAGCGCTCGGTGAAGCGCCCCTCGCAGGAGCCACAGCAGAAGTGGTAGATGTCGCCGTCGACCCGCGCCGTCTCGCCCTCGCTCGTGACGGTGTTCCCGCACTCGGCACACGAGATGGCGAACTCCGTGCCCCCGAGACTGGGCGTCCACGCCGCGTCGGTCAGGAGCGTCACCGCGTAGTCGGCGATCGGGTCCCCGTCAGTGGCCGCCTCGACGCTCCCCGTGATCCAGTCGGGCACGTCGCCCTCGGGGACCCGCGCGACGCAGACCAGGTCGCGCTCCGCGGTCGTGAAGACGTGCTCGACCGCGTCGTCGCTCCGGAGCGCGTCCCGCACGACATCGAGGTCGCCAGGATCGACCGCCAGCGTCACGAGCACCGGGACCCCGCCGCGGAGCTGTGACCGGTCGAGGTCCAGGGTAAACCGCCTGACAACGCCGGCCTTCTGGAGGCGCTCGACGCGGTCGGCCACCGCCGGCGGCGAGAGGTCCACGTCCTCGGCGATGTCGCTCCAGGGCCGTCGAGCGTCGGCCATCAGCAGTTCGAGGATCTCGAGGTCGGTGTCGTCGAGCGTGGGCACGACCGATGGTTCGGTTTCGACGGCCAAATCTGTTTGGGCATTTGCTTTCGAATCGAAGGTCATACTCCGGGTCGAGAGAGTCAGGCTGAACGTCGTCGATCCGGATCCGTCGTGTTTTTGGCCGCGCGAGCACAGGAGTTCACAACGGCGATGGCCCGGTACCACATCGAGACGTACGGCTGTACGTCGAACCGCGGCGAGAGCGCGGCCATCGAGCGGGCGCTCCGCGCGGGCGGCCACCACGCCGTCGACGGGCCGGCGGCCGCGGACGTGGCCATCCTCAACACCTGCACCGTCGTCGAGAAGACCGAGCGCAACATGCTCCGGCGGGCCCAGGAACTCGACGAGGAGACGCCCGCCGACCTCGTGGTCACTGGCTGCATGGCCCTCGCGCAAGGCGACGCCTTCCGCGAGGCCGGCGTCGACGCCGAGATCCTCCACTGGGACGAGGTGCCCGAGTACGTCCTGAACGGCGAGTGTCCCACGGTCACGCCGGACGTCGAGCCCGTGCTCGACGGCGTCGTCGGGATCCTCCCCATCGCCCGGGGCTGCATGAGCGACTGTTCCTACTGCATCACGAAGCAGGCGACGGGCAAGATCGACTCGCCGTCCGTGGCGGACAACGTCGAGAAGGCCCGCGCACTCGTCCACGCGGGCGCGAAGGAGTTGCGGATCACCGGCCAGGACACCGGCGTCTACGGCTGGGATCGCGGCGAGCGCGAACTTCACGTGCTCCTCGAGCGGATCTGCGAGGAGATCGACGGCGAGTTCCGGGTCCGCGTGGGCATGGCGAATCCGAAGGGCGTCCACGGCATCCGGGAGGACCTGGCCGCGGTCTTCGCCGAGCAGGACAAGCTCTACAACTTCCTGCACGTCCCCGTCCAGTCCGGTAGCGACGACGTGCTGGGAGACATGCGCCGCCAGCACACCGTCGACGAGTACGTCGAGGTCGTCGAGACCTTCGACGAGTATCTGGAGGAGTGGACCCTCTCGACTGACTTCGTCGTCGGTTTCCCCACCGAGACAGACCACGACCACGCCCAGAGCCTCGCGCTCCTGCGCGAGACCCGTCCCGAGAAGGTCAACGTCACGCGCTTCTCGAAGCGCCCCGGCACCGACGCCGCCGACATGAAGGGCCTCGGCGGAACCCTGAAGAAGGAACGGTCCTCCGAGATGACGGACGTGAAGATGGACGTCGTCGGGGCGGCCTACGCTGACATGGTGGGCGAGGTGCGGAGCGTCCTCCTCGTGGAGGACGGTACCGAGGACTCGCTCGTGGGCTACGACCGCGCCTACCGCCAGGTGGCCGTGCCAGGGGCCCAGACCGCGGGACTCGAACTCGGTGACGTCGTCGACGTCGAGGTCACCGGCCACAACACGGTCTACGCACTGGGCGAACCAGTGTGAGGAAGCGACCGGGGTGTCGACGGAGTAGCGATGCCTGATACACTTTCCGCCCTGAAACTGATACAAACTGGCACTGGACGTTGCGTTCGTGTCTAACGGCGTTCGCACCGGCCTCGCCGCCTCTTCGAGTAAGACTGGTGGTCCAGCCATCGGATCGACGGCGGTTTCGTAAAGCGTCGCCGTCTCAGCGTTTGGTTAGCGAGGCACCTTCGATCTAAGCAAAACAGTTCTCGTAGCTGTTTACTCCGGGAGCAGTCACCGTGACTAAAATAACGTTTTGTGGAAAACCTTTTCATTAGAGAGCGAGATGAGACGGTAATGAAAGACGGGTATCTCATCGACACGCAAGCCCCGGGAGTCTACCGGCCTGTTGACTCGGGAGCTGGCGTCCCTTTCGCTAAATTCTACAAACCGGACCCGCTACCACCAGAAATCGAACTGTCGAAAGACGTTACCCTAGCCTACGGTCGTGCCATGCATGCACTCGGCCGACTGGACGGGTTCTGGAGTGAAATCGAGGACCCCAAGACCGTCTTCGGACTGTTCGTGTACAAAGAGGCAGAGCAATCCTCCCAGGTGGAGGGGACGAGAGTTACCGTCTCAGACATGTACGTTGAGGGCGAGGACTCGAAAGACGTCCGAGAAGCACGAAACTACGCGTCAGCCCTGAAAGACACGGCCAAACAGCTCTCGGAGACGGGCCGTTCGCGCGAAAACCTATCGCTAGACCTGATTCGAAGCCTCCACGCGGAGGTGATGGAACAGGAACGAAGTGGAGGCGAAGACCCGCTCCCGGGGAAGTTTCGGCCAGACTACGCGTGGATCGAGGAGGCTACGAGCGGGTATGGAACGCAGATTCGGTTCGTCCCGCCGAAAGCAGACATTGCGCGCTCTCGGATGGGGAACTTCGAGGAGTATCTTCAGGCCGGTGGAACGTATCCAGACCTGATCGATATCGGAATTCTACACTATCAGATAGAAACCATCCATCCGTTCGTCGACGGTAACGGTCGCGTCGGGCGGCTTCTTATCGTCCTGCTATTGATGGCAGAAGACGTCCTCTTGCACCCACTGTTTTACCTCAGTTCGTACATTCGTCGGAACCGTAACGAGTACACCGAGTTACTCCTGGCAGTCAACGAAGAGGGGGCGTGGAACGAGTGGCTAGAGTTTTTCCTTACCGGCCTGAAAACGCAGGCAGACGAGGCGTTCACTCGGGCGAAACTCCTGTTGAAGTTGCGAAATCGGTACGAAACCACGTACGCTGACGGACCGCCATCTGTGCAACGGCTCACCGAGGTGATTTTTACGGAGCCGGTGTTCACGATAAATAGAGCTGCCGAGCTCATCGACATGACCTATCCAGCAGCACGCAGCGCAATTAGAACCCTCGAAGAGGACGGTGTACTCAGGGAACGGACAGGAAAGGAACGCTATCAAGAGTTTCAGGCGGACGAAGTCCTCGATGCGTTGAACGACGACACCGAGGATATCCCGTCTCCGGAATCATTCATGGAAGCGGAAGACGCTCGGTTCGAAGACTGGTAAAAGAGGACGCCTCGTCTATTCCGGGAAGTACCGACCGTGAAAGCCGAAGGGAAGGTGGTGGGGCAGCGGCGCCCGCGCGCGTTCCTCGAGCGTCGCCGCATCCAGAACGAGGAGGTCCGAGCGTTCCTCGGGCACGTTCAGCGCCGTCACGAGGACGACGCCGCGGTCGCTCTCGGCCGGCGCGTCGGGCGCCAGCACGGGAATCGGTTCCTCGACGAACAGCCCCGCCTCCGACCAGGTGGTCGTCTCCCCGGTCGTCGTGTCGACCTTCACGACGTGGTTGCCGTCGGCCGTGGCGCTTCCCTGCGCGTAGACGTACCGGTGCTCGCGCGTCCGCGCCGCCGGCGCGATCCGGGGCAGTTCGAGGCCCTTCGCGATGGTCTGACCCTCGACCAGCGGACCCGCCGGGTCGGCGCCGGACTCGTCCAGCGGGAGTCGGAATCGACGGAGCCGACCGTCCACGCCGTCGCGTAGCCAGTCGCCCATCGCGTCGAGTCGCAGGCCCTCGACCACGCCCGGGTCCGGATAGTCGACCAGGTCGACCACCACCTCGCGCTCGTGGGGTTCGTCGGTCGGGGCGTCGGCCTCGAACGCGTTGACGTGGTGGAAGACGAAGTTCGGCGGCGCCCCGTGCGTCGCGACGACCCCGGAGCCGTCGCGGGCGACGACGTGGAACCGGGTGCCACGCTCGGGTTCCCAGTCGAGGTGATCCACGAACCCCTCGCCGCCGGGCAGCAGGACGCTGCGTGGGTCGAGCCCGTAGGGGTGCTCGGTGAGGACGACGTGGTCCGCGGCCACGGCGACGCTGTGGACGTACGCGGGTTTCGCCGCGGTCACCGTCGCGAGTTCCTCGCGCCGCCGAGTGCCGTCGGCGACGCGGAAGAGTCGGTAGGCGCTCTGCCGACCGAGGTCGGTCAGCAGGCCGATGGTCTCGCCGCGGTGGGGGTCCGGCACGAGGTGGGCCAGCGAGAGGTCGCCGTCGAGATCGTCCGCGAACGTGAACTCGCCACGCGTCTCCAGCGTGGCCGGGTCCACCGACAGGAACCGGGGGACTTCCGTCAGCGCCAGGAGGTCTCCGTCAATGGCGGCGACGTGGACGTTGCAGTTGTCGGTCTGTCGACCCGTGAGGAGTGCCCACAGTCGCCGGAGGTAGCTGCCGCCGGTGGCGAACTGCCCGCGGAGCGTGCCCGTCTGCATCGCGCGCTCGTAGGTCTCGGAGCGCAGGAACCGGTTCGAGTACCGGACGGCGGTCCCGTCGAAGGCGAACCGCTGGAGCATGCCGAGGCCGTCGAACCAGTGTTCGACCCGGTCGTCGCCGACCGCGAAGCGGGCGGGCCCGTTGCGGACGAGCGCGCCGTCGAGCCAGTCCGGAAGGGACCCGCTGAGCGGCAGTTCGTGGTCGGCCACCTCCTCGGAGCAGCCGCGGAAGCCGAGTTCGAGACCGGCGGAGGCAGTCACGTCCGTCCCAGGGCCGGGAGCGACAAAGCGCTGGCGGCGGTCAGTCCCGGAGCGCGTCGACCGGGCGCTCGTTGGCGGCCTTCCAGGCCGGGTAGGCGCCGCTGAGCAGGCTGGCGACGGTGCCGAAGAGGAAGCCCTGGGCCACCGAGCCCACTGCGGAGGGCTGGAAGGCGAACGGATCTCCGAGGAGGAGCGTGTTGATACCCATCCCCATGAAGACGCTGAGGACCAGGCCGACGACAGCCCCGACGACGCCGAGCAGGAGTGCCTCGGTGAGCATCAGCCGGAGGATGTCCCGCTTGTAGTAGCCGACGGCCCGGAGGACGCCGATCTCGCCCTTTCGCTCGATGGTGCTCATCAGCATGACGTTCAGGATGCTGATCGCGGCGACGAGCAGCGAGACCGCCCCGACGGCGAGCAGGAACGTACTGATGATGCCGATCTGCTCGTTGAACTGCTGAATCGCCTGCTCGAAGTCCGTGACGGCGAACCGTTCGCGACGGTCGTTGAGCTCCTCGCGGAGGGACTCCCCGAGCTGGAAGGCCGCCGGCGGACTCTCGGCCTTGACGACCATCAGCCCGATGTCGGCGTCCTCCATCCGTCGCTCCGGGAGCAACACCGAGTTGTCGGTCGAGACGATGGACGACTGACCGCTCGGTTCGAGCACCGCGGCGACGCGCACCGTCTGGTTGTCTAGTTCGAGGCTCTCGCCGACCGAGACGTCGAACCGGTCGGCGAGCGAACTGCCGACGAGAGCCCCGGATCGCCAGGGGTCCGGTATACGGCCCTCGTCGGCGGTGGCGAACACCGTCGGATCCGTGACCGACTGGACCTGTATCTCCCGTGGGTCCTCGAGGCTGGTGATGTTCGCGCTGTCTGTCCGGAGTGGATAGACCGGCGCGGTCGAAAACCGCTCGACCATCCGGACGTCGTCCGCGTCGAACTCGTCGCCCTCGAAGTCCTCCCCGGGCGTAACGATGACCGAACTCGCCGTGTCCTGGAAGGTCCCCTGGATGGACACCTCGAGCGTCGCCCCGAACATGCCCAGCGACGCGATGGCGACGACGCCGATGGTGATGCCGGCCATCGCGAGAATCGACCGGGCGCGCTGGCGGGTGAGGTTTTGCCAGGCCAGCGCCGCGACTGGAAACCGCCGGCCGAGTGGCCCGTCCATCAGGGGATCCCCTCCTGGTCGAGGCGGCCGTCGACGATGCCGACGACGCGGTCGGCGTAGTCGGTGACCTGTTTGTCGTGGGTCACGCTGACGACCGCGACGTCCTCGTCGGTGAACTCGCCGAAGAGGTCGAGGACCTGTCCGCCCGTCTCCTGGTCGAGGTTGCCCGTCGGCTCGTCGGCCAGGATGATCGCCGGATCGTTGACCATCGAGCGTGCGATGGCCACGCGCTGCTTCTGCCCGCCGGAGAGTTCGTCGGGCGTGTGCCCGAGGCGGTCACCGAGGCCGACGCGTCCGAGCAGGTCGGCCGCACGGGCGAGCGTCTCGCGGCGGTTGCCGTGGAGGAAGCCCGGGATGGCGACGTTCTCCCGGGCGGTCAGCGTCGGCAGGAGGTAGAAGTCCTGGAAGACGAAGCCGATCGTCTCCCGGCGGACCCTTGTCTTCTCGTCGTCGGAGAACGTGCTGGCGTCGGTCCCGCGGACGGTGACCGTCCCGCTCGTCGGCTCGTCGAGCAGGCCGAGGAGGTTCAACAGCGTCGACTTGCCGCTGCCGCTCGGCCCGACGATGGCGACGAACTCGCCGGGGTCGACGGCGATCGACACCCCGTCGAGCGCCCGGAGGACCGAGCCCCCGCGCGTGTACTCCTTGACGGCGTCGGTGGTGCTGATGACCGCCATCTGCTCACCGACCCCCGGACAGCCGGCGGAACGGAACGGTTCCGCGGCACCCGTCCGGTCCACGTACCCACATCGTCCGGTAGCTCTCGCGGCCGGTCCATAAATGACGTCATCCGGTTGCACCCCCGGCAACTGGGCGACAGGCCTTTAGGTGGGGCCACCGCTGAGGGGCGACGCTACGTCGGGAGCGGCAGGGTCGACGGATCCCACCGGTCGACGGCGTCGCCGAGGCGACCCAGCACGACGAGCGTCGGCGGGAGCGTCACGAGCGCCGCGACGAGGGTCAGCAGGATGACCCCGACGGTCAGGTACCCGAAGTCCGCGAGGACCGGGAACGGCGACAGCGTCAGCGCCGAGAAGCCGAAGACGGTCGTCATCCCGGAGACGGAGATGGCCTTGCCGACCCGCGCCCCGGCCGTCTCCATCGCGTCGAGTCGCGAGACGTCCCGCTCGCGCTCCTCGAAGTACCGCTCCATGACGATGATGGTGTACTCCGCGCCGATGCCGACGCTCATCGCCCCCAGTCCCGCGCCCAGCGGCGAGATTGGGATCGAGAGGGCCGCCATGTAGAGGTTCTGCCAGCCCACGACGAAGACCATGGGAATCAGGGGTGCGACCGCCCGCAGCGGCCGCCGGTAGTACAGCAGCAACGCCCCGAAGACGAAGGCGATGCCCAGCGCCGTCGTGAGGTTGCGGCCCTCGATCTGCTGGACGATGCTGGGGGTCGCGATGGCTGCCGTCCCCGTCAGTTCGGCGTCGACCCGCGGCGGGGGCCGACTCATCGCGATGGAGGTCTCGACGCTGTCGAGGAAGTCCAGCAGTTCCTGGTTGTTCATGCGCCGTTCCCCGTCGACCACGACGTGTGCGTACCCGTCGGCGTAGACGCGCTGTCGCTGGGCGGTGGGAACGCGCTCTAAGACCCGCTCGACGCCGGCCGTCGTCTGGGGAATGGTGCCGTCGTTGTACTGCTGGACCAGGGTCGCCGGGGACTGGACCGTGGAGACGAGATCCCGGCCCTCGGCGATCCCCTGGAACCGGGCGAGCCACCGCAACGTCTCGGGCTGTCTGAGTGCGTCGCCACTGACGAGGACGTCGAACTGCGTGCTCGCACCGCCGCCGGTCGCCGAGCGGAACTGCTGCAGGTCGACGTAGGCCGGGAGGTCCTGCGGGAAGAACTCCTCGGTGTCGGCCATCGTCCCGAGGTCCGAGGCGACGTGGAAGCCGCCGAGCATGAGGAGTGTGGCGAGTGCGAGGACGACCAGGGGCCGAGACGCGACGAGTCGCGTGGTCCGGCCGAGCACGCGTCCCAGTCGGCCGACCTCGTCACTCGCGGGGTCCTGCGCCGACGCGTCCGCCGCCGGTGCAGGGTGGGGCCCCATCGCCGGTGGCCTGGACGACGGGCCAGGCGTCGCGCCACCAGGTCCGTCGTCGACTGCGGCCGCCGCTCCCTGGGCGCCGGCGCCGTCCCCGGCACCGGACGCATCGTCGTCGCCCTTCCAGCGGACGTACAGCGTCAGAAGCGGGAGCAAGACGAGGATGCCCGCGAGGAAGGTCAGCACGACCCCGAAGATCGAGGTCTGGGCGAACCAGACGAACGCCGGAGTCCCGACGCTGGACAGCCAGGTCGCACCGAAGCCGAGTGCCGCCGCCAGCATCGCAACCAGCACCGGTGGGCCGATGCCGCCCATCGCCCGTGGCAGGGCCGTTCGCGGCGGGGCGTCCTCGAGTTCCTCCTCGTAGCGCTCGTGGAACTGGACGGAGTAGTCGATGCCCAGGCCGATGAGGATGGGGAAGACGGCGCTGGTGAGCGTCGAGTTCGGCACGCCCGCGAAACCGATAGCCCCGAAGGTCCACACGACGCCCGTGAAGACGGCGACGATGGGGAGAAGCCGGAGGCGGACGCCCCGAAACAGGAAGAACAGGGCGACGATCATCAGCCCGACCGCCAGCGAGAGCAACTGCGACGTGCTCTGGGAGATGAGTTCGTTCAACTGCGCCGAGAACGCCGCGTTACCGGTGACGGTGACGGTCACGCCGCCCGGAAACGCCGCCCAGTCCCGCGCGTCGGTCGCTTTCTCGTAGAGCGGGCGCGTCTCCGGCTGGGAGAGCCCGGGTTCCAGGACGACCTGCACGACGGCCGTGGACTCGTCGTCGAGGACGCGCTCGATTTGGGCCTGCGAGTCCGGGACGTAGCCGTAGGCCTCCCGGACCCGGTCGGCCGGGCTGACGACGCGCTCGACGTGGTCCACCGACGAGAGCCGCCGGTCGTAGCGGTCGATGGCGCGAACCGCTCCGGGGTTGGTCACGTCGCCGCGAACCAGCGTCGCGATGGTGCCGCGGTCGAAGGACTCGGAGAACTGGTCGAGCGTCGGGTCGTCGCCGACGAACGACTCCGCCCCCGTGACGCTCTGAATCTGCATCGCGCCGACGAGGGCGCCCCCGACCAGCACCAGCGCCACCAGGAGTGTGAGGCCCGGCCGGGCCTGGATGGTTCGACCCACCCGGGTGAAGACGTCGCTGAGTCCCTGCATGCGCGACTCAGTCCCGGGTGTAGACGACGGCCGCGCCGCCGACGAGGGCGATGCCGACGGCGGCGAGCGGGAGCAGCGGGAGTCCGCCCGACGACTCGCCGACGGCGACGCCCAGGGACAGCGACCCCGAGTAGCGCGTGTCGCCGTCGGGTTCGTCGTACGCGACCTCCACCGACGAGCCGTAGCTCTTGTTCAACGCGTCGCCCGACGCGCTGACCTGGAAGGTCGCGGTGACGGTCTCGTTGGGTTCGATGGTCCCCAGGTACGCCCCGTCGTCGGAGGACGAGAGCGGGTCGCTGGCGAACAGTTTCGCGCTGGCGTGGGTCGCCGGTTCGTCGCCGACGTAGCGGAGGTCGACGGCCAGTTCGTCGCTCCCACCCGGCGTCACCGACGTTGCGACGTCGACGACCCGGAAGCGGTCGCGCTCTGCGCCGACCGCGACGGACTGCCTGATGGGCGTCGAGAGTCGCCGGACGTCGCCGTCGGCGTTCTCGTATTCCACGCCGAACCCGAGCGAGTTCGAGCCCGGTTCCACGTCGGCGGGAATCTGCACCGTGAAGCTGACGGGCGCGGACTCGCCGGGCGCGAGGTCGCCCACGGCCGCCTCGCCACTCGTCACGGTAAAGGGGGCGGCGTCGTCGAGGCCGACGACCACCTGCCTGGCGTGGGCGGGCCCGTCGTTGACGACCTGCGCGCGGATGCGGGCCTCGCTCTCGTCGACCCGGAACGCCGTCGTCGTGACGTCCTCGAGCGAGAACGACTGTTCGGGCCGCACGACGATGCCGGTCTGGAGGGCGTTCGAGCGCTCGGTGACGCCGTTCGCGTTCTCGTACGCGACGCGGGCGACGACGGGGTAGGAGCCGGGTGAGACGTCGCCGCGGGCCCCGGTCGACACCGACACGTTCGTCGTCTCGCCGACCCCCAGCGAGGAGACCCGGACCGAGATGGACTGCGAGGGGTTGTCCGCGGTTCCGAAGAAGATGCCGGGGCTGTTGGCGGTGAGCGAGACCCGGGCGTCAGTCGCCTCGCGCGTCCCGGTGTTCGAAAGCGTCACGGCGAGGTCGCCGGTGTCGCCGGCGACGACCGCGTTGTCACCGGCGGCGTCGACAGCAAAGCGGGGCCGGTCCTCGACCCTGACGGTGACGTACTCCACGTGCTCGTCCTCGTCGGTGGTGCGCTCGGTCTCCTCGCCCGGTCCGTAGGCGATGGACTGTGCGTGGTCGTAGCGCACCTGAACCGGGATGCGATAGGTTCCCGGCTCGGCGTCGCCGACCTCGATCTCGAACTGCGGGCGGGCCGAGCCACCGTTCGGGATGGACCCGAGCGACAGCGTGCCCGTCCGCACGGTGATTGGTGCGTCGATGCGGTCCTCCAGGACGCGAACCGTGACGTCCTGGGCGGCCCTGACCTCGTCCTCGTAGGCCGCATTGCCGCCCGACTGAACCTCACCGTTGTTGGTCAGGACGACGGTGAGCGACTGGGCGGTCTGGGTCTCGAGGGTCCCGTCGGGCGACGAGACGGAGATATCGGGCGAGCCGATGACCCGTTGCGAGGCCGCCGATGCGGGCGATGCGGCGAGAAGCGACACCACGACCAGTACCACGACGAAGTCCGCTGCGGCTACGCGTTTCATTCGTCTTCGGGTTGGAGCCGGACGGCTGTGGCCCTGATGCCTAGTATCCACGTGCCGTTTAAGTTCCTCCTCGACGAAGGGGTGGCAATGCGAGCGCGAGCCAGACCGGTCCAGCGCCAGTCCGTCGTCGGGTGGTCGGCAGGCGGGCGGCGGCGGTGGTCGACGTGAGGTACGCGACGGCGACCGTCTCGGTGGATGGCGACGGACCGCATCCGACGGCCGGGGCCATCCACGACCACCCGGACGTCAGGCTGGAGCGACTGTACTACACGAACCCGGTCAACAGCGGGGGGTACGCGGAACTCCTCGAGTTCGACGGCGACCTGGACGCGGCGCGGCGAATCCTCCGGGAGTCAGACGAGGTGCGGCGGTTCGAACTCCCCTCGGCCAGCACCGGGCTCTGCTACGTCTTCTTCGAGGGGACGCCACAGTTCGAGCAGGTCCGGGACGTCATGTTCGAACACGCCGTCGTGGTCAAGTGGCCGATCGAATTCCTGCGCGGGCGCGAGCGGCTGACCGCGCGGGCAACGTTCGTGGGGACCGACGGCGCAATCCAGGCCGCACGGGCCTCGTTACCGGACACGTTCGAGTTCACGCTCGAACGCATCGGTGAGTTCAACGGCCGCCTCGCCGACCCGCTGACGACGCTCACCGACCGCCAGCGGGAGGTCCTCGACGTGGCGATCGCCGCGGGCTACTACGAGGTGCCCCGCGAAACGACGCAGTCCGCGCTCGCGGACGAACTGGGCTGTGCGCCAGCCACGGTCGCGGACCACCTCCGCCGCATCGAACACAACCTCGTGGCCGCACTGACGGGGACGTAGGCAGTGTCCCCCCGCGGACCAACTCACTCCTCCCCGTCCCGGACAGACCCACCGACCAGCTGGTCGACCAGCTCGTCGTCCTTCCACTCCCCGGCCTCCTTCGGATCGACGTGGACGAACACGTCGTCGACCTCCGGGAGGTCCCGCAGCGCGTTCATCACGTCGGTCTCGATGTCGTGGGCCTCCAGCAGGGTCCGGTCGCCCTCGACCTCGATGTGGAGGCTCACGTCGATTTCCGGGCCGACGTAGTGGGCGATGACGTCGTGGACGCCGTGGACCTCCGGGTGGGCGCGCGCCCGCCGGACGAGTTCCGCGCGCAGGTCCTCGGGCGGGGCCGCGCCGACGAGGTAGTCGACGTTGTCCCGAACCACCTCGACGCCGGTGTAGAGGATGCCGATGGCGACGAGGCCCGCCGCCAGCGGGTCGAGGACCGGGTAGCCGACCGAAGCGCCGACGACGCCGATCATCGCGGCACCCGCCGTCAGGATGTCGTTGCGGTTGTCGACCGCCGTCGCGACGAGCGCGGGCGAGTTGCGCTCGCGGCCGGCGCGGATGCAGTACCGATAGAGGGCGAACTTCACGACGGCCGCCAGGGCGAGGACGCCGACGGCGACGGGTCCGTGGGCGACGGCGATAGGGTCGTTGCCGAGAATGCTCGTCCCCGACTGCCAGAGGACGGCGCCGCCCGCGAGGAAGATGCCGAGTGCCACGAACAGGGAGACGAACGGTTCGATGCGCTCGTGGCCGTGCGGGTGTTCGAAGTCGGGGGGCTGGGTCGTCAGGTAGAGGCCGGCGACGATGACCAGACTGTAGGCGGAGTCGGCGAGGCTGTTGATCGCCTCGGAGCCCACGGCGAGGCTGCCGGTCTCGACGTAGACCAGGCCCTTGGCCACGGCCAGGCCGACGTTGGCCACGAGGACCAGCAGGCCGACCCGCCGCAACTCCCGGCTCCGCGACATTGGCCGCCATTCACGGCGGGCCGACTAAGTGACTTCGGACGGCTCTGGCTCGCTCGCGAGGAGCTAGTCGACGACTACAGCCGCGTCGGGATCCGGTCTCGTCGTCCCCTCCTGCTCGGCGAAGGCGTCGTGGAGGCGGTCGTAGGTCTCGTCGACGGCCTCGACGATGACCGTCGTGTCGCCGATCACGGGCATGAAGTTCGTGTCGCCGTCCCACCGCGGGACCACGTGCGCGTGCAGGTGATCGGAAATAGAGCCGCCGGCGGCCCCACCACCGAGGTTGTACCCGACGTTGTAGCCGTCGGGGTCGAGGGCCGCGTCCATCGCGGCGACGGTCCGCTGGACCAGGCGCTCCTTGGCCAGGAGCGCCGCGTCGTCGAGGGCGCCGTAGTCCCCGGTGTGGGCCTCCGGGACGACCATCGCGTGGCCCGGATTGTAGGGATAGTTGTTGAGGATGACGTAGGCCCCGTCGGTCCGCGCGACGATGCGGGACTCGCGGTCGGCCCCACGCTCCGGGAGGGTACAGAAGACACACCCGTCGACGTCCGCGTTCCGGTCGTCGCGCTCGACCCACTCGATCCGCCAGGGGGCGAAGACCTGCTCCATGGCCAGGCCTCTGGACGGGACTCGTATAACCCTGGCTGGGCCACAGATTCAGTATATAAATCCACCGGCCGTTTACCCAAGAGGAGGGTGAAATATTCGATATCCTGCGTCAATGAACGATGTGGGCCGCGCTCGTCCCCTCGTTCGGACTATCGCGTCGCTGTCTGGCGATAAAACGGTTTATAGCCGTTCAACGGTCGGCCCCTTTTACGCTATTATCAGGCGACTAGTGAAATAGAATGGCGACGAAAGGCGGCAATCTCGCGAACATGACGGAGGACTGTGCCACCTGTGGCCGGGCGACCCCCCACTCGGTCTCGGTCGAGATCCTCACCGAGAGCGGCAAGCGCGAGAACGCGGAGTTCTCGCGGGAGCCGTATCGGGTCAGCGAGTGTCGCCTCTGCGGGCAGACGACGACCACCAGGATGAACAACGCGTAGCGGCCGTTTCTCGCTCTCGACTGTCGCGGACGCTCTACTACGTGTCGGTTCTGCCGTGGTACGCCCATACCCCGGTGAATCGTCCGGTTCGAAACGCCACCGCGGGCCCGCAGTTACCGTGACCGGGTCGTGACCTCACAGCCCGACTCGGTCACGATCAGGGTGTGTTCCTTCTGGCTGACGAGACAGCCGTCCTCCTCCTTGAGCACGGGGTAGCCGTGGACGACGTTCTGCTGGCTGAGGCGCCGGAGCGTCATCTCCGCGCGGTCGACGTCGAGCCAGCGGGTCGCGAACGGGAGCGTCCGGAACTCCTCGGTGATCTGTTCGAGGGCCTGGCGCGCCTGGCGGTTCCGGACCGAGGCCTCGCGCTCCAGGGCCCAGATCTCCTCGTCGCTGCCCTCCTGGACCTTGCCGCCCCCGTCGGTGGCGAAGGGTTCGAGGGCGACCACGTCCCCGACCTCGAGTTCGATCCCCTGGGAGACGGCGCGGTTCGGAATGTTCGGCTCGGTGTGTTGCTCCCAGTGGCCGAGGCCGTGACCCGTCAGGTTCACGACCGGATTGTACCCGTAGCCCTCGATGACGTCCTCGACGACCGCCCCGATCTCGCCGGTTTCGACGCCCGGTTCGACGAGGTCGATGGCCGCGTCGAGCGCCTCCGCGGGGGCCTCGGCCAGGTCCGCGTTGCCGGAGAGGTCGACCGTCACGGCCGTGTCGGCCAGCCAGCCGTCGACGTGGACGCCGATGTCGAGGTTGATCATCTCCTCGCCGAAGGTCGTCTCGTCGTCGATGCCGGGGGTCGCGTGGGCGGCCTCCTCGTCGATGGAGATGTTGACGGGGAAGGCCGGTTCTCCACCCAGGTCGCGGATCCGGTCCTCGGCCCACTCCGCGAGGTCGAGGTGACTGCCGCCGACCTCGACGCGGTCGGCGGCCTCGTCCCGAACCTGCGCCAGGATCTCCCCCGCCTCGCGGTGTTTCTCGTACGACTCGTCCGTGAGGTCGACCTCGGTCATGCCCTGGCGTTCGGACGACCGAGTGAAAGCGTTTGTCGTCGAGCGTGCGCCCGCGAGGCGGTACGGGCCTACCGACGAGCGAGCGAACGGCACGCAGGACACCCCAGTCTAGTGACCAGTACCCGTCGATTCGTCACCGAGAGCCGGGGTAAGCTTCGCCCGAAAACCGTCCGACGGTATCCGGTCGTCAGGTGGTCGACCCGCCGCGAGAGTAACTTTCAGAATTCCTATGATTTCGGCGGCAGCTGTGTGGGGACCGACACGGTGCCGGAATCGCCCGACTGCGGGCGTTCGGTGGTCCGCGACCAGCCGGGGAAGGAACCGAATACGCATCCGACCCATTCCGCTCGTGATACCGCAGATCGCCCCAGCGACCCCCTCGCGGTCGCTCGGCCGATGAACTGTCTGGGCCCCTTATCCCCTCGACCGGCGAAAGTGTCAGTGCCGTATCCATGAGCACATCGCATCCACTGACAGCGGCGCTACTGGCGCTTCTCGTTGCGTTCGGAGGCGCGTCAGCGTTCGCAGCAGGACCGGCCGAGTCGACAGCAGCCGAGACGACCGGCGTGACCCTCCAGCAGGTCGACGCCGACGAACTCCAGCTCGCGGACACGACCCTCGAGAACGTGACGATAGACCGGATGACCGTCGCCCAGCTCCAGATCGGAGCGACCGGCGAGTCGGTCTCCGAGAGCCAGGACTCGCACGTGGTCGTCCAGAACGTCCAGTTCGAGCAACTCCAGCTCGAGAACGTGACGCTCGCCGACATCCAGGAGGGTGGCGACGAACTGCCCGGCCAGGACCAGGCGGCGACCGAGACGGCCACCGACGAGGAGGCCGGCGCGGCTGAAGCCACCGAGACGGACACCGAGACGGATGCGGTGGACGCGACTGACACCGAGACCGAAGCCGGTGTGGCCGACGCAACCGAGACGGAGACGGACGGTGACGACGGAACCGCCGCGGTCGCCGTCGACACCGAAACCGAGACCGAGATGACGGCCGATGACGAGGCCACCGACACCGAAATGGCCACCGACGACGGTGCCGAAGCCGGCGCCGAGGCCGCGGAGGAGGAGTCCAACGTCTCCAGCGTGACCATCGAGTCGCTCGAAGTGGACTCGCTCACTATCGGCGAACTGAGCGTGGGTCAGGAGACCGAGACCGACGCCGGCACTGACACCGAAGCCGGTGCCGCCGAAGAGACCGAAACGGAGACCGAAGCCGGTGCCGCCGACGCCACCGAGACGGAGACCGACGGTGACGACGGGACAGACGCGGCCGCGAACGACACCGAAACCGAGACCGAGATGGCTGCCGGTGACGAGATGACCGACACCGAGACGGCCACCGACGACGGCGCCGAAGCCGGTGCCGAGGCCGAGGCGACCGGTAGCGAACACCTGACCATTCAGACGATGACGGTCTCCGACATGAGTATCGAAACCATGCAGGCCGGATCGCTCCAGGTCGGCGGTCAGGACGCCGAGGACGGCGCGGCCGGTGCCACCGAAGAGACCGAAACGGAGACCGAGACCGGCGCAGATGAGGCGACAGACACCGAAACTGCGGCCGGTGCGGCCCAGGAGACAGAGACTGACACGGAGGGTGACGACGGAACCGGCGCGGTCGCCGTCGACACCGACACCGAGACAGAGACGACGGCCGGTGAGGAGACGACCGACACGGAAACGGCCACCGACGACGGTGGTGAGGCCGGCGCGGCGCCGGAGTCCGGCCAGACCATCGAGCAGCTAACGGTCGGGACGGTCACCGTGACCACGGCCCAGACCGACGCACTGCACTTCGACAGTCTGGCGTCGACCTCCGGCGACGGCTCTGACGTCGATGAGGCGGGCGCCGAGGCGGCCGGCGGCGACACCGCCGAGGACGAAACGACGGAAGACGACATGGTGCAGGGCGAACCCGTCGGTGAGCAAACGGAGAACGACACCGAGCTCCAGATCCCAGAGTCCTGGGAGGAGGGCAACGTCGCCGTCTCCGGTGAGGACGATGGGAACGCCACCGACACCGCGACCCCCGACAGTGCGGAGATGACTGGCGACAGCGCAACTAACGACAACGCCACGGCCGGCGCGGCCGACGGTGAGACCGCGACGGACAACGGCGCCACCGAGGACAGCACCGCGACGGACGAAGCCAGCGACGGAACTGAAGCGACAGCGACCCCGACTGCCACAGCCGAAAGCTGACGCGGCAGTCCGATTCAGGTTTTTTTGATCACTGGTACGCAGGTCGATCGGCCGTCCTGCCGCGCATCTGTGATCCCGATACCAGCGCACGGGTGACCGTCGGCTGTATCGGTTTCCTTCTCACAAAGGAAATATTTTGCGGAGGTGTGAGACCTGCACCCCACGGAAAGTACGTCACGACGGGGTCGGCGCCGGAGTTTTACCTGCACAACGTCCAGCCACCCAGGACGTAGTATTCATTCGTCCAATCGAGGGGCGATAATCGGCCAAAGAATTCGAAGAGCGGCCATTTTACGGTGCTGGGTCGTTCTCGCGCGCGGTTTGTCCCGATTGATCGTCATAGTCACCGGGGAAACGCCATACCTTTAGACCAGGGTTTTGTTGGTACGACACATGAGCTACGATAAAATCGAGGTTCCATCGGAGGGGGACCAAATCGAGGTAGTAGACGCCGAGAACGACGAACTCGACGTCCCCGACACGCCCATCATTCCGATCCTCTACGGCGACGGCATCGGATCCGACGTCGGCCCCGCGGCACAGCAGGTGCTCGAGGCGGCGGCGCAGGCGACCGGCCGGGACATCAGCTGGATGCGGGTCTACGCCGGCGAGTCCGCCCGCGAGAAGTACGACGAGAACCTCCCGGCGGACACCGTGCAGGCGATCCGGGACTTCCGCGTCGCGATCAAGGGGCCGCTGACGACGCCCGTCGGCGCCGGCTTTCGCTCGCTGAACGTCGCGCTCCGCCAGAAGCTCGACACCTACTCGAACGTCCGGCCGACCTACCACCTCGACGGCGTGCCGTCCCCGGTGACCCACCCCGAACAGATGGACATGATCACGTTCCGGGAGAACACCGAAGACGTCTACTCCGGCATCGAGTGGGAGGCCGGCACCGACGAGGTCGAACAGGTCCGCGAGTTCCTGACCGAGGAAATGGACGCTGGTGAGGCGCTCCACGACGGCCCCATCGGTATCGGCGTCAAGCCGATCTCCGAGTTCGGGACCAAGCGACTGGTCCGCAAGGCCATCGACTACGCCATCGAGCACGACCGCGAGACGGTCACCCTCGTCCACAAGGGCAACATCATGAAGTTCACCGAGGGTGCCTTCCGGGACTGGGGCTACGAGGTCGCAGAGGAGGAGTACGGCGACGAGGTCATCACCGAGAACACGCTCTGGGAGGAGCGCGACGGCGAGCAACCCGAGGACACCGTGGTCGTTAACGACCGCATCGCCGACAACATGCTCCAGCAGATCCTGACCCGGACCGAACAGTACAACGTCCTCGCGATGCCGAACCTCAACGGCGACTACCTCTCTGACGCCTGTGGGGCCCAGATCGGTGGGCTCGGCATCGCCCCCGGCGCGAACTTCGGCGACGGCCTCTGTCTCGCAGAGCCCGTCCACGGCTCCGCCCCCAAGTACGAGGGCCAGGACAAGGTGAACCCGACCGCCATCATCCTCTCGGGCCGCATCATGTTCGAGTACATGGGCTGGTACGACGCCGCGACCCTGATCCGCGACGCCGTCGAGAAGACCATCTCCGAGAAGCAGGTGACCTACGACCTGCACCGCCAGATCGAGGGCGGCGAGAAGCTCGCCACCAGCGAGTACGCCGACGCGGTCGTCCAGAACATCGAAGAACTCGCGTAGTCGGTTTCTCTCCACGCAGATCGCCCCGCGATTCGGTGACACCGGGCGGCTCGCGTGCAGCGATCCGCCAACGGTGCCTGCGAGAGCAACAGATGACCCGTGAGACGGTGATATCTATCTGCGACGAGGGCGTCGGCCTTCGACCGTCCCGACCGGCGTGGGTCTCACCGATTGGCTGTTTTTTGCCGGCCCCGTCGATGCGGAGAACCGTGCTCGCTGCACCGGGTCGGCAGTCCACCCGTCACTCGACAACCTCGATCTCCCAGCGGATGTCGTGACTGGGAACGTCGAAGCGAAGCGTCACCGGTTCGTCGAACTCGAACTCGCCACGCTCGTGTGTCACGGTCGAGAGAGCCGGGAGCGTCCAGGAGACGTCGGTCAGCTCGCGCCGCCTGCCGGCGATTTCGATGTGCAGGTCACCCTGGAGGTCGCTGGTCCGGTCGGCCAGGTTCCGAAACGTCAACTCCCAGGTGAATGGTTCGCCCTTCGGGACGGTCTCGGGCTCGACGCTGCGGAGTTCGACGTCGTCGGTGTCGAGGGGTTCGACGAGGTCGAAGTCGAACTGCGCCGTCGCGCTGACGCCGTCGGTCAGCCGGTCGGTGGCCGTCAGCTCACAGGTGTACGTCCCCGTCTCGTAGCCCGCCGTGTCCAGTTGGAGCCAGTAGGGGAAGGCCCCGTCCGGAGACTCGACCGCCTCCGGGAGTTCGTGCGACACGGTGTCGATTTGCGTGCCCGCGCCGTCCATGATTCGCCCGTCCACAGCGGGACGGAACTCCGCGGCATCGACGTTCACCAGGAGGCGGGCGCCGAGAATGACAGTCCCGCCGGCCCCGGCCGACGCGACGGCGTTGCGCAGAATCGGATCGGCCCCACCGGTGCCCCAGATGAGGCTCGCACGCTCGATGCCGAGGGGATCCGGGTCGGGGGTCTCCATCTCGGTGTCCGGTTCGGTGGGCGAGTCGGTCGACGGTTCAGTAGCCGTCGGGGCGGGGGACTCCGTCGCCGTCGCGGTCGTCGGTTCGGCGATCGTGGTCTGTGTCGTCTCGGCTCCGTCCATCGGCCCGCCGCCGAGACAGCCACCGGCCAGTCCAACCGTCGATGCGAGCGAGCCCAGGTAGGTTCGTCGATGCATGGGCCGGCCTGGCCCCGGCTTCCGATTTAAATCTACGCGAGGCCACCCCACCGGCGAGCGACACGCGTTTGGGACTGGGGGCCGGACCGGTGACCGTGTACGCCGTCGTCGGCTGTAGCGAGTGTTCGGCGCTCTGGGTCGTCGAGGGGCGGCCCGAGACCTCGGAGTGCCCCCGCTGTGGGACGCGCCGGGAGTACGCGCGCCGAAAGAAGTTCGCGACGAGCGACGACGCCGACGAGGCGCGCGAGGCGCGGGCGCGCCTGCTCGCGGAGCGCCAGGACCACGGCGAGGCGTTCGCGTCGGTCGACTCCTTCACGGAACTCGGCGACCGCGTCGACGAGGCCGGCGTCGACGACGAGACCTACCTCGAAGCGTCGGGACTCGACGCCGACGCCGTCGCCGAGGCGGGCGAGCGAGCGAACGAGTCGGCTCGCCAGAGCCAGTCGAGCGAGGAGGTCGTCCGAGCAGCGCTCCGAAATCTCGACGCGCCCGGCGACGACGAGGTTGCAGAGTACGCGAGCGACCGCGGGATCGACGTATCCGACGCGAAGGTCATTCTCGACAAACTGGTCCGCGCCGGCGACGTCAGTGAATCGCGGGGCACCTATCGGCTGCTCTGAGCGTCGGGAGAGTGCGGTCCACGCTCAGAGCCAGCCGAGCAGTGCCGCGACCGTCGCCAGGCCGACGAGGATCCCGACGGCGACGCGAGCGAGGACGAGGACGCGATAGGCGAGCGATACGGTCTCCTGGACGGAGGTTTCGTCGGTCGTCATGGTGGTGACGCCCGCCGGTGCTGACCGCGCGGACGCCGTCCGAGGTTGGACCTCGTCGGGAATAGTCCGTGGCCGGCCGACCGGCGCGGAAGTGAATCGGGGGCGGTTCCGGAGGTTCCGACACAGCGAGCAGGAAGCAGGTCGCCGGGGCCTAGCGGCCGAGTTCCTCGTGGGCCGAAGAGAGGTGCCGGGCCGTGAAGGCCGCGACGAGCGAGAGTTCGCCGGCGAGCGCACCGACGGCGATGACCTCCGCGAGTGCGTCGGCGTTGTCGCCCGGCGGCTCGCCGCCGCCGCGGAGACCGAGCACGTCCAGCGCCTCGGCCTGCGTCGGGAGGCGCGTGCCGCCGCCGACGGTGCCGACCTCGAGGGAGGCCAGCGAGATGGTCGCGTAGAGCCCACCGTCGGCCGGGTCCACGTCGGCGTCGTCGGGCAGGCGGTCGGCCGGGATCGAGTCGCGCACGTCCATCGTCGTGATGGCGTTGGCACCCTCGACGACCTGGGCGACGTCCTGGCCGGTCGCGAGGAAGGCCGCAGCTACCGTGTTGGCGGCGTGGGCGTTGAACCCGAGGCTCGCGGCCTTCGCGCTGCCGATCAGGTTCTTCCGGGTGTTGCCCTCCGCCATCGCCTCCGGCGTGGTCTTGAGCGTCTCCGCGACCAGGTCGGCGGGCAGGAAGACGTCGGCCGTGACGCTGCGACCGCGCCCCTCGACGGCGTTGATCGCGGCCGGCTTCTTGTCCGCACAGAGGTTGCCCGAGAGCGCCACCAGGTCGGCGACCGTCTCGCGCTCGACCAGGTCGGCGGCCTCGCGCGTCGCGATAGTGGCCATATTCATCCCCATCGCGTCTTTCGTGTCGTAGGCAAAGCGCAGGAAGACGTTGTCGCCGACGACGTACGGGACCACCTGGGTGAGGTCGCCGTGGCTCGTCGTCGACTCGGCAGCCTCCCGGAGCGCGTCCTCGTTGGCCCGGACCCACTCGACCACGGACTCGGCCGCGGCGACGTCGGGCACCCGGAAGACCGGTGCGCGGGTCATGCCCGACTTCGTGACACGGGCCGTCGCGCCGCCGGCGTCTCGGATGGCCGCCATTCCGCGGTTGACGCTGGCGACGAGGGCACCCTCCGTCGTCGCCATCGGCAGGTGGTACTCGCCCCGGGCCGCGCCGCCGTCGATGGGGACCGGCCCGGCGACGCCCAGCGGGACCTGGGTCGCTCCGACCATGTTCTCGACGTTCGCCTCGGCGTCGCTGGCGGCGAAGGTGAAGTCACCGACGGCGTCGAGGTCCACGCCGACCTCGTCGGCGAGGAGCCGTCGGCGGGCCGCCGCGGCCGTGTCGGCGTCCGCGTGGTCCTCGAGTTCGTACAGCCGCAACTCGCCGTCGCGGACGCGCTCGGCGAGGTCCTCGGCCTCGGTCATGGCACTTCGTGCGCTCCGACTGCCCGTAAGCGCACCGGACCGGGACCGGCCCAGGGCGCCGCGTGCTGGCAGGGACGGCCCCGCAATCCACCTTCCGGGAGACGATCGTCGGCCAACCGCCCCGGTTGAATAAAAAATCTTTTCAATACACGAGATCGTAGACGAGATAACTACTGGAGATTTCGAGCCGTGCCCCAGATGGAAACCGCGGAGTTCGAGACGGACCTGAGCCTGTTCAAGTACGACAACCTGGAACAGCTCCCCCCGGTCTACCGGGAGCTGGACGAGGACGAACGCACCGAGCGCATCGAGGCGGCCCTCGCCGAACTGGGCGACGACGTGGTCATCCTCGGCCACAACTACCAGCGCCGCGAGATCGTCGAGCACGCGGACTTCGTCGGCGACTCCTACCAGCTCTCGAAGGAGGCCGCGGCGGCCGACGCCGAGTACGTGATCTTCGGCGGCGTCACGTTCATGGCCGAGTCGGCGGACATCATCACCGACGACGACCAGTCGGTCATCCTCCCCTCGATGGAGGCTTCCTGTCCCATGGCCGGCATGGCCGAGGCCCTGCAGGTCGACGCGGCCTGGGCGGAGATCACCGCCGCCGCGCCCGACGAGGACATCGTCCCGATCACGTACATGAACTCCTATGCGGACCTGAAGGCCTTCTGCGCCGAGCAGGGCGGCCTGGTCTGCACCTCATCGAACGCCCACGACGCCTTCGAGTACGCCCTGGAGCGCGGCGACAAGGTGCTCTTCCTCCCCGACAAGCACCTGGGTGAGAACACCGCCTACCGACTCGGCATGGAAGACGAGATCGCCGAGTGGGACCCGTGGGACCCGGCGGGCAAGGACGCGAGCGAGGTCGTCGACAACGACATCGTCCTGTGGGAGGGGTACTGCCAGGTCCACGAGCGCTTCCGCCCCGAGCACGTAGAGCAGGTCCGCGCCGAGCACGACGACGCCAACGTCGTCGTCCACCCAGAGTGTCGCCGCGAGGTCGTCGAGGCGGCGGACGTCGTCGGCTCGACGTCGACCATCTGCGAGACCGTCGCGAACGCCGACCCCGGCGAGACGTGGGCCATCGGCACGGAGATCCACCTCGCGAACCACCTCTCGCGCTGGCATCCCGACGTGAACGTCGTCCCGCTGTGTGGCGACGCCTGCATGGACTGCAATGCCATGCGCCAGATCGACCCGAACTACCTCGCGTGGGTGCTCGAGGAACTCGTCGAGGGCCGCGAGCGCAACGTCATCGAGGTCGCCCCCGAGGAGAAGGAACTCGCGCAGGTCGCCCTCGACCGCATGCTCGAGCTATGACCGTCGGGCCCGAGGAGACCGACGTCCTCGTCGTCGGCGCGGGTATCGCCGGCCTCGCCGCCGGCCTCGCGGCCGACCGCGCCGGGGTCGACGTGACCCTCGTCACGAAGGCCGAGCGCCCCGAGTCCGCCTCGACCTGGTGGGCCCAGGGCGGCATCGCCGTCACCCGAAACGATCCCGACCAGTTCGCGGCCGACATCCGCGAGGCCTCCGCCGGCACCGCTGTCGAGGCCGCCGTCGAGACCCTCGTCGAGCACGCCGACGACGCCGTCCGCGACGTCCTCGTCGAGACCGTCGGCATCGAATTCGACACCGAGGGCGAGGGTTTCGACTACGGTCGCGAGGCCGCCCACGACGAGCCCCGGATCCTCCACGTCGACGCGGCGACGGGCAAGCACGTCCACGTGCCTTTCCTGAATTACGTCGCCGACGAGACGGACGTGACGATCATCGAGGACACGGCCGCGCTCGAACTGATCCGCCACGAGGGCCGGGTCTACGGCGCCGTCCTCGAACGCGATGGCGAGTGGTCGCCCACCTTCGCCGGCGCGACGATTCTGGCGACTGGCGGCATCGGTGCGCTCTATCCTCGTTCCACGAACCCCGACGACGCGACCGGCGACGGCATCGCCATGGCCGCGCTGGCGGGCGCGGACGTGGCCGACATGGAGTACGTGCAGTTTCACCCGACGGCGTTCGACGGAGACCGCCCGTTCCTCGTCAGCGAGGCCGTCCGCGGCGAGGGAGCCGTCCTCCGGAACGCCGACGGCGAGCGCTTCATGCCCGACGTCCACCCCGACGCGGAACTCGCCCCGCGAGACGTCGTGGCTCGCGCGGTGCGGTCCCAGCGCGAGGCGACTGGTGAGGTCGTCCTCGACGTGTCCGGCCTCGACTTCGCCGGGCTGTTCCCCGAACTCGCGGAGAAGTGCGCGGAGCGCGAGGTCGACCTTCCCCACATCCCCGTCGCCCCCGCCGAGCACTTCCTCTGTGGCGGCGTCGCCGTGGACGACGTGGGCGCGACCAGCCTGGACCGGTGTTACGCCGTCGGCGAGTGCGCACGCACGGGCGTTCACGGTGCGAACCGACTCGCCAGCACGTCCCTGCTGGAGGGACTGGTCTGGGGCCTCCGGGCTGGCGAGGACGCGGCGGGCCACGAGATAGAGCAGATCGAACCCCCGGAACTCCTCGACCGCGACCCGGCGCTGCCGGACACCTTCGCCCGCGAGAAGTTCCACCGACTGCGCCGCGTGATGGGCGAACAGGTGGGCATCGAGCGGACGCCGGATGGTCTGGGGCGCGCCCAGGCCGTCCTCCGGCGGCTCAAGGGAGAGGTCGACGCCTACGCCCGGACGCGGACCTCGCGGTCGCTCTACGAACTGCGCTCGGCGTCGGTCGTCTCGCTGCTGATCGCCCGTGCCGCCAGCGAGAACGAGGAGTCCGTCGGCTGTCACTACCTCGTCGAGGAGCCAACCGCGACCGCCGACGCCGACGCGGACGCCGACTGATGCTCCCCGACACCCAGGTCGAGCGGTGGCTGGCCGAGGACCTCGGCCACCACGACGTGACCAACGACGTCCCCGGCGAGACGACGGGGCGCCTCGTCGCGAAGGAGGACGGCATCGTCGCGGGCCTCGACGCGGCACTGGCGGTCTTTTCGTATCTCGACTGCGACGCCACCGCGACTGTCGACGCCGGCGACCGGGTCGAAGTCGGCGACACGGTGCTCGAAGTCGAAGGGAGTGCGCAGGCCGTCCTCCGCGGCGAGCGCGTCGCCGTGAACGTCGCGGGACACGCCTCCGGTGTCGCCACGAAGACCCGCCGGGCCGTCGACGCCGCCCGCGAGGTCGACCCCGACGTGCGAATCGCCGGGACGCGCAAGACGACGCCTGGCCTTCGGGGCGTCGAGAAGCGAGCGATCGCCGCGGGCGGCGGCGACACCCACCGCCTCGACCTCTCGCACATGGTGATGGTCAAGGACAACCACGTCGCCGAGATGGGGCTGGAAGCCGCCGTCGAGCACTTCCGCGAGCGCGTCTCCTTCGCGACGAAGATCGAAGTCGAGGTGGAGGAGCCTGCGGACGCGCCCCGGGCCGCTGCGGCCGGTGCCGACGTCGTCCTGCTGGACAACATGGACCCGGCGACGACCGCGGATGCCGTCGAGGCGCTCCGTACCGATCATCCGGACGTGCTCGCGGAGGCGTCGGGCGGCATCGGCGTCGCGAACGTGCCCGACTTCGCGGCGACCGGTGTGGACGTGATCTCGCTCGGGAGTCTGACCCACTCGGCGCCGTCGCTGGATCTATCCTTTCGAACCGGGTGACGCCGTAGGACCTCGCGGCCAACAACTCAGTCCATGACCGTCTGCACGGACACGTCGAAGTAGTCCCTGAAGAAGCCGGCATCGAAGGTCAGCAGGCAGTCTGCGGTTTCCCCGTGAGCGCCGATGAGAAAGTCCGCCGCGATGTGCTGTCGTGCAGAAATGGTGGTCCCGCAGGACGGACAGTCGAAGGTTGACTCTCGGCCACAGGAGGGACACTCCAGGTGGTCGCCCCGACGGTCGAGATAGGTTCGGAACACCTCGCCTGCACGGTAGGACATCGCCGCCGTGACCGGTTCCGTGACGAGCCCCGTGTCCGAGAGGAAATAGTCAAGCCCGTCCCGGGAATCGAAGGTAGAATCGGCCGCCAACTCACCATATACGATGGGGTTGATGGCGGTCTTACCCGCCTCGCTGACCTCGTGAAGCAGCTCCGCAGCACGCTCGTTGTGCACGTCGTCAGGGTAGAGCAGAGCGAGTACCACACTCGTGTCGACGACCGTTTTCATGCCGTCACTGCTCTCGCTTCCCGCGAAGCTCGCTCATCCGTTCTGCGACGCTCTTCTCGGTTTCGGCGACGCCGCGCCACTTCTCGAACCGTGAGTCGTCGACCTCCTTCCGAACGATGTATCCCGTGTCAGTACGCTCGAACGTCACCTCGTCGCCGGGCTGAATCCCCAGTTCGTCTCGTATCTCCTTCGGGATGGTTACCTGCCCCTTCTCCGTGACGCGACTCATAGTAAGACGTTGGTCGTAATACTGGAAAAGTATTACCCTGGTGAGCTGGCACAGCGGGCGTGGGCTATCGACTCTCGTCTGTCCCCTGCCAACGGTCGTAGTCCCGCCAGCCGACCCGGAGCAATCCCAGACCGACGACGACTCCGACGAACTCGAGAAGGGACTGCGGCGGCAGTGGAACGGCGCCACGTCCGTGCTGCCGGTCCACGAGCGCCAGCAGGACGTACCCTTCGTCGGCCTCGAAGACGAATCCCTCGCCGGTGAGCCGTTCGGAGGTCGTCGCCTCGCTGGCCTCGACTGCCCTGGCGGTCGCCGACGGCACGCGACCGACGTCCTGCGAGACGTCCGCGAGGACGGTCGCGCCAGAGACCGGTTCGAGGGAGAGGCGGGTCCCCCGCTCGGTCTCGGCCACCGTCGGATCGTAGAAGCGGTCGAGGTGGACGTACCCGTAGGGGTCCTGGAAGTACTGGTCGGGGACGACCACGGAGCCGTTCCGGAGGGCGTAGGCGTACCGACACGCCCGGTCGGTCTCGACGTAACAGTCCACGCCCTGGATACCGTGGGTGTGGAGGCCACGCGTCGCGTCCTCGACCGTGACGGAGCCGTTGGCTGGTTCGATGGGCACCGTCTCGTAGCGGTACGAGTCCTCCGGGGAGAGGGCGCCTGCAACCGGGCCGACCCAGAACGGGGCGAAGACGAGCGCGACCCCGAGCAGGAGGGCGAGGCCGGCTCGGCGACGGTCCCCGAGAGCTGGCGGTCGCCAGCCGTGGGAGAGCACGTCAGGGGCCACGGAGACCACCGCGATCGAGTCGCTCGCTACTGGAGGGCATCACCGGGAGTGTACCCGGATCGATGATGAATGTTCGTGGTCGCCTCTCCCCAACGCCGCCCGGCGTCACTCGCCCGGCGCGACGAAGACCGCGCCGCGCATCCCTTCCTGGCGGTGGGTCGCGCAGTAGTAGCCGTAGATCGCCGGAGCATCGAACGTGAATGGAAAAGAGAGCCCGTCCGAGCGCACGGGATCGCCGCTGTCGAAGTCACCATCCTCGGCGACGACGTTGTGCTGGCCACCGTGACCGGTCCACGCCCACTGAACCTCCGTCCCGGCGGTGACGGCGACCGCCGGCGGACCAAAGTAGTGAGCCGCCGCCTCCGGTCCCACGCCGACGCTGACCTCTACCTCGTCGGCGTCGCGCCTGTCGACGGTGCCCTCGTAGTTGTCGACGCCGTCGAACCACCCCCGGTAGGCGGGTTCGTCGTCGAGCATCGGCGGTCCGTCGTCCCCGCCGCCACAGCCGGCCAGTCCGGCGGCGCTCGCGGCACCTACCGCTGCCAGCACGCGTCGTCGAGTCGTTCGCATGGGCGATCGAGGGTCTCACGGCGGTTTAGTAGTTCCAGGATAGGCCCCTGGAGTCGACCGACGCCAGCGAGCGGCGGAGAGTAAGCCTGGCGTGTCCGGCGGCAGGAGGGAAGACTCACCGCCGTGGCCCGTCAGGCCAGGTCGTCGTAGGTCGGCCGCTCGGCGTCGCCGGGGAAGGAGTCGACGGGCACCTGCACCTGGTCCCCCGATGCCATGTCCTTGATCGTCACCTCGTCGTTCGCCAGGTCCTGCTCACCGACGATGACGACCGTCTCCGCGCCGACGGAGTCCGCGTAGTCCAGTTGCGCACCGAAGCTCCGCCCCGAGACGTCCGTCTCGACCACGTGGCCCCGCTCCCGAAGGTCGTCCGCGATGCGCGCGGCGACAGACCGTGTGTCCCCGACCTGGAGGACGTAGTAGTCGGTCTCGATGGACTCCTCGGGCCAGACGCCGGCGCGCTTGCACAGGAGTCCGAGCGTCGCGTGGCCGGGGGCGAACCCGACCGCGGGCGTCGGCTGGCCGCCGAAGCCCTCGATGAGGTCGTCGTAGCGCCCGCCGCCGAAGACCGAGCGCGAGACCTCGCCCGTCGAGTCGAAGCACTCGAAGACGACGCCGGTGTAGTAGTCCAGTCCGCGAGCGGTCGTCAGCGAGAGCGTGCAGTACTCCCGCGCGCCGACGTCCGCTGCGGCGTCGAGAACGTTCCGGAGGTTTTCCACGGCGTCCGCGACGCGGTCCGTCTCCGCGTAGTCCACGAGGTCGTCCAGATCCTGCTCGGGCGTGTCCAGCAGGTCGTCGAAGTCAGAAATCTGGGCGCCGGAGAGGCCCGCTTCGCGGAGGAGACGGTCGTACTCGTCGGGCTCGACCTTGGCACGCTTGTCGACGGCGCGAATTGCAGCAGGGACGGTGACGTCGGCGTCCATCGACTCCAGGAGACCACTTAGGATGTCCCGGTGGGAGACGCGGAAGTCGAAGTCCTCGTCCGTCAGTCCGAGGTCGGTCAGCGACTCGGCGGCGACGGCGAGGATCTCGGCGTCGGCGGCGGGGTCAGAGCTCCCGAAGCAGTCGACGTTCGTCTGGTAGAACTCCCGGAAGCGGCCCTGCTGGGGCTCCTCGTAACGCCAGAAGGGGCGCGTCGAGACCCACTTGATTGGCTTGGACAGTTCTTGCTGCTTGGCGACGACCATCCGGGCGACGGTTGGCGTGAGTTCGGGGGTGAGTGCGACGTCGCGGCCGCCGCGGTCCTCGAAGGCGTAGAGTTCCTCGACGATCTCCTCGCCGCTCTTGTCGACGTACATGTCGACGGACTCGACGGCAGGGGTGCCGACCTCGCGGAAGCCGTGGCGCTGCGCGGCGGCTTCGAGCGTGTCCATGACCTGCCGCCGCGCCCGCATCTCGGGGGGATAGAAGTCGCGAAAGCCCTTCACGCGCTCGTACATGCTCCGGAGTTCGACGAGGGCGCGCTTTAAACTGTTCTTCGGGAGCGAGACTCGACTAGTGAGGGACCGGAGGTCCCTCATACCACTCGAACGGGCCGCGGAGCGGCCCGTGAGAGGACGCAGGGAGAGTCTCGGTATTGCGAGCGGCGAGTGAAACGAGCCGTGAGCCGCGAGGCGCGAGCGAAGCGAGCGCCTCGGGAAAGCGAGCGGGGAGCGCAAGCGACCCGCGAGCAGCGAGACTCGACTAGTGAGGGACCGAAGGTTCCTCATACCACTCGAACGGGCCGCGAAGCGGCCCGTGAGAGGACGAAGTGAGAGTCTCGGAAATGCAAGCGGTGACCGCAGGGAACCGCGAGCAGCGAGACTCGACGAGGAAGGGTTCGGCGGTCCATCGTCCCATTCGAACGGACACTGTCGTGCGTGACTCAACTACTGGGTATTGCATCAAGAGACACCCGTGACCGGAGGTGTCATGAGCCCGAAAGCCCCGCCGGTCTCACCTCGGTGCGACGGCTGCGCTCCTCGCTCACTGCGTTCGCTGCGGTGCTTGACCGCCGCGCCGTCGGCGAGACTGGCGCCCCTTTCAATCCACCCGGTACTGCACGGCCACACCACACACCTCCCCAGCCGACTGCGCTGCTCGGTCGGCCGTCGGCCTCCCTGCGCTGCTCATCCCTCGCACGGTGCCCGCTCCGCGCGCCTCGCCGCTGCTCGGCGCGCTCCGCGAGCGTGCGCCTGGCGATCGGCCGGGAGCGAGTCCGAGCCCCTCGTGGGCGAGGGCTCGCGACCTGGGGAAGGGCAGGGCGGTGCGGTGTCGGGCGGGACTGAAAGGGGCGTGACGCTCCGGGACGGCACGACCCTCAAGCACCGCAGCGAAAGAGGAACGACTGAGCGAGGAGCGCAGAGCGGTCGTACCGACCGGAGCGTCGCGGGGCTTTCGAACGTTCGTTGCTAGCGGCTCGGAATCACGGAGACGCGATACTCAGCAATTGTGGCACGCATTCGAACAACTACTTTGAGCACGTCGGAAGCGAACGAACGCAAATTCTGTGAGATTGCGTCAAAATTCGCGCCGCCCGGTCACGCGCGACTGGACGTGTTCGGGGAACAACTCCCCGACGCGCTCCTCGCCGTACTCATCTGCAATCGCCGCCCGGAGTTCCCCCTCGTAGTCGCCGGTCGGCAGGTCCTCGCTCGGTCCCGTCTCGACTTCCAGTAGTTCCTCTCGAAGCGCATCCACTGCAGCGTGGCCGATGCCGGCGAGCGGAGCGAGGTGGCCCACGCCGTGGCGGTCCTCGACGCGCTGGGCGACGGCCCTGGGGACCGTCGGCGTTCGGTCGTCCCGACGGGTACCGTCCGCCACGAAGGGGTACTCGCCAGTCGCCGCCACGCGGTCGAGGGCGTGCTCGTGAATCGACTGGATGGCGTTTCGCGGGAAACCGTCGTCAACGGCCGTCTCGACGGCGTCCTCGAGGACGTCGGCGTCGAGGGCCACGCGGTCGACGGGCAGTCCCAGGGCTGTTGCTGCCTCATTCGCGTGGTCGGTATCGTCGGTGACGCCGAAGGAACAGGAAACCAGCCGCACGTCGGCGTTGGGTTCCAGCAGGAGCGCGGCCAGCGCCGAGTCGGCCCCGCCGCTGAACAGAACCCCGACGTTCACGGCTACCGGCGCCGGATGTCGAAGCTCTTCGAGTCCGGGGTCAGCTCCGAGAGGAGCTGTTTCATCTTCTCGTCGTCGATCTTGCCCTGCACGCGGCCGCTCTGGGCCAGGGCGACGAGCTGTTGCTCGACCTTCTCGCCGACCTCGGGCTTTGACATCTTGACGGTGTTCAGGCGCTTTCTGGCGTCGTCGGTCAGGTGCTGGCGGAGCACGGCCTTCTTCTGGGCCTCGGCCTGCTGGCGCTGGGCCTCCACGGCCTCCTCGTCGGCCCCGCCCTGTTCCTCTTTGAGCTGCTCCATCTTCTCCTCGCGGAGTTTCTGGAGTTCCTCGTCGCTGGGGTCGCCACTCATACCCCGCTATTGGCCAGTCGGCGGGAAAATCATTACGGA
>Ga0207733_100329_pt1 | contig 36023 bp, 41 predicted proteins | sample A23P3SouthBayCA_FD_187735 | JGI IMG/M metagenome (GOLD analysis project Ga0207733, IMG submission 187735) | Aerobic enrichment media microbial communities from Eden Landing Ponds, California, USA - A23 P3 (SPAdes) | ecosystem: Environmental > Aquatic > Marine > Unclassified | place: Emeryville... | reverse complement strand
CCGCCACTCGCGGGCCGTCGCGCCGCTGTACGGCTCTCGGATCGGCTACGCGCCGGTCGATCCCGCCGAGGCGACCGCGCCCGGCCAGTTCGACCTGGCCGCGCTGTCGGCGCTGGTCGCGGACCTGTCCCCGCAAGATTGACACGCGCCGAGCGCCGACTGCGACCGTGAACGGACGCATCCGGACGGTCCTCGCGGTGGTCGGGGCGATCATCTACCCCGGGGTGGGGCACCTCGTGCTGCGGGCGTGGCGGCGCGCGCTGGCGTGGTTCGGCCTCACCTTCCTCACGGCGTACGTCGCCATCCTGCTCTCCGACGTGCCACTCGACGAACTGCAGACCGTCGAGGACGCCCTCGAACTGCAGGCGATGCTCCCGTGGCAGGCGACGGCCGCCATCCTGTTCGTGAGCGCGCTGAACGTGGCGGACGCCTACCGCGTGGCGACGCGCGATCCCGCTACCGAGTCCGAGAGCGACGACGCGGAGGGCGAGACGTGCCCGAACTGCGGGAAAGAACTCGACGCGGACCTGGACTTCTGCCCGTGGTGCACGACGCGGCTGTGACTACTTCTCGATGATCGTCTCGTCGATGGTCTCGCCGAAGTGGCGACCGCCCTGCTCGGAGTAGACCAGCACCTCGTCCCCGGCCTCCAGGTCGGTGACGGCGGTGCGGCCCTCGCGGGTGGCGACCTTGATCGTCTCGGCGTTCTGGATCAGCGTCTCGATGAGGTCGCCGTCGAGTTCGGCCTGCACGCGGAACATCGGGCGCTTCTCGATCTTCGCGCGGCCGACGACGGCCTCGCGGGTCTTGCCCGACGTGTCGACGACCTGCACCTCGTCGCCGGAGGCGAGTTCCGAGAGGTACTTCGTGCCGCCGTCGGGCGTGCGGATGTAGGCGTGGACGGCGCCCGCGTTGACTCGGAACGGCCGGGAGGCGACGTAGGGCGACTCGGCGGTCTCCGCGTGGACGAAGAAGAGCCCCCGGGACATCGACCCGACGAGCATCCCCTCGTCGTGGTCCATCAGCGACCCCGTGTCGACGCAGACCCGATCCGCGAGGCCGGCGGCCTCGACGGACGTGACCTCGGCGTACTCCAGGTCGAGTTGCTCGCGCTCGGCCTCGTCGCGCGCCGCGACGGTGTCGTGGATCTCGCCGGGGTCGTCGCTGTCGAGCAGGACCGCGTCGGCGCCGAGTTCGAGGGTCTCGAAGGCCGTCTGGGCCTCCTCGGCGGACTGGACGCCCGCGACGAGCGTGGTCTCCTCGCCGATGCGGGCGATGAGGTTCTCCAGCGGAATGATCTGCCAGTTCTCGCTGACGACGATGGTGTACTGGGCGTCGTCGGCGGCGCCTTCCGCGAAGGACTCGTACTCCTGATCGAAGATGCGGACGTAGGCGCCGTCGACGCGGTCGTCGCGGCGGAGCGTCGTCAGGTCGGCCGATCCCGAGAAGTCAGAGGGGAGTTCGACCGTGCCGTCGCCCTCGCCGTCCTTGCCGACGACGTAGGCGTCGGCCTCGCTCTCGGCCTCCTCGACGCCCATCACGTCGGCGTCGCCGGTGTGGAACGCGGCGACGTTGACGCTCCCGAGTTCGCGGACCCGCTCGACGTCCTCCTCGTCGACGAGAACCCAGTCGACGCCGGCTTCGAGGCCGGCCGTGATGCGGCGCTTGCGCGCCTCCCAGTCGCCGACCTCGGCGTCGGCTTTCAGCCAGACGGAACGTGTCATACCGGGCCGGAGGGCGGGGCGGTTCTTGAACGTCCCGGTCGCTCACGCCTCGACCGGGAGATCAGCCATCCGCAGGGCCTCCTCGGCGTCGGCGTCGTCGTGGAGGACGGCGCTGACCGCGCGCGTGATCGCCCCGGGGTCCTCGTGCTGGAAGATCGAACGGCCCATCGAGACGCCGCTCGCGCCCGCGTCCATCGCGCCGCGGACCATCTCGACGGTCTCGCGATCGGTACCTCTCGACCCGCCCGCGATGACGACCGGCAGGCGCGTGGACTCGACGACGTGCTCGAAGGACGCCGCGTCGCCGGTGTAGGCGGTCTTCACCACGTCCGCGCCCAGTTCCTCCGCGAGGCGCACCGCGTGGCCGACGACCTCGGGGTCGGTCGCCTCGACGTCGTGGCCGCGGGGGTACGCCATCGCGAGCACCGGCATGCCGTATTCGGCGGCGTCGCTCGTGACCGCGCCGAGTTGCGCAATCTGCTCGCGCTCGTACTCGCTGGCGACGTTGATGTGGAAGGAGACGGCGTCGGCCCCGGCGCGGATCGCGTCCTCGACCGTGCCGGTGGGCCGCTTGTCGTCCTCGTCGGGGCCGACGGTCGTGGAGCCGTTGAGGTGGACGACGTAGCCGGCGCCGTTCTTGTTCGGGTGGACCCGCGGGGCGATCCCCTTCTGGGTGAGCACCGCGTCGGCGCCGCCGTCGGTGACGGCGTCGATGGTAGATTCGATGTCTTTCAGTCCCGTGACGGCGCCCATCGTGAGTCCGTGGTCCATGGGCACGATGAGGTAGCGCCCCGCTGTGCGGATGCGTGTCAGCCGTGCGTCGGTCCCGACAGTCATCTTTGCGAGGTTGTAGCAAAGGGGTGGCTATGTTCCTTCCGGTTTCACCAAGTCATGCCCCTCGCTGGCACCCGCCACCAGGTCGCGGGCCTTGGCTTCGAGGTCGGCGGCCACGTCCTCGGTCGGCCGGCCGTTCTCGACGCCGTCGGCGACGATGTCGACGAGGGCGGAGCCGACGATGATGCCGCCGGCCCCGGCGGCGACGATCTCGCGGGCGTGCTCGCGCTCGCTGATGCCGAAGCCGACGGCCTTTGGCACGTCGTAGTCTTCGAGGCGCGCGAGGCTCTCCGCGGTCTGGTCGGACACGTCGCCGCGCGCGCCGGAGGTGCCCAGTCGGGCCTGCACGTAGACGTAGCCCGAGACCTGCGCCATCATCCGCTCCAGTCGCTCGCCGCGCGTCGTCGGCGCGACGATGAAGATGAGGTCTCTGTCGTGCTCGTCGCAGGCCGCCCGGAGCGCCCCAGCCTCCTCGGCGGGCAGGTCCGGGATCACGAAGCCGTCGATGCCGACCTCCGCGGCGCGCTCGACGAACGCTTCGGGGCCGGTCCCATCCCCGAACTGGTAGAGGAGGTTGTAGTAGGTCATGCAGACCAGCGGCACGTCCACGTCGAGGTCGGCGACGAACTCGAAGTAGCGCTCGGGGGTCATCCCGGCGTCCAGCGCGCGCCGCACGGCGCCCTGAATCGTCGCGCCGTCGGCCACCGGGTCCGAGAACGGCAGGCCGAGTTCCACCACGTCGGCGCCGCCGTCGACGAGCGCCTCGACGTAGCGCTTCGACGCCTCGACGTCGGGGTCGCCCGCCGCGAGGTAGGGGATGAACGCGGGGCCGTCTTCGAAGGCCGCGGCGATTCGGCTCATCGGCGCTCACCCGAGAACACGTCCATGTCCACGGCGGCGTCGAGGTCGCGGCGCTCGCTCTCCTCGATGACCGTCTCTAAGTCCTTGTCGCCGCGCCCGGAGACGTTCAGCACCGTCGTCCCGAGGTCCGCGTCGGATTCGAGGTAGGCGACGGCGTGGGCGCTCTCCAGCGCCGGGATGATGCCCTCCTCGCGCGAGAGACGGTGGAAGGCCTCGAGGGCCGCGTCGTCGTCGACGTTGACCGGCGTGACCCGCCCCTCGTCGACGAGCGCCGCGAGTTCCGGGCCGACGCCGGCGTAGTCCAGACCCGCCGAGACGCTGTGGGACTCGACGATCTGGCCGTCGGCGTCCTGGAGGAGTTTGGTGCGCGCGCCGTGGAGGACGCCCTCCTCGCCCGTCGAGAGCGACGCGGAGTTGGGCGCGACGCCCGTTTCGGCGTCGACGCCGAGATCGGAGCCGCCGGCCTCGACGGCGTAGAGCGCCACGTCCTCATCGTCGCGGAAGGCGTGGAACGCGCCCATCGTGTTCGATCCGCCGCCCGCGCAGGCGACGACGGAGTCCGGGAGGTCGCCCGTCTTCTCTCTGACCTGCTCGCGGGCCTCCTCGCCGATGACCGACTGGAAGTCCCGGACCATCGCCGGGAACGGGTGGGGACCGACGACCGACCCGATGACGTAGTGGGTGTCCTCGACGTTGGTGGCCCAGTCGCGCATCGTCTCGCTGATGGCCTCCTTCAGCGTGCCCGTCCCGGCGGTGACGGGGTTGACCTCCGCCCCGTTCAGCCGCATCCGGAACACGTTGGGCCGCTGGCGGTTGATGTCGGTGCGTCCCATGTAGATCTCGCAGGGCATGTCGAGGTGGGCCGCCGCCATGGCCGTCGCCGTGCCGTGCTGTCCGGCACCGGTCTCGGCGACGATGCGCTCCTTCCCCATGTACTTCGCCAGCAGGACCTGCCCGAGCGCGTTGTTGAGTTTGTGCGCGCCGCCGTGGAGGAGGTCCTCGCGCTTGAGATAGATCGGGTGGCCGTAGCGCTCGCTGAGGCCCTCCGCGTGCTGCAGGGGCGTCGGGCGGCCGCCGAAGTCCCGCATCCGCGCGCGGAACTCGTCCATGAAGCCGTCCTCGTTCTCGCGGACGTAGCGCTCGTAGGCGTCCGCGAGTTCCTCGACCGCAGGCATCAGCGCCTCCGGCACGTACTGTCCGCCGTACGGTCCGAACTTCCCGCCTGTGTCTGAACTCATTGTGAGAGAGTGAGCCGTCGCGTGTTCGCTTCCACGTCGCCGTCCATGATAGCCGTACCGATGAGGCAGGCGTCCGCGCCCGCCGCGCGCATCCGCTCGACGTCCGCCGCCGAGTCGAGGCCGCTCTCCGCGATCAGCGTCACGTCGTCGGGCGCGGCCGGCGCGACCGACTCGAAGGTGTCGAGGTCCACGGTCAGCGCCGCGAGGTCGCGGTTGTTGACGCCGATGTAATCTGCGCCGGCCTCGACCGCGGCCCGGAGTTCCTCGCGGGTGTGGACCTCCACGAGCACCTGAAAGCCCCGGTCGCGCGCCGCGGCGAGCAGCCCCGGGAGGTCGTCGACGAAGCGCGCGATCAGCAACACCACGTCGGCGGCGACCACGTCGAGGTCGTCCTCGGCGAGGAGGAAGTCCTTCCGGAGCACCGGCACGTCCACCGCCTCGCGCACGCGGCGGAGCGTCTCGGGGGACCCGTCGAAGTGCTCGGGTTCGGTGAGCACCGAGAGCGCCGCGGCGCCGCCCGCGACCATCGCCTCCGCCAGCGCCACCGGGTCGTCCTCGCGAACGCCGTCCGTGGTGGGGCTGGTGGGCTTCACCTCCGCGATGACCGGCATCCGGCCCGCGTCGGCCGCGGCCGCGAACGCCTCGTCGAGAGAGCGGGCGTCCACGGAGAGCCGTTTGTCGGGGGCACTGCGCGCCCGCGCCGCGTCGAGGATCGACGCGACCTCCGGTGCGATCTGCCGAGTGCCGTCCATTACTGTACATTAATGTGCTAGTCTGTTCATAAGGGTTGCGGAGCGGCCCGGGACGGGGAGGGTTGAAGTCGCCGCCGGCCGAACCTGCCCGCATGGACACGGGCATCTACGCGCGGCAGTTCTCGTACCTGGGGCGCTACGTCCAGGTCGGCGTCGCGGGCCAGAAGGTGATCTCCGTCTCGTTCCCCGAGAGCCCCGACGAGGAGGCCGAGGCCGACCACGCCCTACTCGACCGGGTCCAGCGGTATCTGGAAGGCGTGGAGGAAGACTTCGGCGACGTCGAGGTCGGGCTGACGGTCTCGGGGGACAGACGCGACGTACTGGAGGCCGTCCGTCAGATCCCCTACGGCGAGCAGTTGACGGTCGAGGCGCTCGTGCGCACGACGCCGGGTCTCGACGCCGCCTCGGCGGACGATCAGGACCTCGCGCGGGCGGCACTCGCGGACAACCCCGCGCCGCTGCTCGTCCCCGACCACCGCGTGCGGGACGGCGCCTCCGCCGCGCCGCCGGACGTGGAGCAGAAGCTCCGGAGCCTAGAAGGACTGTGACCTGCCGGGACGGACACGTTCAAGGGCGAGAGGTCGGTACGGCGGCGTGATGCGCGAGCGCCTGCGGTCCCCGTGGCTCCTCGTCGGCGTGGCGGCGCTGGCGATGGGCGCCGCCGGGACCTACCAGTTCGTCTGGTCCTCGATCCGCCCCGGCCTCGCCGCGCAGGTCGGCGCCTCCGAGACCTCGCTTGGCACCGTCTTCACCATCTACGTGATCGCACAGACCGTGTCGCAGTTCCCCGCGGGGCGCTTCCGGGACCGGCACGGCCCGCGCCTGCCGATGCTCGTCGGGGCGGCGCTCCTCGCCGCGGGCTACGTCGGCACCGGCCTCGCGACGGAGACGACGACGGTCTACCTCGCCTACGGCGCCGGTGGCGCGGGCGCGGGCGTCGTCTACACCGTCGCGGTCAACACGCCCGTCAAGTGGTTCACGGAGCGCCGCGGCCTCGCGACGGGCGTGGTGACGCTGATGTACAGCGGACTGAGCGTCCTGTTCATCCCGTTCGTCCGCGGCGGCGTGGAGACGGACTTCGAGGCGACGCTGCTCGCGGTCGGCGCGGCGACGGGGCTGGCCGCGCTGCTCGGGGCACTCGTCCTCCGGGACCCCGAGCGGGCGACCGACGGCGGGGATTCCGACCCCGATCCCGAGGCGGCCGACCGCGCGCACGGCTGGCGCACGGCGGTCCGGACGTGGCAGTTCTGGGTGCTGTACGTGATGCTCGTGGCGGTGAACGGCGTCGGTCTGATGCTCATCGGGAAGGCCGTCGCCTTCGTCGAGCAGTTCGGGTTCCCGGGGGCGCTGGCGACCGCCGCGGCGTCGGTCGTCGCGCTCTCGGACGCGGCCGGCATCCTCACCATCGGGGGCGCCTCGGACCGCCTCGGCCGCGAGCGGACGCTAGCGGCGTCGGTGACGGTCTGCGGTGTGGTGCTCGCCGCGGCGGTCCCCCTCGGCGAGATGGGGTACGGCGTCGCCTTCGTCGGGGCGCTGGGCGCCGCGGCGTTCTTCCGCAGTCCGGTGTTCTCGGTCGTCCCGGCGCTGGTCGGCGAGTACTACGGACAGGCCCGCTCCTCGGAGAACTACGCGCTGCTCTACACCGCGAAGGTGTGGGGCGGCGTCGGCGGCGGCGTCGTCGCGAGCGGCCTCATCGCCGACGTGGGCTGGGAGGCGACCTTTCTGCTCGGCGCGGCGGCGATGACCGGCGTCGGCCTGCTGGCGGGGCTGTTACGCCCCGTCGAGGCTTAGCCGAGTTCGCTCCGGTCGAAGAGCGCGGCCCCGACCAGAAGCGGGAGCACGATCCAGGCCGCGAGGATGAGGAGCATGAACTCCATCTCGAGGTAGAAGGGCAGGTCCTCGGGGATGCCGCTGAAGTTCTCGGGGCTGAAGATGGCGATGGTGGAGTTGATGTAGGCGTTCGCGGGCGAGAGCGAGCGGAACGCCTCGTAGAAGTACTGGTGGTACTCCCCGCCGAGCAGGTCTTCGAGGACGTAGCGCAGCAGCCCCACGACCGAGAGGTCCCCGAAGAGGAAGAGCACGTCCGAGACGAAGTAGAAGCCGATGGCGCCGGAGATGGCGCGCGATCGGGTCCCCGACGCCGCCGAGATGGCGATGGAGACGGAGACGTACGCGCCCACGAGCAGCAGGGTCAGGCCGAAGAACTTCGCCATGCTCGCGGCGTTCATCTCGGGGTAGGTCGCCGCGACGATGACCACACCCGAGAGGACGGCGACCGCGAGCGCGACCGTCAGCAGCGCGGTCCGGGAGAGCAGTTTCCCGAGGACCACCGAGCGCCGGGAGACGGGCTGAGAGAGCAGAAACCGGATCGTGTTCGCTTCCCGCTCCCCCGCGATGGCGAGGTACGACCCCGCGACCGCGACGAGGGGCAACAGGAGCGCCGTGAGCGCGACCTGCGTGTACAGCGTCTGGTTCACGCTCGGGTCGCTGACGGTGGAGTTGCCCCAGAAGACGAGCGCGACGAAGGCGACGTAGATGGCGATGACGCCCCAGACCAGCCGCGAGCGCCGCGCGCTGAGGAAGTCGTGCCGGGCGACCGTGAGCGCGTCGCGGACGCCCATCAGGCCTCACCCCCGGCCACCGCGGCCTCCTCGGCGGTCGCCTCGCTCTCGGCGGCGCCGTTCGTGTACATCTCGAACATCGCCTCCAGCGACGCGGCCTCGGCGATCACGTCCTCGATCGCCGTCGCGTCGTCGACGGCCCGGATCACGTCGACCTTCCGGGCGGGGTCGGAGAGGTCCGCGTGGATCGACCCGTCTTCGGCGCGCGCGTCGGCGACGCCCTCGATCCCGGCCACCTCGTCCACGAGGCCGTCGGGAACCGCGGCCACGTCGAGGCGAAGGGGAGCGCGGGCCGCCGCGCCCGCCCGCAGGTCGTCGAGCGAGCCGGTCGCGACGAGGTCGCCGTCGGCGAGGATGCCGATGCGGTCGCAGACGGCTTCGACCTCGCTGAGGATGTGCGAGGAGAAGAAGACCGTCGTGCCCCGCTCTGCTTCCTCGAGGATCAGTTCGCGCATCTCGGCCATCCCCTGCGGATCGAGGCCACTCGACGGCTCGTCGAGGACCAGCAGGTCCGGGTCGCCGACGAGCGCGCAGGCCAGCGCGAGCCGCTGGCACATCCCCGTCGAGAAGCCACCCGCGCGTCGGTCCCACGCGTCGGGATCGAGGCCCGTGCGGGTCAGGAGTTCGTCGGCGTCGGCTTCGACGCCCTTCAGATCCGCCGCGTACGAGACGTGCTCGCGGGCCGTGAGCCGCTCGTACGGCTCGAAGTCCTCCGGCAGGACGCCCATTCGCTGCCGGACGGACTGTGAGTCTTCTTGCACGTCGGTTCCCAGCACTTCGACCTCGCCCGCGGTCGGTTCCAGAAAGCCCAGCAACACGTTGATGGTGGTCGACTTCCCCGCGCCGTTTGGCCCGAGAAAGCCGAACACCTCGCCGGACTCCACGGTCAGATCGAGCCCTCGGAGCGCTGTCACGTCGCCGTATCGCTTTGTCAGATCGGCTGTGCTGATCGCAGTCATCACGGCCGTACGGTGCTATCGGATTTCACAAAAAAGCGACCATATATCAAATGGCCATCGAACGTATTCGCCCGCCGGAACCGCGGCGGACCGACGCGAGAGAACGGGGAGCCGCTACTGCGGGCTCGGGTTCGTGCCGGCGCCCGAGGGGCCGACCTGCTTGTCGAGCGCGTGACCCGTGATCTCGCGGAGGCGCGTGACCAGCGAGTCCTTCTCGGGTTCGCCGACGAGGGCCACGTCGAGCACTTCGCTGATGTGGGAGACGGGGATGATCTCGATCATCTCCTCGTACTCCTCCTCGATCATCACGTCCTGCTCGTTGGCCTTCGGGATGATGACCCGATCGACGCCCGCCTTCGCGGCGGCCTCGATCTTGTGGGTGACGCCCCCGACGGGGAGCACGTCGCCCCGAACCGAGAGCGAGCCAGTCATCGCGATGTCCTGTGCGACGGGAATCCCTTCCAGCGCCGAGATGACGGCGGTGGCGACGGTGATGGAGGCGGAGTCGCCCTCGACGCCCTCGTAGGACTGGACGAACTGGATGTGGATGTCCTTCTCCGCGATGTTCTCGCCGCTGAACTTCTTGATGATCGCGGAGACGTTCTCGACGGCCTCCTCCGCGATCTCCTGAAGTTTGCCGGTGGCGAACACCTCGCCGCCTTCGCCCTGCCGGGGCGTGACCTCGGCCATCACGGGCATCATGATGCCGGAGTCGCCGCCCATCACGGCGAGGCCGTTGACGCGGCCGACCGCGGCGCCGTCGGACACCTTGAGTTCGTAGTCCTTGCGGCGCTCGATGTAGTCGTCGGCGACCTGCTGCTCGATGGAGCGCGAGCGCTTCTTGGCCTGCAACACGTCGTCGCGGGTCGTCATCTCGCGGCCCTCCGAGCGGGCGATGTCGCCGGCGACGCGGACCAGCCCGCCGAGTTCGCGGAACTTCAGCGTCAGGTGGTCCTTGCGGCCCGAGCGGCGCTTGGCCTCGAGGATGATCTCGCGGAGCGCGTCGGGTTCGAAGTGGGGCAGGCGGCCGTCCTTCTCGACCTCCTGTGCGACGAAGCGCGCGTACTTCCGGCGCATCTCCGGGGTGTCCTCGACGGTGTCTTCGAAGTACACCTCGTACCCGTAGCCCTTGATGCGGGAGCGGAGCGCGGGGTGCATGTTCTCCATCGCGTCCATGTTGCCGGCCGCGATCATGATGAAGTCACACGGCACCGGCTCCGTCTGGACCATCGCGCCCGAGGAGCGCTCGGACTGGCCCGTGATGGAGAACTCGCCCTCCTGAATCGCGGTCATCAGCTTCTGCTGGGACCGCACGTCGAGGGTGTTGATCTCGTCCACGAACAGCACGCCCTTGTTGGCCTCGTGGATGGCGCCGGACTCCACGCGGTCGTGGCTCGGCGTCTCCATCCCGCCGGACTGGAACGGGTCGTGGCGGACGTCGCCCAGCAGCGCGCCGGCGTGGGCGCCCGTGGCGTCCTTGAACGGCGCCTTCTGCGTGTCGGCGTTGTTGATCAGCAGCTTCGGCACCATCGCGTCCCCGCCCCGCGAGGAGTAGCGGAAGGCGAGGTAGATGATCCCGGCCGCGAGGATGCCGATGAGCAACTGGCCCACGACGATGAACGCGTACCCGATGATGATCGCGATGATGATCCACATGAGGAAAGAGCGCATCTGGTTGCGCTTGCGCGCCTCCTCCTTGTGGGCCTCGACTATCTGCTCGCCCTTGCCCGCGGGGACCGTGCGGACCTTGGGTTCGTTGGAGTCGTCGGGGTTGTGGTAGACGAGGACGTCCTGCAGGCTCTCCTTGGGCAGAAGCTCGGCCATCGCCTTCGCCAGCATCGACTTGCCCGTCCCGGGCGAGCCGATCATCATGACGTGGCGGTGCTGCTTGGCCGCCTTCTTGACGATGTCGCGGGCCTCGTTCTGCCCGATGACCTGATCGACGAGGCGGTCCGGGACGCGGATGTCCTCGGTGCTGCCGATCCGGAGACCGCCGAGCAGGTCGTCCTCGGCCGCCTCCTCGTCTATCTCGACCTCGGCCTCGACCTCGACCTCGCTTCCGAGGTCCTCGAACCCGTCCCCGGCGTCGTCGGCGATCCGGTCGGCGTCGGGCGCCGGATCGGGCTCGCCGTCAGACTCCGGGGCGGAGTTCTCGGTCGGTTTGTCTTCACTCATAGAACTACTGTCGGTGCTCGAAAGGTGGGCCGGCGGCGTGATATACTTTCTCCCTCACCGCCGGACGCCGAAACAGTCGCTGAGGGCGATCCAGGGCGCCACGGCGCCGATTCCCGATCTTCCGGCAGGGGTCGCCGTGCCCCCGCATTATATAAATGAATTCGGGTAGCCCGCGGCGTCGCGCGCCGCAGCCAGGCCGCGTCTCGGCACGCTTAAGAGCGGCGCCCCGGAACGCCGGATATGACCCGCGGCTTCTTCATCGGCCGCTTCCAGCCCTACCACGACGGGCACCACCGCGTCGTGGAACAGATCTCCCAGCAGGTGGACGAACTCGTCGTCGGCATCGGGAGCGCGGGCGACTCGCACTCGCCCCACGACCCGTTCACCGCTGGCGAGCGGGTGATGATGCTGACGCGGTCGCTCGTCGACCTCGATCTGGTGTCCTACGTCGTCCCCATCGAGGACCTCGACCGGAACTCGGTGTGGGTGAGCCACGTCCAGAGCATGTGTCCGGCCTTCGACGTGGCGTACTCGAACAACCCCCTCGTCATCGAACTGTTCGACGAGGCGAACATCGAGGTGCGGCAGGTGCCGATGTTCAACCGCGACGTGCTGGAGGGGACGGAACTGCGCGCGCGGATGATCCGCGGCGAGGAGTGGGAGCCGTTCGTCCCCGACGCAGTCGCCGACGTGATCGACGAGATCGACGGCATCGAGCGGATCCGCCGGGTGGCCGAGACGGACACCAACGGCGACGACCTCGGCGTCGAGCGATGATCACCCTCGCGTCGGACTTCGGCTCCCCCTACCCGGCGGCGATGAAGGGCGTCATCTGCTCGCGGTCCGACGCGCGTCTCGTCGACGTGGCCCACGACCTCCCGCGACAGGACGTGCGCGCGGCGGCCTTCTGGCTCCGCGAGGTGCTGCCGACGTTCCCGCCGGCGGTCCACCTCGCCGTCGTCGATCCGGGCGTGGGCACCGACCGCGCGGCCCTCGTCGTGGAGGCCGGCGACCACGCGCTCGTCGGGCCGGACAACGGCGTGTTGCTCCCGGCGGCCCGCGAACTCGGCGACCCGACCGTCCACGAGATCGAGATCGCGGACCCGGCGAGCGCCACGTTCCACGGCCGGGACGTGTTCGCGCCGGCCGCGGCGGCCGTCCACGGGGCGAGCGCCGCCGAACTCGAGCGCACGACCCGGACGGCGGAGTGGGTCGATCTCCGCTTCCCCGAAGCCACGGTCGGAGACGGGCGCGCGACGGGCGAGGTGCTGGCGGTCGACGGCTTCGGCAACGCGATCACGAACGTGCCCGGGCGCGTGGCGGCCGAGCGCGTCGGCGAACGGCTGGCGGTGAATGGAGCGGACGCGCCCGTCGAACGGACGTACGCGGCCGTGGACGCGGGCGAGCGACTGGTGACCGTGGGGAGCCACGGCAACGTCGAACTCGCGGTGAACCGTGGCCGGGGCGACGAGGCGTTCGGCGTCTCCGTGGGCGACGCCGCGACGCTCGCGTGGTGATCAGTCGAACAGCGCGCCCTCGACGTCGACCTCGAAGGCCTCGGCCTCGTCGGCGATCCGCTCGCGCTCGAAGTAGAGCAGTTCCGCGGCCACGACCGCCGTGGACAGCGCGAGGACGGACCAGAACACCGCCTGTTGTTCCGTGTAGAGACGAGCGAGCAACAGCGGCGCGAAGGTGAGGACGCCGACGACCCCGACGGCCGGGACGACTGGATTCACCGCCTCGTGGTCCCGCTGAGTGAACGCGAGCCACGACGCCGTGCCGGCGACGACCGCGACGACGCCGAGCACGGAGAACACGCCGCCGCCGATCATCCCGCCCAGTCCGATCGAGACCGCGCCCCAGAAGCCGAGGCGGCCGTCGCTCATCGGCGGAAGAAGGGGCTGGACCCATCTAAGTGCCAGTCCCTCGGAAAACGGTGGTGGCCGTCAGGTCAGGACTTGTCGGCGGAGATGATGTCGTCGATACGGAGGATGATCGACGCGGACTCCGCGGCGTTGTCGATGGCCTTGCGCTTGACCTGTGCCGGGTCGAGGATGCCCTCCTCGATGGGGTCGCCGAGTTCGCCGGTCTCGCCGCGGGCGATGACGCCCGCGCGACCGTCGCCCTCGTTGGCGGCGCGCAGGTCCACGAGCGCGTCGATCTGATCCATGCCGGTGTTCTCCGCGAGGGTGCGGGGCAGGACCTCGACGGCGTCCGCGAACGCCTCGACCGCGAGCTGCTTCCGCCCGGAGACGCCCGCGGCCTCGTCGCGGAGGCGGCTGGCGACCTTGATCTCGGTGACGCCGGCGCCGGGGACGACGCCGCCCTCGTCGAGGGCGGTCGCGACCACGTCGACCGCGTCGCCGATGGCGCGTTCGAGTTCGTCGGTGACGTGCGCGGTGCCGCCGCGGACGAACACGGTCACGATGCCGGCCTCGTCGCCGCCGTCGATGACGGTGTAGGACTCGTCGGCGTACTCCTCGACGTGGATGTCCTCGGCGTGGCCGAGGTGGTCGGGGTCGATCTCGTCGATGGCGCCGACGGGCGTCGCGCCCGTGGTCTTCGCGACCTGCGCGCCCACGTCGTCGCTGAAGCTCCCGACGTTCTCGAGGGTGAGGATGCCGTAGTCTTCGAGGTAGTCGAGGACGGGATCGGCGACGTCCTCGGTGGAGATGAGGACGTCCACGCCGGCCTCGTCGAGAGTCTCGGCGTAGCTCCGGAACTCCTCGCGCTCGGCCGCGAGGGCCTGATCGATCTGCTCGGAGTCGACGACGTCGTACTCGACGTCGACGGAGGTCTCGCGCTTCTCCAGTTCCGCGTCGAGGAGGAGGACGCTCGCGTCCTGCGCCTCGTCGGGCATCCCCTCGCGGGCCACGTCATCGTCGGTGACGACGCCGCTGACGAGGTCCGTGGCGCGCGTGGACGCGCCGGGTTCGGCGGTGATGTAGATGTCGCTGCGGCTCACCGTGCCGTCGCTGCGGATGCCGCGGGCGGCATCGACGACGAGGTCAGCCAGGTCGGCCGCGTCGAACTCGCCGGTGCCCTTGCCGGTCATGCTCGACGTGGCGACCTTCGCGAGCGTCTCGTCGTCGAGGTCGCCGTCGAGGGCGATCTCGTCGATGGCGTCCTGCGCGATGCCGGCGGCCTCGGCGTAGCCGTCGACGATGGTCCGCGGGTGGATGTCCTGATCCACGAGCGACTCGGCCTTCGCGAGGAGCTGGCCCGCGAGGACCGAGGCCGTCGTGGTGCCGTCGCCGGTCGTCTCCTCCTGGCTCTCGGCCACCTCGACGATGAGTTGGGCCGCCGGGTGGTCGATGTCCATCTCCTGGAGGATTGTGACCCCGTCGTTCGTGATGACGACCTCGCCCGTGGAGTCGACGAGCATCTTGTCCATGCCCTGCGGGCCCAGTGTCGTCCGCACGGACTCGGCGACGGCCTTGCCCGCGTTGATGTTCGTCGACTGTGCGTCCTTCCCTTTCGTGCGTTCGGAGTCCTCGTTGAGAATGAAGACCGGACTCCGTCGCTGTCCCTGTGACATACGGGCGAAGGTGGGTTGCGGTTCTATAAATAAATTACTACTCCGGTAGCCGCCGTCAGGCGGACCCGCTGTCGGAGGAGTCCGCGTCGCCGACGATCCGAGGCTTCAGCAGGCCGCCGGTCTCGGCGTCGAACAGGTAGACGTGCCGGGGGTCGATGCCGAGCGTGATCGTCGTTCCCCGATCGATGTGGGCGAAGTCGTCGATCTTCGCGGTGACCTCTCTGTCGTCGACTTCGGTGTGAACGACGGCCTCGGTCCCTAGTGGCTCTACGACCCGGACGTCGGTCTCGATGGTCGCGAGGGTCCCATCGTCGTCCCCGACCTGATACAGGTCCTGTGGCCGGAAGCCGACGGTGACGGAGTCCGCGTCGATGGGCGCGTCCACAAGGTCGGTCGGGACCTCGAAGCGCATGCTGCCGGTCTCGAAGGCGTACTCGTCGTCGCGGGTCGAGACCGACGCCTCGAAGAGATTGATCGTGGGGGACCCGATGAAGTCGGCGACGAAGGTGTTGACGGGCGCGTTGAACGTCTCCTCGGGCGACGCCACCTGCTGGAGTTGCCCGTCGTTCATGATGGCGATGCGGTCGGCCATCGTCATCGCCTCCTCCTGATTGTGGGTGACGTACAGCGAGGTGACCCCCACGTCGGTCAGCAGTTCCTCGATCTCCGTCCGCATCGTCTTCCGAAGCTTCGCGTCGAGGTTCGCCAGCGGCTCGTCGAAGAGGAAGACGCGGGGGTTTCGAATGATGGCTCGCCCCAGCGCGACGCGCTGTTTCTGCCCACCGGAGAGTTCCGACGGCGGGCTGTCGAGGTGCGGTTCGATCTCGAGCATCCGGGCGGTGTCCTCGACCCGGTCGTGGATCTCGTCCGCCGAGAGGTCGTTGTCCTCGCGCTTGAGACCGAAACTGAGGTTCTGCCGAACGGTCATGTGCGGATAGAGGGCAAAGTCCTGGAACACCATCGCCACGTCGCGGTTCCGGGCCTTGACGTCGTTCACGAGAACGTCGTCGAACGCGATGGTCCCCTCGGTCGGCGTTTCGAGGCCGCCCACCATCCTGAGCGTGGTCGTCTTTCCGCAGCCACTCGGGCCGAGGAGGACGAGCAGTTCGCCGTCCGCGACCTCGAAGGAGACGTCGTCTACCGCCACGATACCGTCGGCGTCCGGGTCACCGAACACCTTCGTCAGTTCCTCGACTGTGATTTCGGTCATGGGTCCTGGGAGTCGGCAGTCGTCCACGATGCGTCCGAGAGCGGCGTCGGGTGGCTCATCCCTTGATCGCGCCTCCGGTCAGGCCCTGCACGAAGTACCGCTGGATGTAGGCGAGTCCCAGCAGCACGGGCAGCGACACGAGGATCGACGCCGCGGCGACGACGTTCCACTGGGTGTTGAACCCCTGCACGAAGGTCAGAAGCCCCGGGGGAACGGTGTACTTCGACCCACTCAGGAGCGTGAGCGCGAACACGAGTTCGTTCCACGCCAGCAGGAAGGCGAAGATGAACGAGGCGATGAGCGAGTTCACCGACATCGGAATCAGGACGTGCCGGAACACCTCGTAGGGCGAGCACTGGTCCATCTTCGCCGCGTCGATGATCGACGTCGGGAACTCGTCGAAGAAGCCCTTCATCAGCCAGACGACGAACGGCGCGGTCATCGCGCCGTAGATGAGGACCAGCGCGAGGTGGGTGTTGTACAGCCCTAGCGTGTTGATCAGCTCCCACTCCGGGATCATGATCGCGGTCCCCGGGAACATCAGGGAGGCGAGCAGGACGCTCATCACGGCGCTCTTTCCGCGGAACTCCCGCTGTGAGAGGACGTACGCCGCCATCGTCCCGAACAGGACGGCGATGAGCGCCGCGCCGATGGACACCTTCAGGCTGTTCACCACCAGCATCACGACGTCGATGTCGATGGACGAATTCACGTCTACGCCGAAGGTGCGCTCGACGAAGCCCTGGTAGCCACCGGCGATGATGGACGATTCGACGACCTTCTGGAACCCCTCGACGGAGAGGTCGTGCGGGTACAGCGTGGGCGGGATCTGTTGGATCTCCGCCGTCGTCTTCAGCGACGTGACGACCATCCAGTACAGCGGGAAGAGGACGTAGGTCCCGAGCAAGAGCAAAAGCGCCGCGACCCCCGTCTGCCGGAGGAGCCACCCCGGGGTCGTGTCGTACAGCCACGAGCGGTTCGTCAGGAACTCCTCGGTCGGTTCAGACGCCATTAGGTCTCACCTTGGACTTTGTCGTAGAATTTGATGTAGTAGTACGAGAACACCAGCAAGACGGCGAACAGGACCATCGACAGCGCGGACGCGATGCCGACGTTGAAGTCCGTGAAGGCCGACCGGTAGATCATCACCGGCAGCGTCGTGCTGGACGTTCCGGGACCGCCCGCCGTCATCACCCAGACCATCGAGAAGTTCCGGATGTTGTAGATCAACATCAGGAGAAAGCCGATGGCGAGGTTGTACCGCATCGACGGGAGCGTGATGTACCGGAACTGCTCCCACGGCGTCGCGCCGTCCATCTGTGCGGCCTCGTACAGGTGGTCGTCCATCCCCTGGAACGACGTGAGCGTCAGGAGGGCGAACAGCGGTGCCAACCGCCAGATCATCCCGATGATCGGCGGCCACAGCGAGAGGTCGGTCGAGCCGAGCATCACGACGTAGCCGTCGATGAGACCCGCCTGCAGCAGGATCTCGTTGATCACGCCCTGCGACCCGCTGAACATGAACTTCCAGATCGACGCGCCCACGACCCGCGGGAGGATCCACGGGATGAGCACGATGGCGCTGGCAACGCTCACGTAGGGGAGTTTCGCGTGCAGGAGCCACCCCATCAGGAAGCCAATCACGATGGCACAGAGGCTCCCGACGGTGACCCAGAGGAAGGTGTTCCACAGCACCTCGCGCATCACCGGGTCTTCCCAGATGGTGACGTAGTTCTCGACGCCGACGAACTCGGGGGGATGCCGGCTCAGGAGGTCCTTGTCGAACAGGCTGGAGTACATCGCCTGTGCGATGGGGTACAGGATAAACAGGCCGACGAGGCCGAGGACCGGCGTGATCGGGAGGTACACCCGGTACCGTTCGGGGACTCGGTTCACCGAGCGCTCGAGCGCCGACTGTGCGCTGTCCGCGAACGTCATGGCTGGATTCGACGAGTGAACATCTGTGAGGGTAGCCGGGCGGTCACGTTAGCCGAGGTTCGAGTCGATGATGTCCTGCACGCCGGACTTGGCGTCGGAACAGGCTTCCTCGGCCGTCTTGTTTCCGAGAACGACTGGCTGGATGATCTCCGTGTTGACCTCGCTCTGGACCGACGCGAGCCCCGAGAACGAGGGGAACCGCGAGGTCCGGGTGAACAGGTCGTCGTTGTCGTACAGCGTGAGCAGGTCGCCGAACTGGCTCTCGAACAGGTCCGATGGGTCCTCGAACGCGCTCTTGAACGTCGGGACGCGACCGCGGATCCCGACGTCGTCGTCTTCGCCGTAGCTCCACGCGTCGAGTTGGTCCTCGCTGTTCCACCAGTCGATGAAGTCGAAGGCGGCCTCGCGCTCGGAATCGCCGTCCGTGCCCGTCCCCATCATGAACCCCTGTGCGTTCTGGAGCAGGAGGTCCCGGGGCTGGAAGTTCCCCGAAGGACTCTCCGGAAGCGGCGCGCGGGTCACGACGTGACCCTCGCCGTCCAGCCACTCCTGGGGCGCGCCCGTGGTCTGGTAGATGGCGTTCGCGTGGGAGTACGTGATGAAGATGCCCGACTCCCCTTCCCGGAGGAGTCGCCCCGCGGCGATGTGGTTGTTCTCCGCGATGGAGTCCGGGAACAAGCCGGCCTCGGCGATGCGCTGGTAGAGGCGGACCGCGTCCACGAAGCCGGGATCGTCGACTGTCGCCTCCAGCGTCTCGGGATCGTAGTATCGCCCGCCGTTGGCGTAGACGAACCCGATGAAGTAGCCGGCCGTGAGGCCGAAGTCCGTCCCGGGCGCGGTGATGGCGGCCGAGACCTCGTCGAGTTCCTGCATCTCCTCGCCGAGTTCGATGAGTTCGGTCCACGTGCGCGGCGGGCGGTCGAAGCTCGTCTGCTCCAGATAGTCGGTCCGGATGTCGACGAACGGGCCGAGGTCGGCGTATCCGCCGGGGAGCGCCCACTGGCGCTCGCCCTCGTATCCACCGAGGCCGGTGTAGTGGAGGGTGTCGACGTTCGCCTGAATGAATCGGTCGTTGATCTCCTCGAGGTCCTCCTGGAACTCCTCCTGATCGAGGGGCTGCAACGCCCCCGCCCCGACGTAGTCCGGAATCTGCTGGCACTGTCCGGCCATCACGTCGGGGAGGTTGTCGTTCGCGGCCGCGGAGGCGATGATCTGGTACTTCTCGCCCCACTCCTGGTGGGCGTAGTTGACGTCGTACTCCTCGTAGTCCTCGGTGTGGCTGCTGATGTAGTCCCGCTCGGCGGGGATGCCACCGAAGAGCCAGAAGTCGAGGCTGGTACTGCCGCCGCCGCCCGTGAGAGACGAGCAGCCGGCCAGCGCGGCCGTCGCTCCGGCTCCGAGTCCACCCAGTACGTCACGCCGTGACGGGCGAAGCCCGCCGTCGCTGTTTTCAGACATCGTAAATCATCGTTGTGCCCGGGTGTCCTGATGACATGGGACAGTTACTCATACGAGACGAAGGCAATGAAAGTTCCTGATATATACACAACATTCATACAGGAATTATTCGGGCACCGACACCGAAATGTGGGCGGCCGGTGAACGGGCACGCGATGCTGGAGTTGAACCACGGGTTCCGGGTCGCAGACGCCAACGCGTGGCTTCCCGGCGACGGGTCGCCGGCCGAGGAGGGCGCCGAGTCCCTCGAACGCGAGATGCATCAGGCCGGCGTCGTCCGGGCCGTCGTCTATCCGGGCCCCCACGGCGAGGCGGTCGCCGGGGACGACTACCTCCGCGCCAACAACGCCATCGCGCGGGGGACCGTCGAGCGACCGCTGATCGCCTTCGCCCGCCTGAACGGCCCCCGAGATCCCGGCGACGGCGCGGCGAGCCACCTCCGAAACCTCACCGCGCGCCGGGACGAGGACCACACCTCCCCGGGCGAGGTCGAGCAGTACGCGTACGACGACCGCTTCCACGGGTTCATGCTCGATCCGACCAGCGACGGCCTCCCCGACGCGGCGACCCTCGACGCCCTCGGCACGGTCGACCTGCCCGTCCTTGTGCACGCGGGCGAGGTGTTCCCGCCCGAGAGCGTCACGGAGGCGCTGACCGACCGGGGCGTGCCGGTGATCCTCGCCCACTTCGGGGGCTACCCCCTCGACAGCGAGCGGATGGAGCGCGCCGTCGATCTGCTGGCCGCCCACGACGACCTCTACCTCGACACCAGCGCCGTCAGGGACCGGGCCGTCCTCGAAGACGCGATCCGCGAGCACCCCGACCGGATCCTGTTCGGGAGCGGCGCCCCGACGGTCCACCCGAGCGTCGGCGTAATGGAGGTCCTCACGCTCGACGTGCCAGAGGACGAGATGCGGCGGGTGCTCTGGAAGAACGCGGCCCGCGTGGTCGACGCCCTCGGTCCCGAGGGGTGAGGGCGCCGATACAGTTATATCATTAACTACCGTGTTAGTTAGCGGTCATGGGACTGATCAGCAGCGTCAGACGGCTGGTGGGCGGAGGGGGATCGGCGGACGGGAAGCCGACGCAGGAGCCGACGCACGTCTGTGAGTCCTGCGGGGCGGAGTTCGCGCTCCGGCGGCCAGAGATCGATCCGCAGGACTGCCCGAAGTGTGGGGGCGTGAAGATCACGTCGCTCTGAGTTAGGGCGATCCGGGAGCCGCGGCGCGGTCCCGGCGCGCAGAGAGGCCGTGGGGGTTCGGCGCGGCGCCCCGATCCACGGCGCGGGCGCGGAGGCCCGCCGCGGCGCCGCGCGCGAGGTTCGTCACCACGTCGCGGCCCGTGCCGAGCCACGTCGAGAGGCGTCCCTCGCCCGCGAACACGTCGCGGAGCGAGTCCACGGCGTCGGCGACGGCGTCCCGGACCGTCCCCGTCGCGACGGAGGGGCGCAGGCCGTAGTTCTTCGCGCGGCGGTAGGCCAGACAGCGGTAGCGCACGCTCCACGGCGGCGCGTCGGGATCGGCGACGCGGTCGGGCGACTCCGAGGCCGCCCGGAGGACGGCGACGTCGGCGTGCCACGCGACGCGGCGTTCGAGCGCCGCGAGGCGGTGGGCCACGTCCCGGCCGCCGCCCACGGCGAGGTACTCGTCGAAGCCGTCCAGCGCGTCGATGGCGTCGCGGGTGAACGCCACGTTGCCGCCGTCGAAGAAGGTGATCCGCCGCCGCCCGACGCGGGTGCGCTCGGGGGTCGCCGTCGTCACGCCGCCGTTGACCGCGTGGTGGACGGGGCCGGTGACGGCGTCGGCCCCGTCGTCGAGGGCCTCGCGGACGCCCGCGACCCAGCCCGGTTCCAGCGCGGACGACTGGCCGAGGAAGGCGACGGCGTCACCCGTGCTGGCCTCGATGCCGGCGTTGCGGGCGACGTTGGGGTTCCGCTCCGCGACCTCGATTCGCCTGTCCGGCGCCTCGTGGTCGCGGACGAGGCCGCCGGTGCCGTCGGTCGAGGGGCCGTTGACGACCACCACCTCCGCGTCGGGGGCGTGGGTCGCCACGGTGTCGAGTGCCTCCTCGAGGTGGGCCCGGCCGTTCAGGGTCGGGACCACTACCGACAGCTCCATAGCGCTCCGTACCCCCGGCGAGGTGAAAAGGACCGCGGTCCGCCCGGTCAGACCGACGCGGTCCAGTACGAGACCGACGCCAGCCGTTCGCCGACGCTCGTCGAGACGAGCGAGGTGTCGAGCGACCGGATGCGCGTCGCGATGCCGTCGGGGATCTTCCGGTAGAAGCCGTAGGGCAACACGAAGTCGTGTTCGGCCCCCGCGAGGTCGAGGTCCACCTCCGAGAGCAGGTCGTGGACGTCCGAGCGGGAGTAGAGCCGAGAGCCCATCGGCAGGAGCCAGTTGTACAGCGTGCGGGTGCTCGACCCGTTGAACGTGTCGAAGAAGACGCGGTCCTTTGAGACGCGGGCCATCTCCTGGAGGAACGTCGCGGGCGTGTCCGCGAGGTGGAAGAATCGGACCGCGATGACGGAGTCGAAGTGGTTGTCGGGGAACGGCAGGCGGGCGGCGTCGCCGCGCATGAACTCCAGCGTGTCGGCGACGCCCGCGCGCTGGGCCTTGCTCCGGCCCTGCTGGAGCATCGGCCCCGAGATGTCGAGGCCGAGGACGTTCGCGCCGCGCTCGGCCAACATCACGGTAAAGCGGCCGGTGCCGCAGGCGATTTCGAGGACGTCGTCGCCCTCGACCGGCCCGATGGCGTCGAGGACGGCCTCCTTCTCGCGGCGGTCGATGAGCCGACCGCCTCGCGAGAACCGCTTCTCCTCGTAGCGCTGGGCGACCTCGCTCTCCTGGTACCACTCCTCTCCCTTCACCGTGTCCCTCCCGTGACGGGGCGGGGATAAAACGGTACTGAATCCGCCACAACGACTAACGCGCTCGCCGCGCTACTTCGTGTCATGGCAACGTGTCGCAACTGCGACGAGGAGTTCGCGGCCGAAGACCTAGAACGCCACGAGAACGATGGACTAGTGTTCGTCCACTGTCCGGACTGTGGCCGACCGCTCGGCCAGTACAACCGCCACAGCCGGTGATCACCACGTCGTCACGTCTGCGGGCCGCAGGCGGAGGATGACGCGGTCGCCCGCGTCGCCGCTGAGGTCGTAGTCCTCGCCGGTGTAGCGCCGCGAGAGGGCGTGGATGTGGTCGACGGCGCCCTCCTGGGTCACGTCGACCACCTCGCCCCACGCCGAGAGGTACCGGTACGGGTCCGCGGGGTCCATCACGCAGACGCCGGCCTCGGGCGTCCGCCGGACGTTCGTCACCTTCCGGCGCCCCGTCGCCGAGTTCACGAGGACGTCGTCGCCGTCGTGGCCGATCCACACCGGCGTCATGTGGGGCGTCCCGTCGGGGTTGAGGGTGCCGAACACGGCCGTCGCGTCGGTCTCCAGCAGGTCGGTGTGGCTCTCCGGGATCTCCACCATGTCGCCGCCGTCGGGGCGATTCCACAAATGCGTTGTGACCGGGGAACTAGGAACCTTAAACAGTATTAATTCGTAGAATGCACATATAGACAGCCTTTATCTACCGGTACCCGCCACCAACTGGTATGAGCACGACCACCGGGGAGTCGTCAGGCGAGACGTTGATGTCCGACGAGAAGTTCCGGGAGCGCCTCCGCGAACTTCCACCGAGCGCGAAGCTCGTGGCGAAGGTCCTCGAGACCGACGCGCCCCTCTCGCAGGGCCGCCTCGCGGAGGAGTCGCTGCTGCCCGACCGGACCGTGCGCTACGCGCTGAACCGCCTCGAAGAGGCCGACCTCGTCGACTCGCGGTACAGTTTCCGGGACGCCCGGAAGCAGGTCTACTTCCTCGACGCGTAGCCGCGCTGCTTTTGCCGCCGCCCCTCGAACGCCCGGCATGGAGAGCCTCGACGCCGAACTCGAACGGGCGCGCGCCTTAGACGAGTCCGCGCTGGCCGACGCCATCGAGTCCATCGGCTTCGAGTGCACCCGCTGTGGCGAGTGCTGCACGGGCCACGGCGACGACGAGCACACGGCGACGCTGTTCCCCGACGAGGTGCGCGCGCTTCGGGACAGCATCGACGGCGAGTGGCGCGACGTGGCGCGCCCGGTCCCCTTCGGCCTCGACGAGGACGGCACCGGCGAGACGTTCGAGTGGTCGCTCCAGACCGACGCCTGCGGCGACTGCACCTTCTACGAGGAGCAGGAGGGGACCGGCGCCTGCACCGTCCACGAGGACCGGCCGCTCGTCTGCCAGACCTACCCGTTCAGCGTCGCCCTCGGCGGCACGAGCCAGCCGATGGGCGAGGCCGTCGACGAGGCGGGGATGGTCCGCGCGCACGAGTGCGAGGGGCTGGGGCGAGACATCTCGCGCGCCGAGGCCGAAGACCTCGCGGCCGCGCTCAAGGAGCGGGCGATCCGTGACCTGGAGGAGGCAATCGCCGTCCGGGAGGGCTACGAGCCAGTCGAGGTCGGCCCCGCGGAGACGGTGGTCCACGACTCGGAAGGGGCCAAGCGCCCCGACGGCTCCCCCCGGTAGGCTCTCGGCGACCCGACAGTTCTTTAACGGTCCACTCCGTCGCCCCCGGCAGGAGACTCGACTATGCAAATCTCTGACGAACTCCTCTGTCTGTTCAACGGCGAAGTGACCGAACGGGACGGCGACTACGTCATCGAGATCCCCGACACCGAGGTCGAGACCGGGTCGGTCGAACCCGGCGAGGTGTACCGGGTGGCCCTCATCTCGCGCACCGAGGCCGAGACCGACGACGAGGAGCGGGAGGCCTCCGAGGCGGCCCCCGCGGAGCCCCAACCACCGGTCGAGGAGGGCGAGATCCGCTACGTCGAGATCGAGGACATCGGCAAGCAGGGCGACGGCATCGCCCGCGTGGAGCGGGGCTACGTCATCATCGTCCCCGACACGGAGGTCGGCGAGCGCGTGAAGGTGGAGATCACGGAAGTGAAGTCGAACTTCGCGGTCGGCGAAGTCATCGAGGAGTCGTTCTAGCGCGGACAGGTGGGTTTTTACCCGGGAGTCGTGTACGCCACCCCATGACGCGGATCCCCGTCGTGGACAACCACGGCCAGTTCACACATCTGGAGCAGCGCGCGCTCCGGGATCTGGACGTGGAGACGGAACTACTCGACAACACGACCCCGCCCGAGGACATCGAGGCGGACGGGCTCGTTCTCTCCGGCGGCCCCGACATCGAGGACGTGGGCCGCTGCGCGGAGTACCTCGCGATGGACGTGCCGGTGCTGGGCATCTGTCTCGGGATGCAGTTTATCGCGACCGAACTCGGCGGCGCCGTCGGGAGCGGCGACTACGGCGGCTACGCCGACGTGGACGTGCGCATCCTCGACGACGAGGACCCACTGATCGGGTCGCTGGCGCCCGAGACCCGAGTGTGGGCGAGCCACGCCGACGAGGTGGTCGACCTCCCCGAGGGCTTCGCGAAGACCGCGGAGAGCGACGTCTGTGGCATCGAGGCGATGAGCGACGCGGACCGGGACATCTACGGCGTCCAGTGGCACCCCGAGGTGGCCCACACCGAAGAGGGCGACGAGGTGTTCGAGAACTTCGTCACCATCTGTGAATGAGCGCGACGCAGGGCGAACTCGCCGACCTCTCGAAGTTCATCTTCAGGGCGCCAAACTGGTACGCCAGCGCCGCCTTCGCCCTGCTCATCGCCGCCGTCGCCGGCGTCGCCGCCTTCGAGGAGGCGTACTTCCTCGAGGACGCGTGGCAGGGCGTCTTCTACATCGGCGTCCCGACGCTGACGGCCACCCTTCTCACGACGCCGCTTGACCGCTGGGCCGGCGGGCAGTTGACGTACAACCGCTCGGCGCTGCTGGCGCTGACCTGTGAGGTGGTCGTCGTCGTGGTGATGGTCGTCGCGGGCGGCGTCGCCCTGCTGACGGCGTACGGGCAGGAGTTCGTCGTCAACGCACTCATCGCGGCGCTGGGGCTGGTGTTCGCGATCCGACTCGTCGTCGTCCTCGCGGTCTCCCGGAACTCGTGGCTCGGCATCGTGCCCGCGAGCATCCAGACGGTGTCGGCCGCGGCGCTGCTGTTCGTGTACAGCGGGACGATGCGCTACCTCGAGATCGGGGGGCCGGTGCTTCGCTCCTTCCTCTCGCGGCCCGAGGTCGCGCCCGAGCGCCTGCTCGTCATCTCGCCGGAGGACTTCGTGATGTTGGCGCTCGTCTCCGCGCTGTACGCCGGCGCGGCCGTCGGCACGCTGTGGGTCATCGATCGGCCGTGGAAGCGCGCGCTCGGCGTGAGCGTCTTCGACTTCCTGCAGGGCTTCATCGGCCACATCGCCGAGGGCACCGACGAACTGGAGAGCTTCTTCGAGCAGATCGGCGAGGAGGCGGTCGTCCCGGTGACGGTGCTGGCCTTCGAGCGCGCGGACGGCACCGAGAAGGCCCGCTTCGTCCTCCCGATGATCCACCCCGGGCCGATGGGCGAGATCGGCGGCGGGAACCTCCCCAAGCGGATCGCCGAGTCCGCCGAGGGGCTGGCCTTCCCGCCGCACGCGACCGCCGGCCACGACTTCAACCTCGTGACGACGCGCGAGGTGGAGACCATCGTGGACGCGGCGGCTGACGCGCGCGAGCGGATCGAGCCGACGGAGACGGCCACGGCGGGCGTGCGGGCCGACGCGGGCGACGCGTCCATCCTCGCGCAGGGCTTCGGCACGGGCGCGTTCATGACCGCGACGTTCGCGCCGGGCTTCGCCGACGACGTGGAGTACGGCGTCGGCCTCGCCGCCGCGTCGGAGGCCCGCGGCGCCGGCGTCGACGAGGTGATGCTCGCGGACGCGCACAACAGCAACAACGGCCTCAACGGCCCGGACCTCGGCCACGTCCACCCCGGGAGCAAGCGCTCCTTCGACGTCATCGCCGCCGCGCGGGCGGCCGCGGAGGCCGTCGCCGACGGCGAGGAGGGGACGATCGAACTGGGCACGGCCTGGGACCCAACGCCGTGGACGCCCAGCGAGGGCATCGGGCCGCTCGGCGTGCGGGTCGCGGTCGCGACGGTCGCCGGCCACACGACGGCCTACGTGCTGGTCGACGGGAACAACATGGACCCGGGCGTCCGGGGGCGCCTGCGCGAGGCCGTCGACGGCGTCGACGCCATCGAGGTGATGACGACCGACACGCACGTCGTGAACACGCTGGAGTCCGTGAATCAGGTGGGCGGCGCCCTTGACGTGGATCGGCTCGCCGCCCTCGTGGGTGATCTGGTCGAGGACGCGCTGGCCGACCGCGAACCCGTCTCCGCGGGCATGGCGACCGAGCGGGCCCGCGTCACGGTGTTCGGGAACGACCGCACGGAGACGCTCGCGAGCCACGCCAACACCGTCGTCGCGATGGGCGGGGCGCTGGTCGGTGCGGTGGTGGTCGCCGCGGTGGCGCTGAGCCTACTCCTCTTCTTGGTCACGTAGCACGCGGTCAGCGGCGCCGCGCGCCGCGAGGGCCGCGTCGTCCGCGACCGCGTCCACGTCGGCGTCGGCCTCGGGCGCCAGCAGAAACACCTCGACTGCGAGGTCGCCGTCGCTGAGGGAGACGCTCACGTCGAGATCCTCGACCGCCGCCCGGTCGAGGTGAGAGAACACGACGTCCGTGGCCGCCGCGGACGCTTCCTCCACCGCGGCCGCCTCGTCTGGCACGTTTACGCGCCGCCGGGGGCCGGGCCGCCAGCGCCGCCCGCGCCGCCGAGCATCTCTTCGAGTTCGCTCTGGAGGCTCTCGAACTGCTCCTGCACGCGGTCCTCCTGCTTCTGGAGCGTCTCGACGCGAACTTCGAGGTTGCTGACCTTCTCCTCGAGGTCGTCCTGGGCCTCGTCGTACTCGGTCTTGACGAGGAGCTCGCCGACCTCGCGGTACATCGTGGCGTCGGCCTCGATGTCGTCCAGCTCGTCGAGCGCCGTCTCGGCGTCCTCGAGCTGTGTCTCGGCCTGCTGCTTCTGCATCGCGACCTGCTGTGCGGTCTCTTGGAGGTCCTGGAGCTCTTCGATCTTCTCCTGAGCCTCCGGCGGAAGGTTGCCCTGCATACACCGACAGTGTGTGTCCGCCGTGAAAAACCCCCGCTTTCGGGCTCAGGAGTCTCGGGGCGTGTTTCGCCCGATACCGCCGATTTTCAACCGTAGCAGTCTCCAGCCCGTTACTTTCACCTTCAGCCGGGGCGCCAGCCGGAACGATGTTCGGGTCGAGCCGGCCCGCACCCCGCCGCTGTCGGCCTCTAAGGATAGTCAGGGGTGGTCGGCGTGACGCTGAGGTACGCCGAGCGTGCCCGCGGCCGGCACGACGTGGTGATGGAGGCCTGCCCCTGCGGCTACGACTTCGATACCTGTGAGTTCCGCCACCTCCATTTCCTCCGTGACCATGACCCCGAGGACTTCGGCCTGTCGTCGCTGGGAGACCGCGGCGATGCGGACGGCCCCCTGATCGAGCCGGACCCAGCCGTCGCGACTGACGGGGGTGAAGCCGGTGAGTGAAACGCCCTCCGCAGGCGAGTTCGTCCGCGCCTCTCGCCTCTACGACGCTCGCGAGGGCACCCACACGCTGGCCCATGTCGAGATGCGGGCAGACTGGGCCGTCGCCACCTCCGAGGGGGTGCGTCGGCCGTGAGCGCCCAGCAGACGACGCTCTACGACTACGAGCCTTCGGTTGACGACCTGACGGACGCCGAGTATCGCGTCTGGATGGCCGTCGAAGATCAGGACTGGGGCGTCCGCGAGTACGCTCGCGAGACGGAGCGCTCGCCGGGGACGGTCGGGAACCTACTCCGGCGAGCACGGGAGAAAATGGGGGGATCGGAGTGAGGTCCGTCACCCCCGCCTGCCACGAATATCAGGCCGAGCACTTGTTTGCCGATCTCGCGGCGTTCTTCGCGTGCGACCGCCGGGTCAAAGAAGGCGACGGGTCACAGACGGCCACGTTCACCGTCGACGGCGAGACGTGGGAGGCGAAGCTCTACTACCAGGACTCGGGGATCGTTTGCCCGAGCGGTGACGAGCTTCCCACCGGGACGGAGTGGCGACTCGACGAGGTGCGCGAGTTCCGGCTCGCCGTCGAGCGCGCCAGCGACGAGGACCCGACCGGCGAACAGTCCTTCAACGCACACCTGCGGCCCCGCTGGGAGGGAATGGAGGTCGAGAACGACCACGGCGACACCTTCGAGTTGGACCTCCCGCCGCTCCCCGGCGACGAGGCCGTGAGCATCCGCATCAATGGGTCAAACATCGACTTCGGCCGGTACGGGGAACTGCTCCGGCGTGGCTTCGACGCCGTAGGTGTCGGTGCGCGGTACTTCCGCGACCCGCTCCCGATGAGTACCGTCACCGACGCCGAGGTGTACGTCCGGCTCGACAAGGACGTGAGCGGCCCTGTGCACGCTCGGGACGGTGCCATCGCAGAGATGGGGCACCTCTTGGAGAACGACCGCGAGGGCTATCGCAAGGTGGTGCAGGATGACGACGACGACCACGGCCAGAACCTCCCCGGCTACTACCACACCGTGACGCTGGGGCCGCGCCGGGTCCGCGAGGCGTTCCCCAGCCACGCGACACCGAAGGAAGTGAAGCACTACTACGCGAAAGAGGCGAAGGACCGGGACGAAGACGATCCCCTCGCCCATCCGAAGGTCGGTGCCTCCTATCAGGTGAACCGGTGGGACGGGTCTGTCAGACTCACCGAGGGCGGCGTCGAGCGCGCCGACGGGCCGGCCGTGACCATGACCGAGATGCGCGAGGAGTTGGAGACGACCCTCCGCGCCGTGCTCGCGGACGCCGGGATCGACCTTGCACCGTCGAGCGGACCGCCGCTCAGAGAGCGCGATCAGGGGGATCGCGTCGGCCCCTACGTCGTCGATGCCTACTTTCGCGCGGAGGTGAGCGACGGCTGGGACGAGCCGATCAGCCTCAACCTCACTCACGTCCGGAGCGAGCAAGAGAGCGTCGTCGTGCGCCATCTCTCCGACGGTCTCAGCCCCGTGCAGTGGGAGAGCTTAGACACGCTGGTTTCGGACGGTGGCGAGGTGTCCCCGGCCGACATCGCCGACGAGAACGGCCGCCACGTCGGGAGCGTTCGGCGCGCCCTGCGGAAGATGGACGATCTGGTCGAGCGGGAGCGAGCGCGCGTCAGCCTGTCGAGTGAGTACGTCGCGGAGATGGTCCATGACGCGGTACAGGAGGCGCGAGAGAGCTACGAGCGCGCGGCGGAGACGACCGCGAAGGCGGTCGAGGCCGCCGAGCGCGGGATGGGCGAGACCATGAGCGCGTTCATCGCGTGGGCCGCGAAGCACGACGTGGACGTGAACGACGCCCGTGGCGCCCGTCTAACCCTTCGCTACGGCGAAATGCCCGGTATGGAACAACTGGTTCGCGACCTGCGTTCAGGCTTCCGTGTGTGGAAGGATGCGGGCCTGCCCGCCGACCAGTACCGGGAGGCGCGCGTCGAGTTCGCGGACGGCGGTCACGCGACCGTCTGGCGATACCTGTAGCGGCCGCCCGCCGCCGGCCGGGAGCGTCCCGGTCGGCGGATAGCCGTGGCTCTGCCCTTCTCCCCGAGTTACGAAACCGTGGTTTCCCGAAGTGGGGCCGTGGGACAACCACAGTTGCAGAAGTGAAGCCGAGAACCCTGATCGGGCCGCCGACCTGCTCGACGCCGAGCGCGGCGCCGAACGGGGGCCGTTCCGTTTCCCGTTAGGCGTGTACCTAAGGGCACATCATCAAAACACCCCGCGCCGCATCCGCGGCTGCGGACGCGAAACGCACCCCCATCCGCTACTTCCACTTCCGCACCGCTTGGATCGCTTACTCGGTACCTCCCGCCTCACCTGTCCCCATGGCGACGACCTTCCCGAAGGATCTCGACGAGCTCGAAGATCGACTGTCTACCCCGGAGGGTGTGCCCGGACGCATCACCAGCGTCCAACTCAAGCGCGACCTACGGGGGTTGAGCCGGCCGCGTGTCTGCGAGGAGTGCGGAACAGAGTCACCCGGCCGGGAACCGTACCTACGAGCCACAGTCCGCCATGTGAAGTCGGGAATCCCGCACTACTCAGACTTCCATTTCTGCAACGGGGATTGTATCCAGCGGTGGGCCGAAGATGCCTAACACCTCGCCTTTTCGAGAGAAAACGCCGCCGAAACAGTATCAGATTTTAGAGAGAAGGCACAGCCGACTTAAAGAAACACCTGCGGCGGGGCGGTGAGTGTGTGGAATCGGCCGGATTCCACGCACTCAGAACACCGCCGAGACCGCGATCTTCCGCTGGCGACTGTCCCGATGGCCCCCCGCCCCGTACCACGTTGACCCGGGAAGCCTCGACGCCGGTACCCGCTTGCTGTTCACGACCTGAATTCCCTCGCCTCGACGACGAAAGGCCACGAACACGTAGGAGCCGCTTGCCGCGGCCAGCTTGTCGTGGTACTCCTCGAACACGCGGAACCGCGGGTAGTCCCGCGACAGGTCCGTGCTCTTGATCTCGACCGGGCGACCCTGCCGGTCCACCGCGTCGCACCAACTCGTGTGCTCACCCTCACGTCGGAGCCGGTACTCCTCGGCCGCGGCCCGTTCCGCGAGCGTTCCCGTCCGGTTAGCTTTGTGCGATGGCATTCTGTTCCCTCGCGTGCGTCATATATATAGAACTCCGCGCCCCCGAAAATGTCGGGTCATGGTCCTATCTCTAATCCTCGGGTCCCCTGCGGGTTAGAGATATAGGGGGGCCGGTATCCGCATCCACCTATCCACCCCGTCGCCCTCATGCGACTATTGCCTCCACGCTGGAAACCGTCTCTCTGTGATCCTTTTCCTCCGTGTACTCTCGCCATCGAGAACCCACCCATCCGTGGCTGTACGGCACGTACTGGGCGGTTTCGCGGTTGCTCATTCCCTCCTCTTTGCATCTGACGACCGTCCAGATAGCGACGCGTCGGGCGACTTCCTCGCTCTCTAACTCCTCCACGTCGTCCGTCGTCCGGTACCACGACCATGACGACGCCTCGTCGGTGTTGAATCGCCAGTCGGTCGGCGGCACGCCTTCCATCTCGAAGCGCCGATCGGCGAGTTGTGCGCCTTTGATCCGGTCGGCGACGACTGCCTTCTTCTTGCTCTGCTTCTTCACGATCGTCCCGACGCGCCACATGAGCGGATGGATGGACTTCTCGCCGTGGGCGATGTAGATCAGCGCGCCGTTGTACTTCCGGATCAGGTAGATCAGCGGCCCCATCTTCGTCGCCGTCTGGTGGCCGCTCGACCCGTGTCCCGACGCCGAGATACTGAACTCGTCTCCGACGAACAGCTTTCGCTGCTGGTCGTTGTGAAGCGGGTCGCCGTCCTGCTCCACCCAGTCCTTCAGCGTCGGGTAGTTCGGGATGTAGCCGTCCTGCTCCTCTCCATCGGGATCAGTCCACTCCGTCCGTTCTCGAAGCGATTTGATGTTGCTCCCGACCGCGAGTTCTCCCTCGGCGTGTGCTTGGAACCGCTGGCCGAGTAGTCCCGCAAAGTCCGTTTTCCCGGTCCCCATCTCGCCGAGAATGATGATGACTGGGGCCGGTCCCGTAATGAGTTCGTCCACCTTCTGAATCGCCTTCATCCCGCTCACGTCCGCCCGTTGATCGGCGTCGCCCGTGAGGTGCTTCAGCGTCTGCGTGTCCCCTTCCTCCAAGGCGTTCCGGGCTACGTCGGTGGCTTCCATCCGGAGCGGGCGGCGCACCATATCGAGGTCCGCCGCTCGGCCCGGCATCTTCTCGGGTTCCTCGGGTGCCGCAGTCTCCGGGTCGTACTCCTGCTGGATCGTTGCGATGTATCGAGAGAGACGCGCATCGCGGGTGAGTCCGGCATGATCGTACGCGAACGGTTCGCGGATGCCATGTCCCTCCTGATGCTCTCGGTACTGGGCGGGCGTGTAGAGGTCGTCGCCGCCGTCGTCGGTCATCGTCACGACTCACCCCCGTCTGTCGCGACGGGTTCCTGTTCCGCGGCGGGCGGCTCCATCGGCTCGCCGTCCGGCTCGGGGTCCGCGAGTTGGTCGAACTCGGGCAGGTCCTCCTCGGTGAGCGTCGGGAGGTCCGTCTCCGTGACGTTCTCCGCGCGCTCCTCAAAGTCCTCGAACACGTCCTTCACCGCCGTCTTGTCCAGCATCTCGCCACGCTCGCGCGCCTCCGCGAGCCGGTTGATGAGCTGGTGCTGAAGGTCCGCGCCGAGTTCGCTGATCGAGTCCCGCATGATGCCGAGGGTGATGTACGCCTCCGTGAGCTTCCCGTACATCGACTCCATGTGATCCTTCGACGTGAGCACCTTCTGATCCTCAAGTTCGGAGAGCCACACGCCGCGAACGATCAGGTCCTCCGTCTCCGGCTGCCAGTCGAAGTCGCGGACCGCCCACGCGCTCGACCCGTTCACCGCCCACGGGTCCGGTCCCTCGACAGTCTTCTCGGCCCACACCTCCGGCGGAACGAGGTACTTCTCCACGTCGTCGCTGACGGCGTTGACGTGGAACACTTCGACCGACTTCCGCGTCCGGAGCCACCGAGCGAACCGGACGCCCGCGATGAATAGCGGCGGCCCGAGAATCAGCAGGGCCGCGAAGAAGTCCATCACCCACCGCGGGACGTGCGGAAGATCGGGGCGGACCACGCCGATGATGATGCCGAGGAACACCAGCACGCCCGCGGTGAGCAGCTGGGCTTCAGCGACGACGTAGGTGAGGCGGTCGGCCCACGAACGGAACGTCGGTCGAAGGCTAACCATCCCCGGCCACCTCCGGAGCGCCGCCCTCCTGTCGCATCACCCACAGCGCCGCCGTGACGAACATGAGGATCGCCAGCGCCGACCCGCCGATCCAGCCGACCGTCGCGCTCCCGCCCGCAAGCGGGTTGATCGGCTGGATGCCGGTCGAGAGGTAGACCGCGCTCGACGACGTACCGATGCTCACTGCGGCCGCGCCGCGGTACGTCCCGACCTCCATCCGCACCGTCGTCTCTCCGTTGACCATGACCCGCTTCGAGGGAACTTCCCGAGCGCCCGCTTCTTCGACCTGCCCGAGCACGTCGGAGATGGCGATACGAGTCGGCAGGTCCGCATGGAGGTCGACGACGAACTCGCCACCCGAGTAGTGGTAGTCCGTCACCGTGACGTAGGGGCCAACGTCGATCACCGCCGACTGCGGCCCCTCCTGTTCCGTGGTCGTCGTACTGTTCTCCTGAGCCGCGACGGTGCCGACGCCACCCGCCACTACGGACAGGATCAGCGCCAGCGCGATGAGTGCGCGTTTCATGAATGGGTGGCGCATCCCTCAGAACGGGAGCGCGCTACCGATGCCGTCTACCACGCGGCCGACCGTAGCGTCGTAGAGGCCGCTGACGACGCGGCCCGTGAGGTCGATGCCGAAGTTAACCGTGCCTTCGACGCCTTGCTCGATCCACGTCAGCCCGATGCCGACAGGATCGTAGCCTGCGAGGTAGGCCGCGCCACCGACACCGGCGACAAGCACGGCGACCTCAACCTTAGCGTCCATCTCTACCACCGCCCTGCTGGGCGCGGTTGTTCACGACGACCGCCGCCGCCACGACGGCGAGGATGGCGATGAACACCATCTGGGAGCCCCCACCACCGCCACCGCCACCACCGCCAGCAAGCGGTTCCCGGCTCTCGATTTCCTTCTGGAGTTCGGCGAGCTGGGTCAGCTGTTCCTGGAGCTTGGACGCGTTGGTCGTCTGGTAGTTGTAGTCCCGAGTGCGGACCGTATCAACTCTCTCCCCGTCGCGGGTTTGCGCGCCTTCGAGGGTCCAATTCGACCCGATCCGCTCCATCGACGTGTTCTGTCCGGCAGGCACGAAGAACGTGCCACCGAACTGGGAGGCGTTGTACGTTTGCCCGACCTGGTAGCCTCCGTCCGGGCCGGTCCGAGCGAACAGCATACCCTTCCTCGTGACGTTCGTCCCGTTCCGCTGGTAGGTCACGTTCATGTAGGACGTGTTCGCGAGATCGGGGGAGTCGAGCCCCAGAGCGGCGATATTCGCCCACTTGTAGACCGACGCCTGAGTGTTGTTATACGCCGTCGCCCACTCCGAGGCGAGCATTTCGGGAGTTACGAGGTCGCTGGTGTTGATCTCGCCGGCCTCGATACTGGTCCTCACTTTGTCGATGAACGAATCATCGTACTGCGAGATGAGGTCGCTGGGTTGGTTCTGGATCTCGTTGAACAGACTGTCGTACCGTCCAACATCCAGAACAGTTTTTTGGCTGATGTTTTTCTCAGCCGGCCACGATTCGTCGGAGATGGGGTTAGTTCGGATTTCGATAGTCCGTTCAGTTTTGTCACTATTCCCGATACGTCCGTATTTGTTCGGGTAGTTTTCCCCCACGTGGAAGTGTATCCCGTTTACACCAACTTTTGACCCGTTAGATAGGGTAAGATTCGATATATCAGTTGCCACGCCTCGGAAATCAGTCCACGAGTGTCCCGAGTAGATCTTGCCAAAGATCAACCCGCCCCCGTAATCGACGGTAGAAGTGTAATTGAGTTGGGCAGTATGTTGGTTGAAGCGGGTGACAAGATTCCGCTCACGGGTCGAGTAGTAGTCCCGAATGGCCTCGTGAGTGACCTCTTTCATCTGCGATGTGTTCGTGATGGAGTCGTTATTGATCGCCTCGACCAGTGCAGTCTTGGCCTTCATCGACGCGATCGATTGCGAGTCTGCGAGAAAGTTCTCAACAGTCGTTAGATACGTGTCGGCAGTATGATGCTGGGAGACGAGAGCCGAGGCGAGATTTAGTTTCGTTTGCTTATCGCCGTAGCTATCATCAACCTCTTCAGATCCGCCATCACCACCGCATCCGCTCGTTACATCGATGAAGCAGAAAACACCGTCCGGGGCAGAGAAAAGAGCCGCCCCGGTGCCAACTGGCTGAGCTTCTTCCGTGGCATCCTGAATCCCGGGGCCGAAGCCCCCAGCGAGCGCTGCGGACATGACCATGACCATCGCGAAGGCGACGGCGACGACGGAGATCGGGTCCGGAAGGTGGTCGCGAAGGCTCACCGCGGTTCACCTCCGGGGAGTGCCGCCACCTGTTTCCGCACAGAGCGGCGCCGGTGCACCTGATCCACTTCGAGGGCGATCGGCGGCACCGCCGCCAGCGCCGCCCACGCGAGCGCGCCCATCGCGGTGAGGAGCACCGCGAAGAAGGCCAGCCCGAGGGCCAGCGCCTGCCACGGCTTCACGCCGAACGCCAGTTTCCCGTGTGCCATCCTCACCACCTCAGTAGTAGGCGAGCAGGGCGTACGCCCCGGTGAGGATCATTCCCGCGACCGCGCCGATGCTATCCGAGGACAGGACGAGATCGTTCAGCGCCGGCACGAACGGAATGCCGATCATCAGGAGCGCCGCGCCGCCGGCGGCGCCCTGCTCGATCATGTCGAGGTCGTCGAAGCCCTCACCAGCGCGGTTCGTCGCCCACGCACCGCCGAGGCAGAGGAGTGCGACGACCCACGCGATCGTTACCTCCGCGCCGGTCGCGCTCCAGAGCACGTCCGACATGGAGTAGCCGAACAGCGAGAACGACCCGATGCCGACGAGAACCACGACTGCGATGGGATACGCCCACCCCAGCACGAAGTCCGTCGCGTCGATGCTTCCCTCCCGATGCAACCACGAGTCGCCGGTTCCTAGTGACATACTGCAACCG
>Ga0207733_100328_pt1 | contig 36083 bp, 41 predicted proteins | sample A23P3SouthBayCA_FD_187735 | JGI IMG/M metagenome (GOLD analysis project Ga0207733, IMG submission 187735) | Aerobic enrichment media microbial communities from Eden Landing Ponds, California, USA - A23 P3 (SPAdes) | ecosystem: Environmental > Aquatic > Marine > Unclassified | place: Emeryville... | reverse complement strand
TTACCGATCTCCCGGCGGCAAATCGCCTGCAGGACGCCCTTGCGGCAGGTGGTCTCCTGAAATCAACCGGCTCACCGCCGGTCCTCGACGATACGTTTCTCTCGTACCTCGATCCGTGTGTCCGTGATGTGTCCCCGACCGAAGACGATTACGCGGCGGTCGAACCCATCCTGGACTCGGAAGTCCGGGCCATAACGGCGCACGTACTGTTGCCGGTTGGCGAGCGCGCGACGAAGTGGGTGTTCGCCCACATGAGCCGCGAGTCGGCCGACACGGTTGATATGGACACGCTCCACGCAACCGAAATTTCCGGCAGCGGCTGGCTCATTTATCCCATCGCCGACCCCACGACCTGGACGGACGCGATGGCGGCTGCGTTGGTCGAGGCCCTGTCGTCCTTGCAATCCTGGGATTATCGACGGACCGCCGACCTCGGACGCTTCCAGCCTGGCGGCGATCCGTACCTCGTCCGATAATCAGAAACGCCAGCGTTAGACTGGCGGGACGATGGCCGGATCGTCGGCGAGGAACAGCGTATCGATGCCCAGAGCCAGCGTGAACAGGACGCCGATGACGACCACGAGTCGGACCGCCCACAGCCAGAGTGGCCCGAAGGTCGGGAGGCCATCGGTTCCCTGTTCGAGTTCGTCCAGCGCATCACGGCCTATAACCCAGCCGACGAAAATCGCAACCAGCAGGACCGACAGCGGCAGCAACAGCTGGTACGCGATGTTGTCGAACCAGGTCAGCCAGGCCGTGTCCCAGGCCGACGGGAGGCCGAGTACGAAAATCCCCAGTCCGATCCCACCGGCCAGTTTCGGCCGGGAGATGCCGTAGTTGTCGTTGGCATAGGAGACGACGACTTCGGTGAGGCTGATCGCCGAGGAGAGGGCCGCGATGAGCACAACGGCGAAGAAGATGACGCCCAGGATCTGGCCCGCGGGCAACTGGCCGAAGGCGGAGGCGACCGCGATGAACACGGCGGCGGCTGCCTCGGTGTTCGGATCGATCCCTTGCGCGAAGAGGATGGGGAAGACGACGAGGCCGGCCAGCACGCCGATCAGCGTGTTCACGACGACGATGATCGAGCCATCGATCGTGAGGTTGTCATCTTCGCCGATGTACGACGAGTAGGTGATCATGATCCCCATCCCCAGCGAGAGCGTGAAGAAGGCCTGGCTGACGGCGAAGGGGATCGACGTCCCGGCGTTGTCGAGGATCGCGCCGAAATCGGGCGAGAGGAAGTACGTGTACCCCGCACCGGCACCGCCGAGGGTGAACGCCCAGACCGCGAGAGCGATCATCAAGACGACAATGCTCGGGACCATCAGTTTCGTCGCGGCCTCGATGCCGCGTTCGACGCCGAGCGCGACGATGCCGATGGTAATCAGCAAGAAGAGTGCGTGGAGTGCAATCGCCGGAACACCGCTCGAAACCTGCCCGAAGTAGCCCGCTGCGTCACCGAAGTAGGCGCCGGTCGCGCTCCCGCCAATGTACCGGATCACCCAGCCGCCGACCACGCTGTAGTAGGACATGATCCAGAACGCAATGAGAATCGCGAGCGCGCCGATGACGCGCCACTGACGGTGGCCCAGTTCGGTGAACGCGTCGATGGCGTTTCGATGCGTTCGACGGCCGAGACTGAACTCCGCCAGCATCGCCGGAAAGCCGATGAGGAACACCGCGACCAGGTAAAAGAAGACGAATGCGGCGCCGCCGTTGCTCGCGGTCTTGAACGGGAACTGCCAGATGTTCCCCAGACCGACTGCACTGCCGATTGCGGCCACGAGAAAGCCTAACCTCGTGGCCCAGGTTTCACGGGCTGCCATGGCACGTGGGACCCTATCACATGACAATCTAATAAATGTATCTGCAATATTCGCCGTGGAAGTGGCCATTCGTCAAAACCTCCGATTCCTGGCGGAATGCGATTCTCGGCCCAGCCGCCTTGCGGTCAGGCTTCGCCGTAGACCGGCACGGCCGCCCCGCTGGTCACCGTCGCGGCATCCGAGCAAAGGAAGTGGACGACGTCGGCAATCTCGCTCGGGTCGACCCACGTCTCGTGGTCCGCGTCGGGCATCATCTCGCGGTTGGCTGGCGTGTCGATCACACTCGGCATGACTGCGTTCGCACGCACGGTCCCTTCGTTTTCCGCGGCGATCGTCTCGGTGAGCAATCGGACGCCAGCCTTGGAAGCGCGGTATGGGCCGTCACCCTCGCCACCTTCCATCGATGAACGAGCGGACACCGAGACGATAGCACCCTCACTGTCCTGTAAATGGGGCAGAGCGTGTTTCGAGGCCAGAAACATCGTCTTGAGGTTGACGTCGAACAGCATGTCGAACGTCCCGACCTCGGTTTCGTGGATCGGGTCGCCGCCCTTCCAGGTCCCGGCGATGTTGCAGAGCGCATCGAGGCGACCGTGGTTCTCGACGATAGCGTCCACGGTCTCGGCGACGTCGGCCTCCGCCGTGAAGTCACCCTGGTAGTAGTCCAGAAAATCGGTCGATGCGAGCACGGTATCATCGTCGTCGGGATCGACGACGTCAGCACCACAGACCGTCGCCCCGGCGTCGTCGAACGCCCGTGCGATCGAACTCCCCAGTGCCCCCGCAACGCCCGTGACTAGGACGACGTCGTCGGAGAAATCGAAGGTTACTCCCATACCGTTTCAGACGGCTGGCGCGTGGATAAAACCACGCCGTGCACGGAGGTTCAGCGGCCCGCGAGGTTCTGGCGAAGTTTGATCGTCGCGGTCATCAGCGCCGTCGCGGCCATAATGACGAACACGACCTGGACGTGAAGGACGACTTCGAGTGGTAAGCCGGCGAACGTCGCGACAGTCAACATCGGCACGAACGCGGCTAAGAGCAACACCGGCAAGAGGTGACGCAAGAGCGTGTCGACGACGGTGCCCTGTACGCGTGATTCCGTCGTCGCCGTGACGCCGGCGTTCACGCCGACGGCGACGAACACGACCGACGTGGCGGTTTCGAGTCCGAATACGATGGGGCCACCGCCGAAGCGTATCGTGGCAGCCCCGACGGCGAGAATCGAGGACACGCCGACGAGCCACAGGCGCCGATCGACCGTCCGCCGTGCGGCCTGGTCCCCACCGTCGGACACCGGTACTGCCTGGTGGTACAGGGTCCGGAGCGCCATCGCGAGCAACACGACGTGGGCGAGCAAGATTGCATTCCGGTACGGGGTCGAGAGCGAGGTGACGACGTCGAGGATACCGAGAACGGCATAGATGCCACCAGTCAGTCCGACCCCGACGAGCATTCGCCAGAGCGTGGACTGTGTGCGGACCTCTCCAGCCCGGCGATTCAACGCGGCGTAGTAGCCGAACCTGATCGCGATCATCGCCTCCAGGACGAACGCGATGAAGAAGATGAACGTGAGGTTGGCGTTACCGGCGATCGTATCCAGGCCGACGGTGACGTCGATGAACATCTAGCCGTCTGCCTCCGGTGATTCCTCACTCACGTCCGGCGCGACGTCGTCGGTCGTGGATCCATCCTCCTCGACGACGCCAGTACTGTCGCCCGATTCGGCCGTCCCCCTGGAGTCGGTCCTGTCAGGCGACGGAGACCGGTCGTCGGTATCGGGCGTCTCGGCGACGGAATCGCCGTCATCGCCGGCATCGTCACCGCCTGCGGACTCCGCTGCAGTCGATCCGTTATCGACGGTCGATTGATGCTCGGCCGCGGTTTCGCCTGCTGTAGTGGCGGCCGTTTCGGCTGCGGATTCGTCCTCACTCGTCGAGTCCCCAGCGCGAGGTTCGAGAAGTTCGTCGGCCGCGTCGTCATCGGCGAGCGCCCGCAGGTCCGCGGCCATGTGCGTGACGCCCTCGTACCGGTGAAGTTTGTCGGGTGCCATCGCCTTCGCGACGATTTCATCGACGCCCTCGGGAACGTCCGCGACGGCACTCGGTTCGGGCGTCGTCGGCGAAAGTACGGCATCACGGATCGAGGCGTAGTCGCCGTGATACGGTGGTCTGCCAGTAAAGAGGTGGAAGCAGACGGCACCGAGCCCGTAGATATCGGACGCGTGGTCGATGCGACCGAAGCGGCGATCGAAGTACTCCGGGGCCGCGTATCGTGGATCCAGTCGTGAGGTCGGGTCGAAGTACTGCCGGATGACCGACAGCAGTCCGACGTTCGTGAGCATCGGTACCTGTCGGTCCTCGGTTTCGAGGAGGTCACCGTAATAACTCACGTTCCCTGGATCGACCCCCGCGTGCACGACGCCGTTTTCGTGGACGTGGGCCAGGGAGACCGCCAGATGTCGGGCGTTCCACACCGCCGTATCCGAGAAGAGTCGCGAGCGATCACCCAGATCCTCGCGTGCATACTCGACGAGCGCCCACGGTCGTGGTTGCCGGCCCCAGTCGTAGAGCGTCCTGATCCCCTCGACGTCATCGACTCGATACCAGTTGGCGAGGGCCTCGTCGAGATCATTGATATAGGCCTCGTGGTCGTCCGGCGGTTCGTGAAAGAGCAGCAACCCGACGGCCAGCTCCTCGCCGTCGAGGTCGGCCCGCGTCCGGTATACATCGGCGTAGCGGTCTCGATGTCGCTCCGCCATCACTGCGAGGTCGTCGAATCGGCAGTTCGCGGCGATGACCGCCAGGTGGTTCGTCTGGGCCCAGAGTTCCCGGGCCGGTCGGAGGCGGCGGCCCGTGCCACCGCCGTCGTCCGTCGCGTCTTCGTCGCCACCCGACTCCCCAGCTGCGTCGCCCTCGTCACCCGCACCCGCCCCGCCGATGGCCCAGGCCGGGTCGTCTCCCGAGGCCGCATCCGCTGGTTCACCATCGATATCGTCGTCGGTGAAGATCTGTTGCTCGTCCCCCGCACCGCCACCGCGGGGCATCCTGACCCGACCGATGTCGCGATTTCTGTTGCTTCCCAGTCCGTACTCCGCCCGGAGCATCGCACCGCCGACCGGCAGGGAGCCGCTTCGTTCCTGGTCAGCATCGAACAGATCGGGGAGCTCGGCGGAAACCACGTCCGGATACCGGGCGGCGACGGCGAGGAAGGTCTGCTCGACCGCAAGCGGAACCTCGTCATCGGTCATTCGGTCGCCAAGACGACGGACCAGGTACGTGGCGCTGTCGGACTCTTCCTCGGCGACGTAGGTGATGGCCCAGCCAGCGCCAAGCCGAACGCGATTCGACTCGTGGGTGAGCAAGGACACGAGTCGCGGGAGATTTCGCCGGCCCCACATCGCGTCGTCCAGGCTCTTGAATATCACGTCGATGGGGTCGGCCCGCCCATCGGGGGCGTCCGTGGTCATGGGACTGTGCTATTTGTCAACGTTGCAAAGCACGGCTATTGACTGTTTGGGTGAAAATATCAGTAAATGAACCGCGAGAGTGCCAGACGAGACGGGCGTCTCTCGGTTAGTGAATCCCCATCGCTTCGATCTGCTCCTGATACCGGTTTCGAATGGTCACTTCAGTGACCTGGGCGACGTCGGCGACCTCACGCTGGGTCTTCTTCTCGTTACAGAGCAAGGAGGCAGCGTAGATTGCCGCGGCGGCGTACCCCGTGGGCGATTTGCCCGAAAGGAGCCCCTGTTCCGCAGTGACGTCGATGATCTCGTTGGCCTTGGACTGGACTTCCTCGGAGAGTTCCAGTTCACTGGCGAATCGGGGAACGTACTGCTTGGGGTCGACCGGCTCCATCTTGAGCTTGAGTTCCTGGGCGACGTAGCGATACGTTCGGCCGATTTCCTTTTGCTCGACTCGCGACACGTCCGAGACTTCCTCCAGGCTTCGTGGAATCCCCTCCTGGCGACAGGCGGCGTACAGACAGGAGGTCGCGACGCCCTCGATCGATCGGCCGCGAATCAGGTCTTCGCTGAGTGCGCGCCGATAGATGACCGAGGCGACTTCTCGCACCGAGCGAGGCACACCCAGTGCACTCGCCATTCGGTCGATTTCGGAGAGGGCAAACTGGAGGTTTCGCTCACCAGCGTCCTTGGTCCTGATTCGTTCCTGCCACTTGCGCAGCCGATGCATCTGGCTGCGCTTTTTGGAAGAAATCGATCGACCGTAGGCGTCCTTGTCCTTCCAGTCGATAGTGGTCGTCAACCCCTTGTCGTGCATCGTCTGTGTCGTTGGGGCACCGACGCGGGATTTGGACTGGCGTTCGGAGTGATTGAACGCTCGCCACTCCGGTCCGCGATCGATGTTTTCCTCCTCGATCACGAGACCACAGTCCTCACAGACGAGTTCACCACTCCCATCCGAGGTTATCGACTCGGATTCACATTCCGGACATGCACGGGATGTCTGCTCGTCAGTATCTTCCTGCTCCTGCGTCCCCTCGTGCTCCCTCTGGCGCGTGGGCCGCTCCATGGTTCTTTTACGGAGAATGTTTTGAGCCTTATAAACTTTTGGACGGGGGTGCTCGCGTCGGTGGTATTCACCGGTTACCACTCCGTCACCGCGTCACAAACACTTAACCCGACTCACCACCCCAAATTCGTGCATGGACGTGGCCGTACTCGGTGCCGGGCGACGAGGCCGTGGAATCGCAGCACGGTGTGCGGTTTCAGGGCATTCGGTCTCCCTTCGTGACGAAGATGCCAATCGAGTAATGGATACGGTCGACGCGATCGAGCGGGACCACGGCGCTGCCGTCGGCGAGCGCGTCACCGGCACGACGGGACTCGAAGCAGCGGTCGGGGGCGCGGCCGTCGTCATCGAAGCGACCGACGATAGCGTTGCGGACAAACGTGACCGCGTCGCGGCGGTCGAGGAATTCGTCGAGGAAGCGACCCTGATCGCTGCCGATCAGCCGAACCTGTCGGTCACCGCAGTCGCCGCCGGCCTGCGAAACCCGAGCCGAGCAATCGGACTCCACTTCGTCGACCCGGCGGCGGACCCACTCGTCGAAATCGTGGTCGCGGACCAGACGACGACCGACAGCCTGGAACGGGCGCGCTCGTTCGTCGACGAACTGGACTGTGAATCACTGGTCGTTGGGGACACACCGGGATTCGTCACGGATCGACTCGACCTGGCGATGATCGTTGAAGCCGCAGGGATGGTTGACGCGCGTGTGGCGAGCGTCCGGGACGTCGATCGTTCGATGACCGTCGCCCGGAAGCATCCGCAGGGCCCGCTGGAACTGGCCGACGAAATCGGGCTCGACCGCGTGGTCCAGAGGCTCGAGGACCTGGCAGACCGCCTCGACGGTCGCTTCGCGCCCCCGGGGATTCTCCACGAAAAGGTAGCCGCGGGGTCGACCGGCAAGCGTGCCGGTGAGGGGTTCTACGTGTGGGAAAACGGCGAGCCAGCGGAGCCAGCAGCACCGAAGCCTACGGTCCAGACACGAGAGCAACGGACGGACGGGCCCGGACGATGAGCCAGGATGATGTGAGTCGACAACGGCCCGAAAACGGTCCCGAGGAGGACGAACCGGACATGGGCGACCTCTTCGACGACCTCTCTGCACTGGAAGCAGCCGTCGACAGCGAATCCGAACGTGAGAAGGTGCGTGAGACGATGCGAACCGCGATGGAGATTCAGCAGCCCGGCGTCTTCGGGCGCGTCATCTGGGGGTTCGGTCGGGAAGACGCCGCCGAAGCCCTGCTCGGTGCGCTGCTGTTTGGCTTCCCGATGTTCGTCGAAGGCGGGACACTCGAAGTCGGGACGTTCATCGCACAGGTCCCCGCCTATTTCCTCCTCACCCACGTCGTCGCGGTCGGTGTCGTGGTCGGGATCCTCTACGTCTCCGACATACAGGACGTCCGCATCCACGATCCACTCCTCGGGTTCATTCCCAGACGCCTGTTGGGCGTGCTTTCCATCTCGTTCGTGGCTGCCCTGGTGATGATGACCGCGTGGGGTCGCGTCGACTGGGTCGACCCGTGGCTCGCGCTCTGTGAGTGTTCGGTCGCGTTCGTCCCGATGGCCATCGGCGCGGCCCTCGGAGATATTCTTCCCGGGACGTGACCGGGCTCCATCGGTGGCGCCGTCCTGCGTCCACCGGACCAACCGCGTTTGACAACCGTTAAAAGCCGGCGTCGGATACGAGGAGACATGAGCGACAGTCAGCAAAAACGCGCCCAGAAGTGCATCTCCTGTGGCATCAACGTCACCGGGACGAACGCTGCGGGATTCAAGTGCCCGGATTGTGGCGAGCAGATCTACCGCTGCCCGAAGTGCCGCAAGCAGAGTAACCTGTACGAATGCCCGGATTGTGGCTTCACGGGGCCATAACGATGGCAAAGGTCGCTGCGAAAATCAAGGTCATGCCCCAGAACCCCGAGGTCGACCTCGACGCCCTCCAGGAGCGTCTCGAGGGATCGCTGCCAGAGGGCGCAAAGATCAACGGCTTCGAGCGTGACGACGTCGCATTCGGCCTCGTCGCCCTGGTGCCGACAGTCATCATGCCGGACGAAGCCGGTACTACGCCCGTCGAGGAAGCCTTCGCCGACGTCGAGGGTGTCGAGTCCGTCAGCGTCGAGAGTACTGGCCGCCTCTAATCCAATCGGTTCGTCGAACTCGCTCGGAACCCGAACGCCCCGGCCGCGTAACGCACGTTTTATATGGGCGTCCGAACTATCGATTTTCAAGAATGCCTAGTTCCAACGGACCTCTCGAGGGCACGCGGAATAAACTCAAGAACACACCACGAGAGCGAGGGACAAGCCCGCCCCAGCGCGCCGTCGAACAGTTCGACGAGGGCGAGCGCGTCCACCTCAAGATCGACCCATCGGTCTCGAAGGGCCGATTCCACCCTCGCTTCAATGGCCACACCGGGACCATCCTCGGCACGCAAGGTGCCGCCTTCAAGGTCCAGATCGAAGACGACGGCAAGGAAAAGACCCTGATCGCTACGGCAGCGCACCTCCGACGGCAGGAGTAGGCATGACGATATTCAAGGAAACGCTCGACGAGGAGTATCTCACCCTGGCCGAAACCAAGGAGATACTCGCTGATATCGAGGCTGACCGCGCCGAGGACGAAGAACGCGAGATGCGCTACGAACTGGCGCGTGCCATCGAGCACGTCAACCGATTTGCGCTACTCGACCCGGACGAGGCCCAGGAATTCGTCGACAAACTCCAGGACCTGGAGAAAGTCGACGAGGCAACGGCGTACAAAATCGCGAATCTCCGGCCGCTGGACCGCGACGAACTGCGTGCGATCTACGCACAGGAACGGTACACGCTCGATGGCGACGAACTCGACGCGATTCTCGACGTCGTCAAACAGTACGCCTGATCGAAGTACCACATTCTCCGCGCTGGGCACTCGCCCGCGCCCTTACGCTCACTGTATTCGGCAATAGCCGGTCCGCTCCCGGGGTTTGTGAACCCGCGGGATGGGTGGAAAGTCGAGTGGCGTTCAGAACGTGGACATCCCACGTTTGAGCTTCCCGATGACGTTCCGTTGCTGCAGGTACCCCGCAGCCGCCAGGAGCGTTGGCGCCCACAGGCCGACGAAAATCCCGTGTTCCTTGTCCCCCTTCATGTAGAACAGGTACCACGAGAGGAGGACCGACGCACCAGCGGCAGTCGCGACCGGATCGCTAGCGGTCATTGTGGTTCCTTCAGCCGCTTTTTCGATCTCGGATTCCTCGGATTCGTCCTGCCGTTCGAGTAGTTGCATGCATCTGGTGGTCGAGAGCGAGTGGATTGAGCCTTCAGCCGGCACGTGCAAGCCGCCTATGGCTGACGGCGTGGCTCAGCGAGTGACTGTCGTTCGCTCCTACTCTGAAAACGGCCGGACCGGCGGTTTCGCGGCACACTACCCCCGGCGTTAAGTGGTCGCTGACCGTACGAGCGGTATGACCACTGCGGAGAGCGACGACGAAGCGGGCAGTGTCTCCCCGGCCGTCGTGCTCGATTTCCTCCCACACGGCCGGAGCGACGACGATCGGCCGCAATACCGCAAGCAACCCGTCGCGTACGCACTCGGCGTCGGCGAGTTCCAACTGTACGAACTCGTCGTGAGCGACGACGCGGACGTGACGATCGGTGATCGAATCGATCCGTCCGGCGAACCCTTCGACCACGCGAATGGAATTACCTACGATGACCTCTCAAGTGGCGCCGCCTCGGAACTGGACTACGCGGTGGAGGAAGTCGTCGAAGCCGACGAACAGCGCTTCGTGGATTTTTACAACGACGCCCAGCCCATCACGCTCCGGCTCCACCAACTGAACCTGCTCCCAGGAATTGGCAAGAAACTGCGCAACACCATTCTGGACGAACGCAAGCGTCAACCATTCACGAGTTTTGCCGACCTGGAAGGACGCGTGAGCGGCCTCCACGACCCTGAAGGGATTATCGTCGAACGGATTATCGAAGAACTTCGCGAGACGGATCTGAAGTATCGGACCTTCGCGCGGCGAGAGGACGGGGAATGACGCCAGGCGACCAGCACGGTGCGGACGCGGACGTGACACCAACGGACCAATCGCCTCGTGATCCGGACGCGCTCCGCCGTCGAGCCGGCGTCCGCGGGAACCCAGACGCCGACCAGCACTTTCTCGTCGACGATCGCGTCCTGGATCGTCTGCCGGCGTACGCCGCCGAGGCCGATTCGGTCACGGACGACAACCTGGGCCACGTCCTCGAAATTGGCGCGGGCAACGGCGCCCTCACGGATCGCGTGCTCCGGGCGGCCGAGCACGTGACGGCGATCGAACGCGACCCGGATCTCGCGACCTTCCTGCGTGAAGAATTTAGCGAGGCGATCGACGCGGACCGACTCACCATTGTCGCGGGCGACGCCCTCGACGTCGATCTACCGGCCTACGACCGTTCCGTCTCGAACCTGCCCTACGGCGTCTCCAGTGAAATCGCGTTTCGATTACTCCCCCGATCCCGGCCGACGGTGCTCATGTTCCAGCGGGAGTTCGCCGAGCGGATGGCCGCCGAACCTGGAACCGACGAGTATGGCCGCCTGTCCGTAACGGCGGGTCACTACGCGGCGGTCGAGGTGCTGGAGATCGTGCCGCCAACGGCCTTCGATCCGAAGCCCCGCGTGGAAAGCGCTATCGTCCGGACGACGCCACGAACGCCGTCCTACGAGGTCCCGGACGAGAACCTGTTCATGGACTTCCTCCGGGCAGTGTTCACCCAACGCCGGAAGACCATGCGCAACGCCATCCGGAACACCGGGCACATCTCGGGGCTCCAGAACCCCGACGCCGTCGTCGACGCCGCCGACGAATCGGTGATGAGCCAGCGCGCCGGGGAGCTATCGCCCGAAACGTTTGCCCGACTCACAACGCTGGCAGCCGAGGTCGGCGAGCCCGCCAATGAGTGACGAGGCCGCCGAGGCGTCATCGAGTGGTGATGACGCCGAGGCTGGTCGCCCAGCCCTTGCCGAGCAGCGAGAGACCGATTCAGTGTACGCCCCCGCCGAAGATTCCCACCTCCTTGCACGGACGATTCGCGACGCGGTCGGCGGGAATGATCGGGTCCTCGACGTCGGGACTGGGTCCGGCTACGTCGCTCGCGCGTTACTTGATCACAGCCAGTTCGTGGTTGGCGTGGACGTGAACCCCCACGCGTGCCGGCAGGCCCGCGAGGCCGGCGTGCCTGTCGTCCGCGGCGATCTGGTGTCGCCGTTCGCCGACGACGCGTTCGATCTGGTCGTCTGTAATCCGCCCTACCTCCCCACGCCCGCCGATCGCGAGTGGGACGACTGGATGGAAGCGGCCCTCTCCGGGGGCGAAGACGGCCGCCGTCTCGTCGATCCGTTGCTCGAACGCGTGGGTCGCGTTCTCGCACCCGGCGGACGCCTGTTCGTCCTCATCAGTAGTCTCACTGGCATCGACGATGTTCTCACGCACGCGCGCGATCAGGGACTCGACGGATCGGTGGTGGCGTCCGAAAAGGACCCCTACGAACGCCTCGTCGTCCTTGAGTTTTGCCAGCAGTGAGGAACGAGGAGTGAACGCCGCAGTGGAATTACTGCTGAGCATCAAATCGAATAGGAAATATTAAAGCTCGTCATTTCCAACGAGCGAGTAATGGCACAGATAGTCGCCACGACGCCGGGGCTATATCCGCTCCCGGACTGGGCAAAGGACGAGCTCTCCCATCTGAAGGGCCATCAGAAGGAAGATCTCATCAGCGGCAACGAAACCGGAGACATCGCAACGACGTATGCGCGAGCGCGATCAGAAGTGCTGGAACGCCAGCAGACGGCCGGCCTCGATCGCATCGTCGAAGGGCAGCTTCGGTGGGACGACATGATCGCACACCCGCTGACGGTCCACGACAACGTCGAGACCGGCGGCATCGTGCGGTACTACAACAACAACAATTTCTACCGCGATCCGGTCGTCCAGGGTGAATTGACACCGGATGGCGACGTGGCGGCGGAACTCGACGCCGCGAGCGAGCAGGTCGAGAGCGGGCTGCAGGCTGTGCTCCCGGGACCGTATTCACTCGCGGACCTCGCGACGGACCGATACTACGGTGACGACGCCGCCTTCCTGGAGGCAGTTGCCAACTTTCTGGCCGGCGAAGTCGAGCAGTTCCCCGAGGTCGACACGCTGTTCTTGCTCGAACCGTCGCTGGTCGAGAACGCGCCTGGCGATGGCACCGACGAGCGTGCGAGCGAGGCCATTGATAGCGTTGCACAGGCAACTGACGCAGACGTCGTCGTCCACCCGTACTGGGGCGCACTCGAAGAGAAAGTGTACGCCCACCTGCTTGACGCCGACATCGACGCTGTCGGGTTCGATCTCGTCTCGGATCACGAATCGAACGTCTACAACGCTCAGGAGTACGGCACGACCGACGACGTCGCGCTGGGCATCGTCGACGGACAGAACACCCTCGTGGAGACCCCCGAGGAACTCCGCGAGCGCATCGACTGGTTCGAAGACCAGACGGCCGGGGAGTATGGCACCATCTACGCGACGACGAACACCGAGACGTTCTACCTGCCGGTAAACAAGTTCGAGGCGAAGCTGGACGCACTCGCCAACGCCGCGGATCTCGAGGAGGTAACAGCATGACCGGACCACGCGATCAGTTCCGACAGCCGGATCATCCGAACGACCACTTCATCCTGACGAGCGTCGTCGGTTCCTACCCCAAACCGAAGTGGCACGACCGTGCTCGCGAGTTGTTCGAAGACGAGGACGCGAACTTCGACGCCGCCGCGTGGGAAGAGTCCAAAGACGACGCCTCGCGCCTGATCACCCAGGAACACGAACGCTGTGGCCTGGATACGATCTGTGACGGCGAAATGCGCCGCAACGAGATGGTCGAGTACTTCGCCGAACGCATCGACGGCTACGAGTTCAACGGCCGCGTGAAGGTCTGGGGCCACAATTACTTCGACAAGCCCTCGATCGCCAGCGAAGTCGAATATGGCGAACAGTGGCTCGTCGACGAGTACGAGTTCACAGCGAGCGTCGCGGAGCGACCGGTGAAAGTCCCAATCACGGGCCCGTACACGCTCGCTCGATGGGCGTTCGTCGAGGCCTACGAGGACACGGAGACTGCCGCCTACGAACTGGCGGAACTCGTCAACGAGGAAATCGAACAATTGGTCGAGGCCGGCTGCAAGTACGTCCAGATCGACGAGCCAGCACTCGCCCAGCACGAGGACGACCACGCCATCGTCGGCGAATGTCTCGAGCGCATCACCGCCGGCATCCCGGACGACGTCCGCCTCGGCATCCACGTGTGCTACGGCGATTACTCCCGGATCTACCCCGAGATGCTCGACTTCCCGGTCCACGAGTACGACCTGGAACTGGCCAACGGCGACTACGAACAACTCGATGTGTTCAAAGAACACGAATTCACGAAGGACCTCGCCCTCGGCGTCACCGACGTCCACACTGCGGAAGCCGAATCGGTCGAAACGATCAAGGAAAACATCCGAAAGGGCCTGGAAGTCGTCCCGCCGGAGCAACTCACCGTCTCGCCGGACTGTGGCGTGAAGCTGCTCCCCCGCGAGGTTGCCTACGGCAAGATGGCGAATATGGTGACTGCCACCCGCGAAATCGAAGCAGAACTCGACGACGGCACGATCGAGGTTCCCGCACGCAGCGGTCCAGCGAGCGCCGACGACTAACGGATTCGTACCCTCGACGGTATATATTTCAGCGCGATCACGGGAAGAACTATCTTGCAGGGAGTCCTCACTCAGCCTGAGGGGATTACAATGGCGACACACGGGGAGCGACGTGCAGAACTGTACCTGCGAGGAGACACGTACGGCACGTTCGACGCCCAGCAGTCCGTTCTCAACCGGATGCGAGCGCTCGAAGCTACTGACGTTCTCGATGGCGCGGTCGTCGACGGTGGCTGGCAGCGGATTCGGACGATCGACGAGGACGGTCGTGCGGGCGCCATCGCGACGTACCGGGAGTTCGATACCTGGGCACAGCAGAACGGCTATTCGCTCGGCCCGGCCTTCGAGGAACGACGGCGCGCGTACGTCGGCCTCGACCGGGTCGACGACGTCGTGATCTTCCCGGTCACGACCCTGGCGATGTACGAACACGACCAGCTTCGGGCCGTCTTCCCCTGCTCGGACGAGGAGCACGTCTACCACGTCAGCGATTGTCTGGATGCGATGGAGGACGGCCGGGAGGACTGGCTCGATCAATTCGATTCCATCACGGTCGACCGCCGTGGCCCGTGGCTCGAATCCGACGTGTCGGCCGACTAAATCCGGCACCGAACCAGTGACATTTGCGCTCCCGTCGTCGGGAGCGAGCGATCCACCATTTCAGCCACGGTGGGAGTGACCGCCCACCGTTTACAACCCCTACCCCCATACTGAGTGGCGCGGATACGGTCTCTACTAGGCTGGACCGTCGGTGGCTCCATTCCGAGGCCAAGCGGTGTGCGAGGCTGGTCCAGCGCCACAGGGATGAGTGCTCGCCAGGGGAGTGCAGCGTTATGCTGTGAGGCCGGCGGACTCGCGCTCGTCGCGGCCAGGCCCTTCGACTGCCCTTATCCGGCTGGCCGTTCAAGACCGGGGTATGTCCGAGGACGTGGACCGCATCACGATGTACTCCGATTACGTCTGCCCGTTCTGTTATCTGGGCCGGCAATCACTGGACGAGTACCGATCAGCGCGTGGGGAACCGCTAGCGATCGACTGGCGGCCGTTCGACCTCCGTAGCAACAAACGCGGTCCGGACGGCAAGATCGATCACTCCGTCGACGACGGGAAAGACGAAGCGTACTACGAGCGTGCCCGGGAGAACGTCGAACGACTGCAAGAAGAGTACGACGTCGAGATGCGCAATCTGGACGAGGTTCCGGAGGTGGACTCGCTGAACGCCCAGCTTGCGTCTACCGCCGTCCAGTCCGACTATCCCGAGCAATGGGAGGCGTTCGACGAGGCGATCTTCACGGCGCTGTGGCTCGACGGTCGAGATATCGGCGACCCGGAGGTTCTGGCCGACCTCGCCCGAGAGGTTGGGCTCGATCCGACTGAAATTCGTGCCGCAATCGAGGACGACGCCCACCGAGAGCAGGTCCACTCGCAGTTCAGCGCGGCTCAGCAACGGGGAGTCACCGGCGTGCCAACCTTCGTCTACGACGACCACGCTGCACGCGGCGCGGTCCCACCGGAGCACTTGCGGCGACTCGTCGAGCCGGACGCTGCGCCCCAGTAGGGGACTCCCCAGGACGAGTCCTCACCGATTGTCCCAATTCGTGAGCCACCCCAGTGGCAACCGTGGCGGGGAGGGATGGGGTTAAATGTGGCACACGCCAACCCGGGGGTGTGCCCTCGCCATACGACGTTCTCGGCATCGAACGGGGGGCGGACGACGATACGGTCATCGCGGCGTATCGAGCACGCATCAAGAAGGCCCACCCGGATCACGACGGCTCCGTCGCGGAGTTTCGCCGGATCCAATCCGCCTACGAAGCGATCACCGAGGACGGCGACTGGGAACGTCGACAGGAGCGGGACGACGAGGGCGGCGTTCCGACCGAGTTCACCGTCGAGTACCTCGACTACGCGGTCCTCGAGGACTACGGCTGGGGCCTCGACGACGAAGACCTCTTCGCGAAGGCAGACAGTGCGAATCTCGGCCGGGATGCACACGGACGGATCGTCGTCGAACCCGGCGATACGTTACTGGAGGCTGCGGAGAAAAGCGACCTGACCTGGCCTTTCGCCTGCCGTGGCGGGGCCTGTTCGAACTGCGCCGTTGCCCTCATCGAGGGAAAGATGCCACCGCCAGTGAGCCACGTCCTCACCGACGAGATGGTCGACATGGGGATTCGCCTCTCCTGTAGCGTCGCGCCGGTCACCCAGGACGCGAAGGTCGTGTTCAACGTCAAACAGCTCCCGATGATGCAAGAGTTACTGTTACCAGCGAGTCGCTTCGGCCAGGCCTATCCCAGCGACGACTGAGACTGGATCCGCACAGTGACGGGGCATCGAACAGATAGCCACTGATCGTATTGAGAGACGTGCAGACCGGTGGCAAGGTAGGATCACCGGTCGAAGTTCGAACCAGGTGTAAGACCCCACGCACGGCCCGTGTTTATCCGAGTGGCGTCCCTGCGTGGGGTATGGAGGATACTGCGCGCGACGTTCACCTGCCGGTCGCCGCCCAGGATTCACTCGGTGCGCTGGTCACCACGGCCGAGCAGGCCGAGGCGGCGGGGTTTGACCACGTCTGGATGCCGGAAACCTGGGGCCGCGATGCGGTGACGACAGTTGCAACGATCGCTGGGGCTACCAGCGAGATCGGCCTCGGAACGTCCATCGCGAACGTCTACTCGCGGTCACCGGCACTGCTTGGCCAGACCGCGGCGACGCTCCAGGAGTGTTCCGAGGGCCGATTCCGCCTCGGTATCGGGCCCTCTGGGCCGATTCTCGTCGAGGGGTGGCACGGCATCGACTTCGAGCGCCCGCTCCGGCGAACTCGGGAATACACCGAGATCGTCAAGGCGGTCCTCTCCGGTGAATCACTGGAGTACGACGGCGATATCTTTCAGCTTTCGGGGTTCAGTCTCCGCTGTGAACCACCCGACCCCCAACCACCGGTCGACGTGGCCGGCATGGGACCGAAAGCCGTCGAACTGGCGGGGCGGTTCGGCGACGGTTGGCACGCCATCGTCCTGAGCGTCGAGGGGCTGCAAGACCGAATCGGCGACTTCGAACGCGGTGGTGAACTCGGGAATCGTGATCGCGACCAGCAGCGGGTGATGCTATCCCTGCCATGCTGTGCACTCGAAGATGGTGACCGAGCGCGTCGCCTCGTGCGACAACACCTCGCCTTCTACGTCGGCGGCATGGGGACCTATTACCGCGACGCCCTCGCACGGCAGGGGTACGAGGCGGTCGCCAACGAAATCAGCCAGCGGTGGGCAAACCGCGATCACGAGGGCGCGATGGCGGCCATCGACGACGAGATGCTCGATCAGTTCGCGGCGGCCGGGACCCCCGAGCACGCCAGGGAACGAATCGCCGCCTTCGCGGCGGTCGACGGCCTGGATGCGGTCGGCGTCTCGTTCCCGAGGAGTGCTTCGGCCGACGAGGTCGAGCAGACAGTGGCAGCGCTCGCTCCTCACTGAAACATTGCCATGGAGTCGTTCAATCGACCGGCAGGGGAGTCGTATCGATGTCGGCACGCCGGCCGTCGAGCAAATCAAAGCGTTCGCCGCGACGGCGTTCGAGCCAGTATAGTAGTCGCTCGGCCCAGACGAGTTTCCGCGCCTTCATCGCACTTACGCTCGCGTCGTCGAAGTCCCAGCCTGGGAACGTGAGTCGCGCTGCGCCACAGTGATCGGCAAGAAAGGCTGCACGGTCACCGTCCGTGAAGCCGCCAAGGTTGACCACCGGCTCGACGGGTTCGGCCTGCGTCGTCGGAAGGACGCAGTTGGCGTCGAATCGTGGGACGTGGGTCTCGATCAGGCTGGCGTTATCACCGTGTGCGTGGATTGCCACGGGAACCCCCCTGTCGGCCATCTCGCGGGCCGTCTCTGGACTGCCATCGAGGTCGGTCACGACGCAGTCACACTCGATCCCCGCTGATTCCAGGACCATGGCCGCATCGGACGCGGCGACGACGCTGTCGGCACCGCTCACGATATCGAGTTCGTCGGTGAGATTCGGGCCCGCGCCGGCGATGGCGACGGTCTCCCCCTGAAACGAGAGCGCTGTGGGTCGGAGCGGGGCTTCGTCGGCCATGAGTTCCGCGAGTCGGTCTCGGACCGTCTCGTCGGCTCGCCGGTCGAACCCGAAGTCCTGCAGAATCGCCTCGTAGACGGGCACCCAGTTTGTGAAGTTCATAGCAGTCGCTGCGTATTTTCGTCCAATAAACCGGAAATTTGGAGCCGAAATGGCACCTCGTGTACCCCTACCCGGGATGCCCTTTCGGCCTTCATCCGGAGTATTTGGTGCATATGGTATAAGCTTTCTCTTACTCGACCCCATGACGGAACGCCGAAAGGGCGTTGACGAGGCGGTCGTGGCCGCTAAGTCCGGATACGAGTCTCCGGATGGCAGCGTCGCTCCCGAACAGGAGCGTGGGTTCATCACCGACGAACGTCACCCCGGATTCCGCTGCAGATTGCGCCAGTGCGGCCCGTTCCCGAGCGTCGATCCCAGTTAGCTTCGCGACGCGGCACGTCGCTTCGGCGGGATCGATCGTCCCAGCATCGAGGTAGCGGGCGGCTTCCCGGCGGCCGTCTACGGCGACCTCCTCGATAGTGACGCCGTCCGCCACGTCGCTGGCGAGGGTCGGCGTAAAGGCGTCACCGATCCTGGCTGCGTCGCGAGTTTCGGCGACGTCGTGTGTTCGGACGACGTGTGCGCCGCGTTCGATGGCCATCGACGTCGCGGCGAGACTGACGGGCAAGGCGTCCTCCGTCGACCGATCAGCCAGACTACGGAGGAAGTTCTTCCGGTTGATCGACACCAGAATCGGCCGGTCGAGAGCGCGGAATTCCCGCAGCCGTTGGAAGGTTTCTCGGTCGTTCGCGAGCGTCTTCGCCTCCGACCACCCGCCGAATGCGGGGTCGACGATCGTCTCGTCGGTGAGCCCACCGCGTTCGAGAGCTGCGTACACTTGATCGACGTAATCCGCGCGAGCGGCCCACTCCGGCGACCGGACCTGCGCCCAGTCGGTTTCCTCGACGGCCCCGGGCCGCTCCAGGTCCGGTGGACTCGCCATCTTCACGACCGCCACGTTTCGGCGCTCACAGACGTCCCGCAGCGCCGGGTCGGCGAAGCCGCAAATGTCGTTCACCATGTCGAAGCCCCGGTCGAGGGCCCGTTCAGCGACCTCTGCGTAGCGGGTCTCGATCGAGTACACCGCGTCGCCGCTCACCGATTCGATGGTCTCGATAGCGGTGTCCAGGCGGTCGAGTTCCTCCTCGGCGGAGAGGACCTCGAAGCGCTTGTTCGCCGATTCGAGACCGATGTCGACGATGTCCGCGCCCTCGTCGATCAGTTCGTCGTCGACGTACTGGGCGGCGGCCCCGGGATCCTCGAACACGCTCGCATCGTACGGCGATTCGACGCTCACGTTGAGAACACCCATGATCCGCGTCGGCGCGTCGTCACCGATCGCGAGCCCTGCTGCATCGACCGTCTTCATCGTACAAACGGTCGAGACAGACGGTGAAAAGCCGTCTGGTTGCCCGACGATCCTGCCTGCTGTCCCTACCCTCGGAGTCGCTTCGAGTCCGCTGGCCATTCGTTTCTCTGGGGAGCGGACCGACCACGACCGAGTGGTGAGATGACATATATCTTCGCAAACACATTTGTACGCTGCACGTGATCGGCACGCATGACACAGCGAACACGCATCGTCATCGGCGTCGCGGTGGGGCTGATCGCCATCCTCACTGGACTGGTGCTCCTCGAACTATTCGGGACGATTCTCCTGGCGATCACGGTCGCCTACGTACTGACACCGGTTCAGGGCTGGTTTCTCACGCGAGGGTGGCGCCGTCGATCCGCGGCCATCGCCACCACTGTCATCGCACTCGTGAGTGCCCTGGCCGTCGTCACGCCACTCGCTCTGGTGGCGTACCGCTATCGCGGTGAGGTCGCAGCCGTGGTCTCACAACTGCCGGAAGCGATCACGATCGAGGCGCTCGGATTCACGGGGACACTCGAAATGGCGACCGTGATCGATACGCTCGTCGCGTACGTTCCGACGATACTCCTGCAGTCGGCGGTTGCGCTCTCCGCATTTAGTATCAAGTTCGCCCTGTTCGCCATGGTCGTCTTCGGGCTCCTGGTTGGCCACGAGCGCGCCAGGGCAGCCATCCTCGCGCCGATCCCGCCGACCTACCTCGACTTCGTCGGAGCAATGGAAGAGCGGGCGCGCGAGACGCTCGTCGCTATCCTCGTCCTCCAGGTGGGCACCGCGGTCGGGACGTTCGTACTCGCCGTCCCGACCTTCTGGCTGCTCGGATACGACTACGTCGTCGTGCTGAGCGCAATCGCCGGCGCACTCCAGTTCCTCCCCATCATCGGGCCAATCGTCCTCCTGCTTGCCCTGGGAGCCGTCCACGTGATGGCCGGTGAAGTGATCGCAGCGGCCCTCGTCGTCGGCGTCGGGGGCCTGGTCATCGGCTGGCTGCCGGACTTGCTCGTCCGCCCGAAGTTGGTCCAGTACACCACCGGCATGTCCGGGAGCCTCTACTTCGTCGGATTCATCGGCGGCATCACGAGCCTCGGGATGATCGGTATCCTGGCTGGTCCGCTGTTCGTCGCCCTGCTCGTCGAAGGGATCGATCAACTCGCCGCCCAGATGGATCACACCGATCGAACGCCGAGTACCGAAACCGTCGGCGACGGCCAGGGACCGACGGCCGATGCCGGGACGACTGGCGGACAGAACGCGCGGGGCCGGGGCGAACCGGCCGGTCAGTAGACCAGCGGCGCCTGCTTATCCACCGAGTTTTCGCAAGAAGTTCGCAGCGCGCTGGCCGGCACCTTTGATCGCGCGGCCGATCCACTCGATCGTCTCACCGATGGTTTCGGTGACGAATTCGACCAGATCACCCGCTCGGCGAAAGCCTCGTTTGACGATCGATTTTGCGACGAAGGCCACGCCCTTTTTCGACAGGTTCTTGCGAAATTCACCGGTGTGGACGCGGGCGCGGTACTCGCTGACCTTCGACCGTACGGTGTCTCGACGGGTAATCGCAATGACGGTTCCAGCGATCGCCAGGAGAACGACGATCCAATCGGGAACCAGCGGGACGAGGCCGAAATCCAGGGCATCGACGACACCCAGGACGCCAGATCCTGCGCCTGGCGCACCGCCGACCGCAGTCGCCGATCCGCCGACTGGTGTGCCAGTGCCCGTCGACGCTGCGGTCGTAGTGCGGGACTGGACGGCGATCGAACGGCTGGCCCGATCCGTCGCCCCCAGGTCGTCGACGACCTCGACGGCGACCTCGACGTCGCCTGCCCGACTAAACGTCGTCTCGATCACTGCGGCCGTGGATTCACGATCGGTGGTGCCGTCCCCGTCGAGATCCCAGCGGTAGGCAGCGATCGATCCATCGGATTCGGTCGACTCGCTGGCGTCCAGAACGACCGTTTCGCCGACGGCAGGTGATCGTGGTCGAACGGAGACTGTCGCTGACGGTGGCTCGTTTTCGACGACGTCCAGGGTTCGGTCGGTCGTGTTCGTGGCGCCGTCTTCGGCAGTGACCGTGAGTGAGACGGCGTACTGCCCGGCGGTGTCGAACTGGCGGGTGAATCGTTCCCCTGTCGTTGCCACCCCGTCGATTCGCCAGCGATAGGATTCGATCGACATCCCGGACGCCGTGGAGTTCGATCCCGAAATTGTGACGCTTTCACCCGCTCGCGGGACATCCGGATCGATCGTAATCCTGGCAGTCAGTGCTGGTTCCTGGATAATGACGGTCGCAGTGTCCGTGGCCGTCGCGCCGGACTCGGTCGTGACCGTCACGCTGGCCTCATAGTCCGCCGGTGAATCGAAGGTGTGTTGATACAGACAGTCCTGGTTCGTCGCTTCGACCTCGCCGTCACCATCGACGTCGAAGGCACACTGAACGATCGGCTCGTCCGTGCCGCCACTGGACTCCCGTGCGTCGAAGGTCACCACCGAGTTGGGTTCGGCTGGCGTCGGCGAGACGGTCAGTGAGGCGTTCGCGCCCGCCTGGAGCGCCCCGACACTGTCGGCGGCGGGGGCGACGGGAATGGCAGCGGCTGCACCGACCGCGAATAGCCCAAGTATCGCGACTGCGGCCAGCATCGCACCGCCGGCCGGTGCATGGCCAGTTCGTTGGGGAGCGCTGTTGCTCGCATCCTCCGATCCACCCACTGGGACTCCCTGGTTCATTGTACCCCCCAACACTCGTGTCACCGTCCAACGAGGAATCGTAAATACCTATGGGGCTCGTGACTCGGGAAAGATGGTTTCACTGCCGGCGTCGTACGGAGGGTGTATGCCGTCAATTCCAGAATCCTACCGGGACCTGTTCGAGAAAGCAACCTTCGCCCACGTAGTGACGCTTTCCGAGGATGGCGCACCGCACTCCACCCCGGTCTGGGTCGATTACGACGTTGAGGACGACCGCATCCTGGTGAACACCGAGCGGCATCGGCGGAAGGCACGAAACGTCGAGAACGACCCGCGCGTCGCGGTCAGTATGACGGATCCGGACGATCCCTATCGCTTCCTCTCGATCACCGGCGAGGTCGAATCGGTGACGACCGAGGGGGCACGGGAACAGATCGACGAACTCGCCCAGCGATACATGAACGAAGAGACCTACCCCATGGAAATCCAGAGCGAGCGTGTGATCCTCCGGATTCGGCCGGACGAGGTATTGACGAGCGGATAAACAGGCCTGAGGACCTATCAGACGGCTTTTACCGATTAGTACCGAAGGCCGCCCATGGGCAAGGTCAACATCGGGCTTCGCGGGTGGCGCTTCGAGGAGGACGAGGTCTTCGACGAGAACGGCCGGGTCCGGCCGATCGGGACGATGCCCGAGGACACGAAGCTGAAGATCCTTCGGCTCGCGGAACGGCTCGGTGATCCCTGCGATGGCTGCTGGCTGGAGTACGGTCGCGAGGATCCAGGTCGCTGCCGCCAGGGTGAGATCATCTACGGCGATCCGGGCGCGGAGGTGTTACTCTGTCGGCACCACGAACCGGACTTTCTCTACTGGTTCCGCGAGGCGGGCGGGAAGAACCTCGCGGGCGACGACGAGTTCGCTGAACGATTTCACGACTGGTTCGTCGAGGGCGGCGGTGCGCCGGAATCGTACGAGGGCATCGATCACGTCGACGAAGACCCGGACAACGTCCCGACCGTTCCGGACCAGGACGAAGCGCTCCCCGGATTGGAGGAGGAACTCGAGGAGTTCGACGAGGAAGATCTCAGTGACCTCGACATCGACCTCGGCGATCTGGATCGATGAGCGACGTGGCCGTCGCCGTCGTCGACGCCGAAACACCGGGGAACGTCGGCACCATCGCCCGGTCGATGAAGAACTTCGGGTTCTCAGAGCTTTTACTGGTCGATCCACCCACGCTCGACCCGGCAGGGGAGGCCTACGGCTTCGCCGGCCAGGCTCGCGAGGACGTCCTCCCGAACGCGCGCGAACTCGCCTTCGAGGACCTCGTCGCGGAGTACCACACCGTCGCGTGTACGGCGGTCCCCAACGAGGACGACCGCAAGCACGTTCGCTACCCGGTCGCGACGCCGGTAGAAATCGCCGACGAGCTCACGGATCTCGATGCACCGATCGCGATCGTCTTCGGCCGTGAACGGGTCGGCCTCACCAACGAGGAACTGGCCCAGCTGGACAGAATCTGCTCGATCCCCGCCAGTGAGCAGTATCCCGTACTCAACCTCGGCCAGGCGGCGACGATCATGCTGTACGAACTGCGGGCGCTCGGCATGGACGACGATCAGTTGCCAGACGAGCGACACGCACGCGCCACCGAGCGAGAAATCGAAGGGCTGTACGCCGAATTCGACGAGTTCGTCGACCGCGTCGGCCACCCCGAAGAAAAGCAGGCCAAAGCCGGGCGGATGTTTCGACGACTACTCGGGCGCGCCCATCCGACGGGCCGCGAGGCGACGACGCTGCGCGGGCTCTTGCGTCGAGCGAGCGAGAAACTGAACGGCGAGGAGTGAGTACGCGGTTTCTGTGCTGGTGAATCGGTCGACGTGACCGATTACGCGCGCGCCTGGATCTCTTCGCGGAGGACGGCACTCACAACGTCGCCGTCCGCCTTTCCGCGGAGTTCGCCCATGCACTCGCCCATCAGCGCCGAGAAGGCGCCCATGCCCTCGTTCTCGATCTGACTCTCGTTGCGCTCGACGACCGTCAGCACCGCCTCGCGAACGACGTCCTCGTCCGCCGAGCCGAGGTCCTCCTGTTCGGCGGCCGTTGCGGCGTCGAGTTCGGGATCCTCCGCCAGCGCGGTCAGCAGGTCTGGCACGCCCTCTTTCGCGAGGTCGCCGTCCGCGACCAGCCCAAGGACGTCGCTGAAATGTGCGGTCGTCAGGTGGTCCACCGGAACGTCGTCGCGCCGGAGTTCCGTCACGGTCGATTCGAGCGTCCCGGCAGCGAGGGTTGGATCGACGCCCGCCTCGACCGCGTCTTCGAACAGGCGCCAGCGGCGGCCGTAGGCGACCTGCTCGGCGAGGCCCTCGTCGAGGCCGTAGTCGGCGACGTAGCGGTCGACTTTCTCCGTAAGCAGTTCCGGTAACTCGACCTCAGAGGGGTCCGGCGTCACGGGCGGGACATCGGTTTCGGGATACATTCGTGCCGCACCCGGAAGCGGCCGGAGGTACCGTGAGGTCGTATCCTCGTTCGCATCCCGCGTTTCCTCTGGAACGCCTTCCAGGGCGGTCTGTGCTCGCTCGGCGACCGCCTCGATCGAGAGTTCGGCCGTCTCTGGGTCGTCAGCGACGATGGCAACCGCGTCCCCGTCGGCCGCGTCGACGGCGTCGCGGAGCGCCGACACCTCGGTCTCGGTGACGCCGTAGGCCGGGAGCTCGTCGGTGTGGAAGATGCCACCGGCACCGTGGCGCTTCGCGTGATCGGAGAGCTCAGTCCCCAGCCGACGGTCTGGCTGGACCTCACGGCCAACCAGGCCATCGAACCCGGCGAGTCTGACCGCCTGGACGACACCACCATCGGAGAGTGCGCCAGCGATCACACCGCTGTCGGTTCCCTCGAAGACGTGCGTGACGTCGACCGGCTCGTCCACGGTCGCGTTCCGCTCCCCGAGTTCGTCACGAATGTCCAGGAGTTCGACCTGGCGGCGAACCTCGTTCCGGACGAGGTCGTCGATGTCGTCGAGACTCTGGACGCCTTTCAGTTCGATCCGTGCACCGTCGGCGATCGAGACGTTCACGTCCTGGCGGATCGTCCCGAGTCCACGTTTGACGGCCCCCGTCGAGCGAAGCAACATCCCGATGGTCTCAGCGGCTTCGCGGGCCTGCTGGGGACTCCGAATGTCCGGGCTCGTTCCGATCTCGACCAGCGGAATGCCCAGTCGATCGAGCGAGTACCGCACGCCGTTCTCGGTTTCCGCGACGCGCTGGCAGGACTCCTCTTCGAGCAGCAGATCCTCGACGCCGACCGGCCCGTCGCTGGTCTCGATGACGCCATCCGTCGCCACGAGCATCGAGCGCTGGAATCCGGTGGTGTTCGATCCGTCGACGACGATTTTTCGCATGACGTGGGCCTCGTCGACGGGGGACATTTCCAACAACTGGGCGATTTCGAGCGTCACGTCCATCGCCTCGCGGTCGACGCGTCGCGGTGGCTCGTCGTCTTCCTCGACCAGACAGGTGCTGTCGTAGGCCAGGTATTCGAACTCGCGGTCGACGCGACTCTCCTCCAGGGCTGCGTCGTCGATTTCGCCGAGTTCACTCTTCGTCGGGTGGAGATAGCGAGTGAACCGGCGCGTCGATTCCGCTGGTTCACGTATCGTCGTCGGGCAGCGACAGAACAGCTTCGTGGCCGTATCCAGTTGCTGGTGGATCTCCAGGCCGGCCACGAGGCCCAGGGACTCGTAATCGTACTCGGTCATTGGCTGAACGCTCGGGACCACCGACAAAAAACGCACCGTCTCTCGCGGGCGGGTCGATTGGAATCGGGCGCGACCGCAACCAGCGGGCCCTACCGGTTATTGGGACGGCCACCGTACGATCGCTGAATGCGAGTCCGCGTCCTCCTGATCGCCGCGCTCCTCGTGCTCACCGCCGGCTGTAACGCCTTCGGTGGCGAGGCGACCCCAACCCTGACCCCCGCCGAGGTGCCGTCCCCGCCGGAGCGCTCTCTCACCGAACGGCCGGTCCCCGCGCCGGTGATCGATCCCGGGAGCCCGATCGACGCCGAACGGCTCGCGAGCCGACACGTCGACGTCCTCCAGAACACCAGTTATCGCTGGTCCGAGCACCGACGGGAGTACGGCGGACGGGATGGAGAGTCGACCGTCATGGCCTCGACTGGATTTACGACCGTCAGGAACGACTCACGATACGTCAACCGGTTCGAATTCGACGGCCCTGGCTCGAATCTCGCCGGACGATACTTCCTCATAGTCGACGCATTCGGCAACGATACCGCCACCTACGTCCGCCGACAGACCTCTCGAAGCGACGGCTATCAGTATCAACGAACGACGAACCCGCGCGCCGTGCTGACGCCCCATCGGACCGCAGCCCGATCGATTCGGACGTACCTTGACGAGAATTCCACGACGGTTCGATCAGTGGCCAACGGCCCCCGCTATGTGGTCACTGGAACGTTCGACGACCACGTTTCCTACGGCCCGGTCGAGAACGGCACTGTCCATGCGATCGTTCACGAGGACGGCTACGTCAGACAGCTCCGCGCGAACTTCACAGTGGTGGCCGACGAACGGCGAATCCCCATCGAGTACGAATTCCAATATCGATCGATCGGGACGGCCACCGTCACCGAGCCCGAGTGGGTCGAGACCGCGCGTGATACCGCGGCGTCCGGGCCGAGCTGGACTCCAACGGCAGCCCAACCTGCCACGGCTGGCTGACTACTCCTCGCCGAGGACGACGCGCTCGGTCATCTTCACCGGGTCGAGCACTTCGTCGACCTCGTCCTCGTCGAGGTAGCCTTCTTCGAGGACGACCTCCCGAATCGTCTTGTTTTCCGCGAGGGCCTGTTTCGCGACCTTGCTGGCCTTATCGTAGCCAATGGCAGGATTCAGCGCCGTCGCGAGCGCCATGCTTTGCTCGACGCGAGCCTCGCAGTGCTCGCGGTCAGCCTCGAGTTTCGCGACGAACTTCTCGGCGAACACCTCGCTCCCGTTCGCGATCAGTGCTGCCGATTCGAGGTAGTTGTGCGCCAGTACCGGCTTGTACAGGTTCAGATCGATCTGGCCTTCGGCAGCGCCCGCTGCGACAGCCGCGTCGTTGCCGACGACCTGCTTGTGGACCTGGTTGACGGCCTCCGCGACGACTGGGTTGATCTTCCCCGGCATGATCGAAGAGCCCGGCTGGTTTTCCGGCTGATCGATCTCACCGAGGCCGTTTCGCGGGCCAGAGGCGAGCAATCGGAGGTCGTTCGCGATCTTGTTCAGACTGCCGGCAACGGTCCGCAAGGCGGAGTGGGCCTCGGTCATCGCGTCGTGGGCCGCCTGTGCTTCGAAGTGGTTGTCCGCTTCGCGGAATTCGAGCCCCGTTTCCTCGCTTATGTATTCGGCAGCACGGCCGGGGAACGCCGGGTCGGTGTTGAGCCCGGTCCCGACGGCGGTGCCACCGAGGGCGAGTTCCGCGAGGTGGTCGCGTGAGCGCTCGACCCGCTCGATGCCTTTCTCGACCTGGGTCCGGTAGCCGGAAAACTCCTGACCGAGGCGAATCGGGGTGGCGTCCTGCAAGTGGGTCCGGCCGGTCTTCACGACGTCGTCGAACGCGTCCTCTTTCTCGGCCAGTGCATCACGCAAAGTCTCGAGCCCGGGCAGCACGTCTTTCTCCGCGGCTTCCAGCGCGGCGACGTGCATCGCCGTCGGGATCACGTCGTTACTCGACTGGCCGTAGTTGACGTGATCGTTCGGATGGATGGCGCGGGAACCGATTTCCTTGCCCGCCAGCTCGCTGGCACGGTTGGCAATGACCTCGTTGGCGTTCATGTTCGAAGACGTGCCGGAGCCGGTCTGGAACACGTCGACGGGAAACTGTTCGTCGTGTTCGCCGGCGATGACCTCGTCCGCAGCGGCGACGATGTGCCCAGCGGTCTCATCGTCGAGTTTGTCCAGGTCGCGGTTCGCCTGCGCGGCGGCCTTCTTCACGATGCCGAGTGCCCGGACGAACCGACGGCCGAACGTGATGCCCGAAATCGGGAAGTTCTCGACCGCCCGCTGGGTCTGGGCCCCCCAGTACGCGTCGGCCGGCACCTGCATCTCACCGAGACTGTCCGCCTCCGTCCGAAACTCCTCTGTCATACTACGCGCTCCGCGCGGTAGCGCGTAAAAGCCACCGTTTCAGACCAGGGGGCCGTCGCTGGGGACCCCGCTCCACAGGAATCGAAAGCCGCCGAATGGGTGGCCTCGGAACGTCCTTCCCGGCACGTATCGTTTGCAATGGCGACCGCCGTGGTGGCGACGTCGCAACCTGAAGCGAAATCAAATACCTATCTCTTGGATGGTATTCTGATATCCATTCGATGTTGTATCGACTTACTTCGAGACCGACGGCGACCGACGCGGTTACTACTCACGTAATCCGACGCCGCGTCTCCATACTCCTCTCCAAAGAGTGGGGACAGAGAGTCAGGTCCAGCGGTCGAGGCCGGTCTGGACGAGCGAATCGCGGATCCGCTCGAACCCGCGCTCGACCTCGCTGTCGTCGACCTCCCACTCCTCCGTGACGTAGGCCGTCGCGGCGTCCATGTCCGGTTCGAGATCCAGATCGAGGTCGTAGTCCGTGGTGACGTCGGGGTCGAGAAACAGGTCGCGAATGCGATCCGCGTGGTCGATGTGTTCGTCGCGGGCCTCCAGCGCTCCCCAGAGGTCGCCGTGCTCGTCCACGAGTTTCACCGCCGTCTTGGGACCGACGCCGTCGATGCCGTCGTTGAAGTCCGTCCCGATCAGGATCGCCGCGTCGACGAGTTGCTCCCAGGTCAACTCCAGCGAGTCGAGCGTGGCTTCGAAATCCATGAGTTCCGGATCACCGCTGCTGGTGATCTGTCGGAGGGTGAACGGGGTGCCGAACAACAGCGCGTCGTAATCCTCCGTCCCGGCGTAGTCGACATCGCCCTGTCTGGCCATGTAGGCGGCCTGTCCCTCGCCCTCGGCCGGCGCCTCGACGATGGGGACGTCGAGGCGGTCGAGGAGGCCCCGCGTCGTTTCGAGGATCGTCGGCGTCAGGCGCTGGGTCTGGGATTCCAGGCGCGCCGCGGCGACCTGGTCTCCGCGTTCGAGGGCCGCGTCAAGTTTCTCTTCCCGCTTTTCGCGGGCCGAGCGCCGCTGTTCGATCTCGTCGTCCTTCAGGTCGGTCACCGCCCCGTCGAAGACGAACACCGGCGTCAGGTCGTGCTCGAAGAACTTCGGCAGCCCCTGCACAATCCCGACGAGGTTGGCGACCTCCTCCCCACTGGCCGTCGTGTACGCCGCGTCGTTGGTGAATCGGACCGTCGTCGTCAGATACCGATAGAGCCAGTTGTGTGCGTCGACCGCGACGACGCTGCCCGAGACGTCCGCGAAGGTAACGTCCTCCAGCACGGCCAGATCGCGCAACGCTGCGTTTCCCATCGACTTCCCGTACGGACGACACTGCTTTGAATCCCCCGGCACCGCGCAGCCGAGGGCGGCCGATCATCACCCGGGCAAGTCGGAAAAGTACACGTAGCCCCAGGTATATGGACGAGACGATATGGCCTACGTCATCGACCGACTGCAACAACCGGAGTACACCGGCGAAAACCGGTGTCGTCCGTGCGCGGTCGTCAATCTCATTATCGGGGTGGCACTCGCGGCGGCGACGTTCGCGCTGGCGACAGTCCTCGAAGCGAGCGCGTTCGCGGCGCCGCTCGCGGCGGCGGTCCTCGGGATTTCGGTTCTTTTGATCTACTTCCGCGGGTATCTCGTCCCGGGCACGCCGACGGTGACCAAGCGGTACTTCCCACCCTGGCTGCTGCGGTTGTTCGGCAAGCCAGCCGACGCCGGCGTCGGGAATTCCACACAGTCGGCCCCGGAGACCAGCGACGACCTCGATCCGGAAGCACTGCTCACCGCGGCTGGGGCGCTCGAACCGTGTGCCGACGCCGACGACCTCTGTCTCACGGATTCGTTCGGTAACGCGTGGCACGACGCCATCGCCGAGACGAGCGAATCCGGCAACGAGCGCGAGCGCCTCCAAGAAATGCTGGGCACGGAGGACCTGGATATGACCTTCGGCGAACAGATGAACTCCTTCTGGGTCAGGGCCGGCGGCCAACGGGTAGGGAGCTGGGAGTCCCGGGCCGCGTTCATCGCGGACGTCACTGCCGCCCCACTGCTGGCCGAACGGCTCGACGAGTGGGAAGCCCTCTCCATGCGGAATCGTGGCCGACTGCTCAGCGGCTTGCGCCTCTTTCTCAAAATTTGTCCGGAGTGTGAATCGTCGCTGGAACTGAACACCGAAACCGTGGACTCCTGTTGTTCGAGCCATGAGGTCGCGGCGGTCTCCTGTGACGCCTGTGGCGTCCGCCTCTTCGAGTCCGATCCACTCTAACGCGGATCGGATCGCTCCGGTGGCGGCCCAGTGGCCAGTTTGTGCCTGACGTACGCTCGCTCCGCAGTCGACAGCTCCAGATCACGTTCGAGAAAGGCCTCCAGTCCATCCAGATAGCGGTCGGGTTCGGGGGCTGGCGTCGTCAACACCAGTTCGGCGATACCGGTCGTTTCGCCATCGAACCCGAAGCCTGCTCGCGTGGCTGCAACGTAGGCGTACGGATTGTTGACCGCGATGGCCACCGACTCGTATCCACGGTCGAGCGCCAGATCCACGGTCCGTTCGAGCAGCCGCGTCCCGATACCGTCCCCACGGCGGTCGTCGCGGACCGTCACGTAGCGTATCCTGAGCACACTCGAATCCGTCCGGTCCGCATCGAAGGCCGTCGCACCAAGGATCTCGGCATCGGGTCCCTGACTGGCGTCATTGCGGGTGGCGTCGGTACTCGTCGTACTGGGAGGGGGCGCTTCGGCGACGAGTTTCCCGGTACTCGACATGACGAACTTCCCGGCGTAGCGAAAGTGACGGTGATCCAGGTTCAGGGTCGGCCCATCCTCCGGCCAGCCGAGGAGCCGGAACTCCATACCGAACGCTACGGCCTCGCCGGCCAAGTAGCCTGCGTACTCTTGGGGCGCCGGTCGAACGGCGACCATGCTCGACATCGTCACCGTCGGCGGTGTCGCTCGCCGGTGGAACGGGTCGCGCGCCGTAACGGGAAACCCAAGTCCCCGGCCGCCAACCGGTAGTGCATGGGTGAATGGGCGTGGCTCGACCGACGACTGGATCGATCGCGCTGGACGCTCCTCCTCGTGGCCGGGGACATCATCGTGCTGACGGCGTTCATCGCGACTGGAGTGGGGCATCATACAGGCGCGAGCCCGCTGGCGATGCCGACCCGTCTCGGGCTGGTAGTCCTCCCGTTTTTCCTGGGCTGGTTTCTCGTTGCACTCGTCGGTGGACTGTACACGGCGACGGTGTCGAGAGATCCGCGGTTGACGGTGGTGCGCGCGCTCCCAGCCTGGGGCCTCGGCGCACTCTTTGGGCTGGGACTGCGCGCCACGCCACTGTTTCCTGGCGGCGTCTCGGGGCTCTTTCCAGTCGTCATTTTCCTCGTCGGCGTCGTTACACTCGTGGGCTGGCGAGTCGCTCTCGCGTTCCTCATCCCCCGTATCAGCGCGTCGTAACTTATCGGCAGTAGAACGGAAAGTGTGGGCCAACGAAGCCCACCGTGTTACCCATGCCGTTGTCGACGGCGTCGAGACCGCATCGCGGTGCCGGCCACCGTCACACCCGAACGTCGATCACGTCGCCCGGACGGATCAGCGTGCGTCGGCTACGCAGAGTGACGTTGTGGACTGGATCCACGCCTGGTGATTCTCCCGGTCGTAGATCACGAATTCGTCGTCACCGATGGTTAACTCGGCGTACCGGTCACTCGCGTCGTCCAACGCACCGTCGTTCATATCGTCCGTGGCGTTCGTGCTCATAGTATCCGAAGGAGACGGCCCATGCCGCCGTCCCTTCGCTTCTACAATTGGTGACGTACCGTATAAGCACTCTCCCCCAGTTATCAGTTCAAATAACGACACAGGAGTGATTGTAAGTGGTTCTTCCATCAGTTATCACGGTCAATAATAGAGGCCCAAACATCCTCGAATCTCCCGGTTTCCCTGGCCGAACTAGCGCTCTCACGTCCCCCCGCACCAAGGGGCCCCACCCGTGCGCTGGACCGGGGCCGAGGGGCACTGCTGGGAAGTACGCTGGTGCCACGGTGGCGGTGGAAGCAGGGCACAGACGAGCCTGACTGTGGAGGCACGTGGCAACGACGTGTCGTGTGCGTCCGCCGATAACGCAACGAGGTGCCCGAGGCCTATAACATTCCTATAAGTTATGGAAATTATCCATATACTGTTAGTGGTAAATACTCCGTGCCTACGTTGTACATTACCTCCGTATTACGGGAAACACTTATGTATAGATAGATCGTATTTATGGTTATATTATGACGGGCTATTACGACATCGTGCTCGGGCTCATCCCGCTCACACTCGCGGGTATCGCCGGAGCGTTGCACACCGTCGGCTTCTCACTCACGACGGCCGTGCCGCTTGCATCGATCGTCGCCGTAGCTCTCATCGGTCACGCGATGTTCGTCCGCGCGCCAGTCGAAACGACGGCATCACCATCGTCCTCGCCACCCCGGACTGCCGACTGAAACCGTTTCTGAGCCCATCGATTAAGAGGCCCACCCCAGTATCGCCCCCTATGAGCGACGCTACGAGCGCGTTGTACGTCCGGAGCGACGAAGTCGATGGTCTCCTGACCCCAGCCGAGTACGTCGATGCAGTTCGAGAGGGGTATCGAGACCGGGGCAATGGCGCACCGGCTGAACCAAGAACGGCGTTGTTCAACGACGATCCGGCGGGGATGCTCACGGGCTACATGGCGATCCTGCCGACCGTGGGCGCGATGGGCAGCTATACGTACGCTGCGGGGTTCGGCGACGAGGATGCGCACTTCTTGCTCCCCCTGTTCGACGCCGAGAGCGGGCGACCAACCGCCGTTCTCGACGGTGCGAGTCTGAATCCGTTCAAAACCGGTGCCACGGGAGCAGTCGCAGTGGACGAACTCGCACGCCCGGAGGCAAGCAGCGTGGCGGTGTTCGGCAGCGGCCCGCAGGCGAGGGGGCAACTTCGCGCGACCGCCACCGTTCGAGAGCTGGACGCCGTCAGTGTCTATTCACCCACCGAGAGTCATCGGACTGCGTTCGCGGCCGAGATGGACGATCGCCTCGACGCAGCAGTCAGTGCAGTCCGGTCGCCACCCGATGCACTCTCCGGTGCCGATATCGTCATCACGGCGACCGACGCCACCGAACCGGTGTTCGACGGTGACGACCTGGAAGTCGGGACGCACGTAACGGCGATGGGACAGTACCATCCAAGGCACCGTGAAATCGACGCGGAGACGGTCGCTCGCGCGACCTACGTCCCTGACCTCCGAGCCAGAATTCACCAGGACGCTGCCGCCTTCATCCAGGCGAGAGAGGCGGGCCTGGTCGAGGACGAACACGTGCACGCCGAACTCGGCGACGTCGTGGTTGGAGAGCGGCCGGGCCGGACGGACGCCGACGAGATCACCCTCTTCGACAGCGGTGGCACTGCCATCGAAACCGTCGCTGCCGGCGCCCGAATCGAGGAACGGGCCCGGGCCCAAGGCCTCGGTGAAACCATCGAAATGAGTCCCGCGAGCCTGGCCTTGACCGGCAAGTAATCGTCGGGACGGCACACGGACGCTCCGCGAGTGGGTGCCGACCCCAGCCTTGGATTCAGAGGTACGGAGCAAGCCCCAGCGCGTCGAGGAGCGACATACCGGCGATCAACGCCCCCAGGAGGTAGCCACCGATGGCACCGCCGTTGAGCAGTGGGAGCCCAGCGTGGGCACGGCCGGCGATGACCATCCGTAGGAGAATGGCCAGTCCAACGAACGTCCCGAGCATCGCGCCGAGGGCCGGCAGCGGGATGCCGAGCACCGTGGCGATCTCGGGCGGAGTGAAAAACGTCGCACTCGCCACGAGGATCGACGGAATGATCGCATCCCCCAGCCCGATAAACAGGGCGTCTCGTTCGAACGAGTCCCCGTCTTGCTCGTCGTCGCTGGACGCCGACGCGTCGGCCGTGGCAGGGTCGTCCATCGACTGCGGACGCAATACTCGCTCGGCGTCCTCGTCACCGGCCGCCGACTGGTCGTTTCCATCCCCCGACGACGCCGAATCGTCGCTATCGTCGGCCTCCGGGACCGACGCGTCCAGGAACGAATACCCGGGTGTCATCGGGATGACGAGGACGACCGGGACTTTCAGATCCATCACCCCCGAGGCGAGCGTGAGCATATGTTCGGTGCGATACACCGAGATCGCGTCGTAGACCGCCAGCACCGACAGCAGGACGATGGCCGGTAAGATGTCGAAGGTGATCCCGAACAGCCCGGCCGCGGCAGCACCCATCAACGCACCCGCCGCGTCCAGAACGTACCACTCCGGATGAACGTAGAGAATGATACCGAGTGCCGCCGCAAACAGCAAGGCCAGGGCGTTGTACCCCCCGAGCGTGACCGTCGGCGGAAGCCACACCTGGAACACGTAGGTCGAAATCCACGCCCCGGCGCCGACGATCGCGATCCTGAGCACGCCCGCGACCTCGTATTTGAAGGCGAGTAACATCCCGCCAGTCACGACGAGAATAATCGCGATGTAGAACAGGCTGTTCGTGGGGTCTTCGGGGTCCTCGACCGGCTGCAAGCCACCATCGATGAACGGGTCGAGAAGCGAGATGGCAGAGACCTGGATGAAGAGGAAAATCGCGACGATAAGGGCCACTCCGAGTGCGAGACGACGATACTCTCCCATGCAGGTGGGTCATCGGCCCGTGGTTTCAGCGTTACGGGACCGAGACTCCGAGGGATCTGGGTTTACACTCACAGCCTGCGGCCAAAAAGGGAACTGCCAACCTTACTTCGCGTACAGCGGGGCCCCGAGCAGCGAGGCGGGATTCACGTCGTCGTTCGGCGTGATGGAGACGTAGGGTCGCTCGACCGGACCGAAAATCTCCACGACGTAGCCGACATCGTCCAGTTCCTCGGTCATGACGGCGCTGCCGACGTCCGGAAACCCATCGTCGGGAGCGCGAGCCACGAGCAGACCCTGGGCGATCCGGACCGTTTCGCCGATCCGTTTCATTCTCTCAGCGCCTGCATGTACGCGGCGACGGCACCCAGGAGGTCGCTTTTCGTCGCGTCGTCAGCGTTGTTCACGAGCACCCGGCCGCGGGTCTCGTACTCCCGTGGATACGATTTATCCCGCTCGATCACTGCGTCGTAACCGACCTGCTGGACTGCCGTCGCGATTTCGTCGACCGTCGGCTCGTCGATTGCGAGGTCCTGGGGAACTCGCCGGCCCTCGCTCCGGCTCAACGCCGCGTCGAACGCGGCCGGCCAGATCACGTTCTCGACCATACCGGGAGGTGCGACCGACGGCTTATACGCCTTTCCGACGGACGCCGAGGAAGACGATGGCACCGAGCAATCCAACGAGGGCATTCAGTCCAGAAAACCCAGGACCGTCGGCCGCAGTGGTTGTGGTCTGGGGTGTTGGCGGTTCGGTCGTCGTGGAGTCCATCGGGGTCTCAGTACTCGACGGTGCTTCGGTTTGCGTCCGGTCGACGATGGGGTCGCCATTCTCGTCGAACGCTGCTGGATGGAACGACTGCGCCATCCGCTCGACCACGTTCACCACTCGAGGGCCGGCCTGATTCGCGTAGTTCGTGTTCACTTGCAGGACCTGTCCCTGCTGAAGGGCGGTCGTGTCGTTGTACGGTGCGCCAGCGGCAGGCGGTGCGTCGGACG
>Ga0207733_100327_pt1 | contig 36387 bp, 23 predicted proteins | sample A23P3SouthBayCA_FD_187735 | JGI IMG/M metagenome (GOLD analysis project Ga0207733, IMG submission 187735) | Aerobic enrichment media microbial communities from Eden Landing Ponds, California, USA - A23 P3 (SPAdes) | ecosystem: Environmental > Aquatic > Marine > Unclassified | place: Emeryville... | reverse complement strand
CCCGCCGCTCCCCGACGAGAACGGCGTGTTGCACCTGCCCGACGACCCGGGCATCGGCTGGAACCTCGACTGGGACTACGTCGAGGCCAACCGCGTCTGATCAGGCGCGCCAGGTCGCGTACAGTTCGGCGAGGAGCACCGGGGTCGCGGCGGCGTTGAGGTACTGCGTGTAGCCCCCCGGCGCGGTGCCGCCGACCTCGCCGGTCGGCGGGATCAGGCCCGCGCCCGCCCAGAGGTAGTGGATGGCGACGCCGGCGACCACGGCGGCGACGAACGTCGAGGCGAAGATGACCGCGGCGATGCGCGCGCCGTAGTAGCGCCGATACGCGTCGAGGATGGTCGGGACGATGAGGTCGGCGAAGATGAAGGCCATCACGCCCCCGAAGGCGATGCCGTTGGTCCAGAGGATGACCGCGAACGGGACGTTGCCGACCGAGCAGACGAAGGTGACGACGCCCACGACCACGCCGACGACGGCGCTCGCGGCGACCCACGTCAGCGACCCTTCTGCGCCGACGCCGAACAGCGTCGTCCACCACTCGCGCGGGACGAACGCGCCGATGAGGCCGGCGACGAGGAAGCCCGCGACGATGTCGGTCCAGAGCATTCCCCACTCCCCGACGGCGTTCTTCGCGGCGAGGCGCCACCCGTCGCGGGTGAACAGGCGATCCGTCGCGCTCCGGTCGCGCTGGGACTCGGCCTCTTGATAGGCGCGCTTGCAGGACTCCGAGCAGAAGTACTCGGTCCCGCCGTCGGTGTCGAGTTCGAGCACGTCGTCGGCGGTCGGATCGACGGTCATCCCACACTGGGGGTCCCGAACGCCGTCGGTCGACCGGAGGTGCTCGCGGGCCGCCTCGAACCACGCGGCCGGCACGAGGAACCGGTACGTCGCGGCCAGCAGGACGATGAGGAGCAGGCCCGCCACCACGTCGGCGACGACGAACTCCCAGCCGAGCAGAATCCACATCACCAACCCGAGTTCGATCACGAGATTCGTGCTCGCGAACTGGAAGGCCGCGAGGCTCGCGACCGCGGAGGCGCCCTTCTTGAACAGCGACTTCGTCGTCGCCACCGCGCCGAAGGAACAACTCGACGACGCCGCGCCGAAGGCCGTCCCGAGCAGCACCTCGCGCGGGCCGGCCCCGCCGAGGACGCTCGACATCCGCTCCTCGCTGACGAACGATTCGACCGCGCCCGCGATGGTGAACCCGAGGACGAGGGCCCACCACGTCTCCCATGCCATCTCGCCGGCCAGTTCGAGACCGGCCCGGGCCGTCTCGACGACGCTCATGTGACTGCGTAGGGGCGCATCGTTCAACGGCGTTTCCGTTGTCCTCCTTCGACGCCGAAACGGGCGGCGGGCGGGCCCGAGATGGTCGGTTGGGTCGTCTCTCCCGCACTCGGTGACGAATTCGCCTTGGTTTCCAAAATTAACTATGCTCATTCCCTTGGTTTCGTAGGGACAACCGGGATGAACGGGGAGGCCCTACGAGGTCCTATGAGCGACACCACTCGGCACACGACCATCGACGTCGGCGGCATGACCTGCGCGAACTGCGCGGCGACGGTCGAGGACGCAGTGGGGGGCCTCGACGGCGTCGCGTCCGTCGACGTGAACTACGCCACCGACGAGGCCACGGTGGAGTACGACCCCGGAGACACTGATCTCGGGGCGATCTATCAGGCCATCGAGTCGGCCGGCTACGACCCCGTGCGGGCGCGGGCCAGCGTCGGCATCAGCGACATGCACTGCGCGAACTGCGCGGACACGAACGAGGAGGCCCTCGAAGCGGTCCGAGGGGTCATCGACGCGGACGTGAACTACGCCACTGACGAGGCGACGATCGAGTTCAACCCCGCCGACGTCTCCCGCGAGGCGTTCTACGACGCCATCGAGGACGCGGGCTACGCGCCGGTCCGCGAGTCCGAGGACGGGGACGGCGACGAGCGCGACGCGGCCCGCGCGGCCGAAATCGAGACGCAGCGCCGCCGCACCCTGTTCGGCGCGGCGCTCTCGGCGCCGCTCGTGGTCTTCCTCGCGCTCCACCTGCTGGTCACGCCCGACCCGCTGCCCGAGACGGTCGCGGGCGTGAGTTTCGGCTGGATCGAGTTCCTGCTCGCCACACCCGTCTACGTCGTCCTCGGGCGGGTGTTCCTGAAGAACTCCTACACCGCGCTCGTGCGCAACCGGCGGGCGAACATGGACGTGCTGATCGCGCTGGGCGCGACCACGGCCTACGCCTACTCGGTCGCGGTCCTGCTGGGCCTCGTGGCCGGCGGCCGCTACTTCGACACGGCGGCGCTGATCCTCGTCTTCATCACGCTCGGAAACTACCTCGAAGCCCGCTCGAAGGGCGAGGCCGGCGAGGCTCTGCGGCGCCTGCTGGAGATGGAGGCCGACACCGCGACGCTGATCGCGGACGGCGAGGAGCGGGAGGTGCCCATCGAAGAGGTGTCGGTCGGCGACCGGCTGAAAGTTCGGCCCGGCGAGAAGATCCCGACCGACGGCGTCGTCGTGGACGGCGAGAGCGCGGTCGACGAGTCGATGGTCACCGGCGAGTCCGTCCCGGTCGAGAAGCGCGCCGGCGACGAGGTGATCGGCTCGACGATCAACGAGAACGGCGCGCTGGTCGTCGAGGCGACGCAGGTCGGCTCCGAGACGGCGCTCCAGCGCATCGTCGAGATGGTGAAGGAGGCCCAGTCCCGCCAGCCGGAGATCCAGCGGGTCGCGGACCGCATCTCGGCGTACTTCGTGCCGGCGGTCATCGCGAACGCCCTGTTCTGGGGCCTCGCGTGGTACGCCGCGCCCGAGACGCTCGCGGGCGCGGTCGATGCCGTCCCGGTGCTCGATCTGGTGGCCGGCGGCCCCGCGCTCGCGGGCGGCACGGTCTCGGTCTTCGAGTTCTCGATCGTCGTCTTCGCGTCGGCGGTGCTGATCGCCTGTCCTTGCGCGCTGGGGCTGGCGACGCCCGCGGCGACGATGGTCGGCACGACGCTGGGCGCGCAGAACGGCGTGCTGTTCACGGGCGGCGACGTGCTCGAACGGGTCCGTGACGTGGATACTGTCGTCTTCGACAAGACCGGGACGCTCACCGAAGGCGAGATGCGCCTGACGGACGTGGTGGCCCTCGACGACGACGTATCGCCCGACGGCGGGCAGGCGACCGTCGAGCGCCTCGGCGAGGAGGACGTGTTGCGGCTCGCCGCGAGCGCGGAGCGCGACAGCGAGCACCCCCTCGCACAGGCGCTCCTCGAGGGTGCCCGCGACCGGGGCCTCTCGCTCTCGGCTCCCGAGTCCTTCGAGAACGTCCCCGGGCACGGCGTCCGCGCGACCGTCGAGGGCCGCGAGGTGCTGGTCGGGAACCGAAAGCTCCTGCGCGACGCGGGCGTCGACCCGGACCCGGCACTCGACGCCGCGGAGCGACTGGAGCGCGAGGGCAAGACGGCGATGGTCGTCGCGGTCGACGGCAGAGCGGTGGGCGTCGTCGCGGACGCGGACACCGTCAAGGAGAGCGCGGCCGAGGCCGTGAGCGCGCTCCGCGAGCGGGGTCTCGACGTGCTGCTGCTGACCGGCGACAACGAGCGCACGGCCCGCGCCGTCGCGGAGACGGTCGGCATCGATCCCGAAAACGTCCGGTCGGAGGTGCTCCCCGAGGACAAAGCCGACATGGTCGAGGAGATCCAGTCGACGGGCCGCGAGGCGATGATGGTCGGCGACGGCGTCAACGACGCCCCGGCGCTGGCCGCGGCCGCGGTCGGCACGGCCATCGGCTCCGGCACGGACGTGGCCATCGAGGCGGCCGACGTGACCCTGATGCGCGACGACCCCCGCGACGTGCTGAAGGCGATCCGCATCTCCGAGGGCACCCTCGCGAAGATCAAGCAAAACCTCTTCTGGGCGCTCGGCTACAACACGGCGATGATCCCGCTGGCCTCGCTCGGCCTCCTCCAGCCGATCCTCGCCGCGGGCGCGATGGCGCTCTCTAGCGTTAGCGTCCTCTCGAACAGCCTTCTGTTCCGGCGCTACGACCCCGACGAGGAGTACCGGCTGCTCGGCCGCTTTCGCTCATAGGAAGCGCCGAAACTGCCAGTAGAGCCCGGTCAGCTGGTTCCGGACGGCGCGGGCGGGGTGAAAGCCCGCGTCCGGGTCGGCCGCGGTCTCGAACTCGGCCGCGAGTGTCCCGCTGGCGACGTGGCGGAGTTCGCCGCTGTTGACGCGCCGCCCGTCGCCGTCCGTGACCCGGAGGAGCGCGACCGGGTCGCCCGTGCCGACGACCCGATACACGCCGTCCTCGCCGTCGGGTCCCGCCGGTCGGTAGTGGTCGCCTACGTCAGTCACGACCAGTCCTGCGTGCGCCCCGGCAAAGTAATCCGGGGCCGGTAGGAGGAGGGGGCCTCGGCCCGGGGCGGACGTATGGCATCCGAGCCGACGGTCCTCGTCAGACGGGGCACGAACCACGGGATGGAGACCAGCGAGTACGCCGCGACGCTCCGCGCGCGCACCGACGCGACGGTCGTGCACGCGACGACGCCCGCCGAGGAGCGCGCCGAGATCGGCGACGCGGAGGTCGTCACCGGCGGCGACCTCTCGGGAGACCTGCTCGACGCCGCGGCGTCGCTGCGCCTGTTCGCGGGCACCTCGGCGGGCTACGACCACCTGCCGCTTTCCGAGTTCCGCGAGCGCGGCGTCGCGGTCACGAACGCCTCGGGCGTCCACGGGCCGAACATCGCCGAGCAGGTGCTGGGCTGGATCCTGACCTTCGGGCGGAACCTCCACGAGGGCCTGCGCCGGCAGGAGCGCCCGGAGTGGCGGCACTTCCAGTCCCACGAACTCGCCGGCGAGACGGTCGCCGTGGTCGGCCTCGGCGGCATCGGGCAGGCTCTCGTCCAGCGGCTGGCCGGCTTCGAGGTCGAGACCGTCGGGGTCCGGCACACGCCGTCGAAGGGCGGGCCGACCGACGAGGTGTACGGTTTCGACGAGATCCACGAGGCCGTCGTCGACGCCGCGTACGTCGTCCTCGCGTGCCCGCTGTCCGACGAGACGCGCCACCTGATCGACGCCGAGGTGTTCACGACGATGCGGGCGGACAGCGTGCTGGTGAACGTCGGCCGCGGGCCGATCGTCGACACCGAGGCGCTGATGGACGCCGTGCGGAACAGCCGGATCCGCGGTGCCGCGCTCGACGTGACTGACCCGGAGCCGCTGCCCCACGACCACCCGCTCTGGGACTTCGAGAACGTGCTCGTGACCCCGCACAACGCCGGCCACAGCCCGAAGCTGTTCGACCGGCTGGCGGGGCTGCTCGCGCGGAACCTCGACCGGATCGCGGAGCGGGGCTACGAGGACCTCGAGAATCAGGTCGTCTGACTACCCGCCGCTGACCGGCGGGAACAGGGCGAGTTCGTCGTCGGCGGCGAGGGGGTCGTCGAGGTCCTCGGCGTCGAGGGTCTCGCCGTTCCGGAGCACGTTGACGTGATCCCGGAGCGTCCCGGCGTCGTCGCAGACGCGGTCCTCCAGCCCCGGTGCCGCCGCGAACAGGGCGTCCAGCGCGTCACGCACGGTCGCGTCGCCGGCGTCGACGTCGACCGCGACCTCGCGGTCGCCGGCCACGTCGGCCAGGTCGGCGAAGAGCGTCCACTGCATGCCCGGGTGGCGGGTCCGGACGACCATAGCCGTGTCGGCTCCGACGGCGCGTCGGTTTCCCAATCTTCTTTGCCGCCTCGGGCCACCTTCCGGTGATGAAGGACCTGTTCCTCCGGGCCGCCCGCGGCGAGCGAACGGAGCGACCGCCGGTGTGGCTGATGCGACAGGCCGGCCGCTACCTCCCCGAGTACCGCGACGTGCGGGAGGAGTACACGTTCCTCGAAGCCATCAAGTCGCCCGCGGTGGCCGAGGAGATCAGCCTGATGCCCTACGAACGGTTCGGCGTCGACGGGGTCGTGATGTACTCGGACATCCTCACGGTCCTCGAACCGCTGGGCCTCTCCTACCACATCGAGTCCGGCGTCGGCCCCGTCGTGGAGAACCCCGTGGAGTCGCCGGAGGCGGTCCCCGAGGACTACGTGGACGTCAGCGAGGAGATCGACTACGTCGGCGCCCTGCTCGACCGCCTCGACGCCTCGCTGGGCGACGACGCGGCCACCATCGGCTTCGCGGGCGGGCCGTTCACGCTCGCCTCCTACGCCGTCGAGGGCGGCCCCTCGCGGTCCCACATGGGCCTCCGGCGCTTCCGCGCGCGCCACCCGGAGGCGTTCCGCGACCTGCTCGACATGTTCGCGGACGTGGTCGCCGACTACTTCCAGTACCAGGTCGAGCACGGCGCCGACGTGCTCCAGTTGTTCGACACGTACGCCGCCTCGCTCACGCCCGCGGACTACCGGGAGTTCCTGCTGCCCCTCCACCGCCGCATCTTCGACGCGGTCGACGTGCCGACCATCATCTTCGTCCGGGACATGGGCGGGAGCCTCGACGTGCTGGCCGAGAGTGGCGCGGACGTGGTGAGCCTCGACTGGACCGTCGAGATGGCCGGCGCCCGCGAGACGCTGGGCGACGTGCCCGTGCAGGGGAACCTCGATCCCTCCTACCTCTTCGGCGACGAGGCGTTCGTCGCGGAGAAGACCCGCGAGGTCATCGACGCCGCTGGCGACAGCGGCCACATCCTCAATCTCGGCCACGGCGTCAACAAGAACACGCCCGTCGAGAGCGTCGCGACGTTCGTGGAGACCGCGCAGTCGGTCAGTCGCTGAGCGTCTCCGCGAGCGACCCGGCCTCCCGGATCCGCCCGGGAAGCCCCATCCGCGCCGTGTAGTTCGTCGCGAGGTGGATCCCCTCGGGCAGATCGAGGCCGTCGAGGTGCCGCCACGACCGGTCCCACGCGGGGAAGCCCCGGTCGAGGCGCACGACCTCGATCACGTCGGCCTCGGCGCCGGTCACCTGCCGGAACTCCTCGGCGGCGACGGTGCCGAGGTAGTCGTCGTCCCGCGCCAGGATCTCGGGGTCGGTCATCCCGCCGAGGAAGGCGGTGTGGACGCCGTCGCGGCCGAACAGGCTGTCGTTCCACGAGACGCCCAGCGTGCGGAGTCCCTCCTCGCGGCGCACCTGATAGCCGAAGCCCTCGCGGGGATTGTCGGCGTCGAGGTAGACCAGCGCGAGCGGGTTGTAGTTGAGCCGTCGGAGTCGCGCGGCGGCGTCGGGCGCCACCGCTTCGAGCAGGTCGGCGCTGGCGTCCGCGGGCGTGGTCACGACCACGTCGGACACCGTCTCCGCGCCGTCCTCCGTTTCGATCCGGTAGCCGTCCTCGGCCTCGTGGACGGCCGTCACCGGCGTATCGAGGTGCACCCGGTCGCTGTTGGCCTCGTAGAGGCCGCGGGGCAACTGCTGCATCCCATCGGTGAACGAGATCGGCGGCTTCGACTCGTTGTCCAGCCCCGTCTCGATCGCCGGGCGCAGCAGGCTTCCCGAGCGCCGTTCGAGGTTGAGGATGGGCGATGGCGCGTAGCCGGCGGGCATCTCCGCTGGGTCGGAGCCGTAGATGCCGCCGAACAGCGGCCCGATGAAGTTCTCGTAGGCCTCGTCGCCGAACTTCCGGCGGAACAGGTGCGCCGCCGTCTCGTTCTCGTGGCCGGACGCCGTCAGCGGTTCGGCGAGCACCCGGAGTTTGCCGCGCACCGACAGCAGGTCGGTCGTGAGGAACTTCCGGACCGAGAACGGCGCGACCCCGAGGGCGCCGTTGGCGTACACGAACATCGGAAGCTCGGGGTCGGCGGTGAGCAGGTCCTCGCGCAGGCCCACGTCGTCGACGAGGGACTCGATGCCCGGCGTGAGGCGTGTCCGCTGGGGGCCGCGTTCGAGGACGTGCCCGTCGACGGTCGCCGACCGGACGACGCCGCCCGGGTCCGCGCTGGCCTCGAAGGCGACGCTGTCCGCCTCTCGGTCGGCGAGGCGATGCGAGAGCGTGAGGCCCGTGATGCCCGCGCCGATGATGCCGACCGTCATCGGGAGGGGGCGTTCAGGCACATCGTCCCCGGTTCGTCGCGGCACTCGCACTGCCGGAACTGGTAGTACGCGGGGTCGAAGTCGGCGAGGAACGGTTCGACGAGGTCGGCCAGCACCTCGGCGAACCGGTCGTCGTCGTGAGGAATGGGCACGCGGTGGAACGCCAGGCCGCGCTCCTCGGCCTCCTCGCGGAGTTCGTCGTCGAGTTCGGAGAGCGTCTCGCTCTGTTCGTGCATGAAGCTCACCGGGTCGACGACGACGCGGTCGGCGTCCACGTCCTCGATGACCGACTCCACGTCGGGTTCGGTCCACGGAATGTCCCGGTTTTCGTGGTTCTGGTAGCCGAGTTCGTAGTCGTCGACGCCGAGCATCGACGCGACGGTGCTGGTGAACTCCTTGACGTACGTATCGTAGCGGCTGCCCTCGTTCAGGTAGTGGCGCGGCGTCCCGTGCGCGGAGAACACGAGCGCGGTGTCGGGGTCCGCGAGGTCCAGGCCGTGCGCGTCGACGTAGTCGGCGATGGCCTCGGCCCGCATCCGCGTGTAGGTCGGGTGGCGGTGCCACCCGGTGATGGCGTCGAACTCGGGGTCCCAGTCGGCCCCCTCGACCGCGCCCTGCAGGTCGTCGAGGGCGTCGACCGTCGTCGAGGGACCACAGAGCGGGTAGATCGGGAGGCCGATCAGGTGCTCCGCGCCGTCCGCGCGGGCGTTGTCGGCCGCGTCGGAGACGAACGGCTCGGTGAACTGCATCCCGAGGTACGTCTCGACGTCGTAGCCCCGGGCGGCGAGTTCCTCGCGCAGGCGGTCAGCCTGCCCCGCGGCCTGTTCGTTGAGGGGGGAGCCCCCGATCTCCTCGTACTCCTCGATCAGGCCGGGGGCGCGGCGCTCCGCGAGTTCGCGGGCGCGCTCGCGCTCCTCGGCCTCGGTGTCGGCCTCCTCGAGGTCGGCGTTGTTACGAAAGATGCGCGCGAGGTACGGCACGACTTCCTCGCGCGTCGGTTCGGACGGTTCGCCGAAGTTCAGAAGGGCGATTGCCCCGTCCATGTCAGAGACGCGGGACCGACGACGTTTATCTGTTGTCCTTGCGGCGTCACTCCAGAAGCCACAAGGGCGCCGGACGCCGTACGTGACCCATGCATCCACCCGGCGCCGACGCGGTCGTCGTCCGCTTCGGCGAGATATACACGAAAAGCGACGCCGTCCGGGAGCGGATGACGGCCCGCCTCATGGACAACCTCGCCGCCGTCCTCGGGGACCGCGGCGTCGAGGGCGAGGTGGCGGCCAGCGACGGCCGCCTCGTGATCCGCACGCCCGACCCCGACGCCGCGACGGCGGCCGCGGCCGACGTGCCGGGCGTCGTTTCGGCCAGCCCCGCCGCCGTGGTCCCCTCCGAGCGCGGCGCCATCGAGGAGGCCGTCGCAGACGCCGCCCGCGCGCACTACGAGGGCGGCAGTTTCGCCGTCGACGCCAACCGGGGCGATCGGTCGCTCCCCTTCACCAGCGAGGACGTGGGGGAGTTCGGCGGCGCCGCCGTCTTCGAGGCCGTGGACTTCGCGCCGACGGTCGATCTCGACGACCCCGAGTTCACGATCGGCGTCGACTGCCGCACCGCCGAGACGTTCGTCTTCGTGGAGCGCCGCGAGGGGCCGGGGGGCCTGCCGGTCGGGACGCAGGCGCCGCTGGTGGCACTGGTCAGCGGCGGCATCGACTCGCCGGTGGCCGCCTTCGAGGCGATGCGCCGCGGGTCGCCGATCCTCCCGGTGTACCTCGACCTCGGCGACTACGGCGGCCCGGACCACCGGGCGCGCGCCGAGGAGGCGGTGCGGACCCTCCGCTCGGTCGCGCCCCACGTCGATCAGCCGGCCTACGCGGTGCCGGCCGGCGACAGCGTGGCGCGCATCGCCGACGAACTCGATCAGGGCCGGATGCTCGCCTTCCGGCGCTACATGTTCCGGGTCGCGGAGGAGATCGCCGAGCGAGAGGACTGTGCGGGCGTCGTCACCGGCGAGGTGATCGGCCAGAAGTCCAGCCAGACGGCCGACAACCTCGCGGTCACGAGCGCCGCGACGACGCTCCCGGTCCACCGGCCCCTCCTGACGATGGACAAGACCGACGTGATGGAGCGGGCCCGCGAGATCGGGACGTTCGCGGACGCGACCGTCCCCGCAGGCTGTAACCGCATCGCACCGGACCAGCCGGCCACCGCCGCGTCCCGGGAACGGATCGCGGCGGCGGAACCGGACGACCTGTTCGAGCGGGCAGCCGCGGACGCGGCGGCCGCCGAGCGACTGGACTAGCTCACTCGGGACGGAGGTCCGCGGCCCGGTCGACGAGCGGGTCCGCGAGGTCAGAGAAGAGGCGGTCGAGGTGCTCGTCGGGATCGAAGGAGGGGTCGCGGCAGGTCGGGTCGTCGACGAAGCCCCGGTCGGCCAGAATCTGCTTCTCGTAGTGGATGAACATCTCGCCGGTCTGCCCGATGTGCTGGAGGTAGGGGAGCAGTTCGCGGTGAAGGTCGAGCGCGCCCGGCCGGTCGCCCGAGGCGTAGCGGTCCGTGATTTCGACGTAGATCTCGTGGAGCGCGCCCCCCGGCACGACGCCGACGGCGCCCCGGTCGAGCAACTCGACGTACGCGCGCCCGCCACTCCCCACCAGCACGCCCACGTCGTCGGGCGCGGCGTCGAGAAGCGCCGTCGCGTACCCCCCGGGGGGCGTGCACTCGACCTTGTAGCGGGTCACGTTCGGACACGCCTCGCTGATCTCGACGAGCGTCTCCGGCGAGATCGTGACGCCCGTGTTGTCGGGCGCGTACTGCACCATGATCGGGAGGTCGACGGCCTCGGCGATGGCCTCGACGTGCTCGCGGATGTCGCTCTCGGTCGGCCCCATCACGAACGGCGGGAGGACCATCAGGCCCGCCGCGCCGCGGGCCTCCGCGGCCTCCGCCCGGTCGACGGCGACGCTCGTCGCGTGCGCCGTCACGGAGACGTAGAGGGGGATCTCGGCCGCCTCCGCGGCCGCGGCCGACCGCGCGACGATGCGGCCCTGCTCCTCCTCGGTGAGTTTGTAGAACTCCCCGGCGAACCCGAAGAGGATGGCACCGTCGCAGCCACCCTCGGCGAGCGCGGTAATCTGCGATTCGAGACTGTCGTAGTCGACGCTCCCCTCGTCGTCGAAGGGGGTCGAGACGATGGGGCAGACGCCCTCGAACGGGGCCATGTGCGTCGGCCGCGGGGAGCGCGTATGAGTCTTTGGGAAACCCTTATTCGCCGGGGCGGCGAGTCGGGTGCCGACGCACCTGCGTCGGAGCCACTCCACATGGAAATCACCGCAGTCGAGATCGACGAGTTCGCGTTCGAACAGGAGGACGTGGGGATCCGGCCGGACGGCGAGTCCGTCTACGACCCCGGCGAGACCGCCGAGGGGACCTCGTTCGTCCTCTCGATCCACACCGACGAGGGGGTGACCGGCCGGTACCGGGGCCAGATCTTCGGCGCGCTGACGATCCCCCAGATCGAACACGTCGCCGAGAACTTCCTGCTGGGCCGGGACCCGCTGAACCGGGAGTCGATCTGGTTCGACCTCCGGCGGGCGCTGCGACACACGGGCCACCTCGGCATCGGCCCCGTCGACGTGGCGCTCTGGGACCTCGCGGGCAAGCAGTACGGCGAGTCGGTGGCGACCCTGCTCGGCGGCCGGATGCGCGAACGTGTACCGGCCTACGCCTCGACCACGTCGGGCAACCCCGAGCACGACACCCCCTCGACGTACGCCGACTTCGCCCGCGAGTGCCGGGATCGGGGCTATCCGGCGTTCAAGATCCACCCGCTGGGCGACGCCGACCGCGACATCGAGGTCTGTCGGGCGGTCGCCGACGCGGTCGGCGACGAAATGGACCTGATGCTCGACCCCTCCAGTTGCTACCGGCGCTACTCCGAGGCGCTGGAGGTCGGACGCGTCCTCGACGAACTGGACTTCGCGTGGTACGAGGACCCGCTCCGGGACACCGGCGACAGCGCCTACGCGATGCGACGGCTCACGGAGGAACTCGACACGCCGATCCTCGGCCTCGAACACTCCCGCACGGAGCCCTTCGGCGCGGTCGATCACCTCTTCGAGGACGCCCTCGACCTCGTCCGCGTCGACGCCCACCTCGGCGGCGGCCTCACGGGCGCGATGAAGACGGTCCACACGGTCCAGTCCGCGGGGATGGACCTCGAACCGCACCTCGGCGGGGCCGCGCACCTGCACCTGCTCTCGGCGGTCCCGAACGCCGGCTACTTCGAGCACGGGCTGGTCCACCCCGAACTCGGCTTCGAGTGGACGAACAACGTCGGCTACGAGGAGCCGATCGAAGTCGTCGACGACGACGGAATGGTCGCCGTCCCCGAGGGGCCGGGGCTGGGCGTCGACATCGACTGGGACTACGTGGAGGCCAACCGGACGCGGCGCATCGTCGTGGAGTGACGCCGGAACGCTTTTCGTCGCCGCCGTCCCCCGCGTAGGCGTGACAGACACGCGTTCGCTCGCGGGCCGGTGGCAGTTCGCGCCGGACCCCGACGGCGAGAGAGACGGTCCCCGAGACGGCCCCTACGACGCGTTCGTGCGCCTGCCGGGCACCACCGATGAGAACCGGATCGGCGAGGAGAACGAGGCGCGCGAGCAGGACCGCCTCACGCGCACCTATCCCTACGAGGGGCCGGCGTGGTACCGCCGGACGGTCAGGGTGCCCGAGGGCTGGGCCGAGCGGTCGATTGAACTCCACCTCGAACGGTCCCGGGTCACCACGGTCTGGGCCAACGGGGAGCGGATCGGCGAGAGCCGCCGGCTCTCCGCGCCCCAGTCCTTCGACCTGACCGACGCCCTCGCCCCCGGCGAGAACACGCTCACGGTCCGCGTCGACAACGGCGCGGACCTCTTCGACTGGCGCGGCGTCGCCCGGTCGCACATGGCCACCGAGGAGACCCAGACCAACTGGAACGGCATCCTCGGCGACGTCGAACTCCGGGCGTCAGATCCCGTCCGCGTGGCCGACGTGCAGGTCGCCACCGACGCCGCGGCGGGCACCGCCGACGTGACCGTGACGGTGGCGAACGACACCGACCGAACCGTCGAAGGCGCCCTCGACCTCGCGGCGTCGAGTCGGGGCGCGGCCCACCACGCGAGCGAGGCGAGCGTCGCGGTCGCGGCCGAACCGGGCGAGACGACCGTCGAGGCGACCCTCGACGCCGGTCCGGGGCGCTGGGACGAGTTCGAGCAGACGCGCCACGACCTGCGCGTCGACCTCGCGGCGGGGCCGTTCGCGGACGCGGCGACGACCACCTTCGGCGTGCGCGACGTGGAGACGGCGGGCACGCAGTTCCGCGTCAACGGCCGCACGACGTTCCTCCGGGGCAACGTCGACTGCTGTATCTTCCCCGACACGGGCTACGCGCCGATGGACGAGAGCGCGTGGCGCGAGCACCTCGGGACGATGCGGGAGTACGGCATCAACCACGTCCGCTTTCACTCGTGGTGTCCGCCGGAGGCCGCCTTCGAAGCCGCCGACGCGCTCGGGATGTACCTCCAGCCGGAACTGCCCATCTGGAACAACGCCGACTCCTTCGTCGACGACGAGCGCCGCGACTTCTTCCGGCGCGAGGCCGGCGCCATCCTCGACGCCTACGGCAATCACCCCTCCTTCGCCATGTTCGCGCTCGGCAACGAACTACAGGGCGACCGCGAGGCGATGGCCGACCTCGTGGACTGGTGCCGGGAGCGGGACCCGCGCCGCCTCTACGCCCACGGCGCCTACAACTTCCTCGGGGACCCCCATCCCGGCGACAACGAGGACTTCTGGATCACGGCCTCGGTGAGTCCGGACCTGCTGGACGGGGCCGACGGCAAGACCCCCGTCCGTGGGTCCTACAAGGACGAGACCGCCGAGGGGACCCCGACGACCGCGGGGGACTACCGCGACGTGCTCGCGAACGTCGACCTGCCCGTCGTCACTCACGAGATCGGGCAGTTCCAGGTGTACCCCGACTACGACGAGATCAGGGACTACGGCCCGCTGTTCCGGCCGGAGAACCTCGCCGTCGCGCGGGACCACCTCGAAGCCCACGGGATGGCCGGCCGGGACGAGCGCTTCCAGGCGGCCTCGGGCGGCCTCGCCGTCGACTGCTACCGGCAGGAGGTCGAGGCGGCGCTCCGGACCCCGGAACTCGGGGGCTTCCAGTTGCTCGACCTCCAGGACTTCCCCGGACAGGGGACGGCGCTGGTCGGCATCCTCGACGCCTACATGCAGTCGAAGGGGCTGATCGACCCGGCGCGCTGGCGGGAGTTCTGCGGGCCGACGGTGCCGCTGGTCCGCCTCGACACGCGGGTCTGGACCGACGCGGAGACGCTCAGCGCGGACGTGGACCTCGCGCACTACGGCGCCGACGACCTCTCGGACGTGACCGCGGAGTGGACGCTGTCGGGGCCGAGCGGCGACATCGCGTCGGGGACCATCGACGCGGGCGACGTGGCGCAGGGGTCGCTCGCCGACCTCGGCGGCATCGAGGCCGATCTCGACGGCGTGGCCGCGCCCGCGTCACTCGACCTCGAAGTGATCGTGCCCGCGGCGGACGCCGCGAATCGCTACGACGTGTGGGCGTACCCCGACGATCCCGTTTCCGTCCCCGAGGGCGTCACCGTCCGGGACGCCTTCGACGACGAGACCCGGGACCTGCTCGGCGAGGGCGAGACGGTGCTGCTCCTGCCGGACGGCGACGACCTCCGCCACTCCGTGCCGGGGTCGTACCAGCCGGACTTCTGGTCGTACACGCTGTTCAAGGCGCAGGCGCCCGCGGGGACGCTGGGGCTGTACTGCGACCCCGAGCACCCCGCGCTGGCGGAGTTCCCGACGCCGGGCCGGACCGACTGGCAGTGGCACCGCATCGTCGAGAACGGGCGGCCGGTGGTCCTCGACGACGCGCCGGCCGACTACGAGCCGATCGTCGGCGCCGTCGACAACATCGAGCGAAACCAGACGCTCGGCCTCGTCTTCGAGACGAGCGCGGGCGAGGGGGACCTGCTGGTCTGTGCCGCCCCGCTCGCCGACGTGGACGACCCCGCGGCGGACCAGCTCCGGCGGTCGCTGGTGGCCTACGCCGACTCCGCGGCCTTCGACCCCGAGCCGGTCCTTTCGTGGCCGCTCCTCGAGAAACTGCTCGCGCCGTAGTCACCGGAGTTCGGTCAGCGCGACCGCGAGCGCGAGCGCCCCGACCGCAGGGAAGAGGAACTGCGAGAGGATGGTGTTGAACAGGGCCAGCACGGTCAGGCCGACGATCCCGGCGGCCCAGAGGGGGCGCTCGCCGCGCACGACGCCCGCGACGCCGCCCCACGCGAGCGCGACGATGATCGCGAGGAGGCCGTAGCGCGCCGCCGTCGCGCCGGGGTCGGTCGCGAGCGAGGGCGACCCCACGGTGAGGTACGTCGCGCCGAGGACGGCCGCCGCGCGCGCGACGGCGGTCAGCGGTGTCTCGTCCGACATGGCTCGACTCTCGCGCCGGAGGGACTACTCGGTGTCGGTCGCGCGCAGGGCGTGCTCGCCCGGCCCGAGCCGAACCGCGACGCCGCGCTCGGACTGCTCGACGCCGCGCACGGCGTCGGCCTCGGCCGCTGGCGCCCCGTCGACCGTTGGCTCGCTGGGCAGGTCCACGACGGCCGTGAGGTTCCACGGCACCGTCACCGACACGGCGAGCGTGCCGTCCTCCCGCTCCCAGCGGGTCGCCACGTCGCCGTGGGGCGTCTCGACCGTCGCCGCGGCCCAGTCGAGCGCGTCGACGCGGCCCGGCACCACGTCGACCCGCCGCTCGCGCGGGAGCGCGCTCGACACCTCGACGCCGGCGGCCCCCTCGTAGAGCCACTCGGAGGCGAGCGCGAACGGCGAGTGGTTCCGGGAGTTCATGCGCGAGCCGACCTGCTCGTCGGTGTCCCAGCGCTCCCAGACCGTCGTGGCACCCTGCCTGACCTGCGAGACCCACCCCGGAGCGTCGGGTGCTGCCACCACCTCGTGAGCGAGGTCCGCGTGGCCGTGCCGGGTGAGGGCGTCGAGGAGCGCGGGCGTGCCGAGAAAGCCCGTCTGGAGGTGGCCGTCGGCGGCGCGGACGCGCTCGGCGAGCGCCGCCGCAACCTCGTCCTCGCGACCCTCGGGCACGAGGCCAACGGCCAGCGGGACTGCGTTCGCGGCCTGCGTGTCGCCGTAGTCGCCGTCGTCGAAGTACCGGTCGGTGAAAGCCCGCGCCACCTCGTCGGCCAGCAGGCGGTAGCGCTCCGCTTCCTCGGCGTCGATGGCGTCGGCGATCCGGGCGAGCACGTCCGTCGCGCGGTAGTGGTAGGCGTTCGTGAACAGGTCCACGGGCTTCCCCACGCGGCCGTCGGCGTTCTCCAGCGCCACCCAATCGCCGTAGGCGCAGTACTGCTCGGGGAGCAGCGGGTCGCCCTCGCCGTGCCAGAAGTCGGCGTAGCGGCGGAGGCGCGGGTACTGCGCGCGCAGCACCCGCTCGTCGGCGTCGTGGCAGTACGTCCGCCACGGCAGGGCGAGCAGGGAGTAGGTCCACGTCGGGTCGGTCATCGCGGGCTGGCTACCGTAGGGCGCCTTCGAGGGGACGTAGCCGTGGGCGGACTGGGCGTCGGCGTGGTCCCGGAGGAACTTCTCGTGGAAGCGCCCGGCCGCGAAGTTGTAGCGGAGCGCCCCGGCCGCGAGGTGCGCGTCGCCGGTGAACCCCTGTCGCTCGTCGCGCTGGGGGCAGTCGGTCGGCACGGAGTGGGCGTTCGTGCGCAGGGACCAGCGGCAGTTCGACTGGACGGCGTTCAGGTCGTCGTCCGAGCAGGCAAACGAGCCCCCGTCGTCGAAGTCGGTGTGGACGACCGCGGCGGTCACGTCCGCGGGGTCGAGGTCGCCGGGGTAGCCCTCGATCCGGGCGTAGCGAAAGCCGTGGTAGGTGAACCGTGGCGCGTACGTCTCGCACTCGGCGCCGCGGGCGACGTAGGTGTCCGTCGCGGCGGCCGTGCGGAGGTCGGCCGCCTGGAGCGAGCCATCGTCGTTCAGCGCCTCCGCGTGCCTGATCGCCAGTTCGTCGCCCGCCTCGGCGCCGCGCACGGTCAGTTCGACCCACCCGGTGACGTTCTGCCCGAAGTCGACGACGTGGCCGTCCTCGCGCTCCTCGATCGAGACCGCGTCGCGCCGGTCGGTCACCCGGATCGGCGGGGTCTGCTGGGGGTACAGGTCGCCGTCGGGAGCCGAGACGACGGGCGCGCTCTCCCAGCCGTCGTCGTCGAAGCCGGGCTCACTCCACCCCGGTTCTTCGCGCCGCGCGTCGTAGGTCTCGCCGTCGTAGATGTCGTTGTCGGTGATGGGGCTCGGCCCGACGCGCCAGTCGGGACCGGTGGTGACCGTCCGCGAGGTGCCGTCGGCGTAGGTCACGACGAGGCGGAGCGCCGCTCGCGGCGCGCCGACGGCGGGCCACTGCCGCACGGGCTTCGCGAACCAGCCCCGGCCGAGCCAGAGGCCCAGCGCGTGCTCGCCGGCGTCGAGCGCGTCGGTCACGTCGTAGGTCCGGTAGAGCACCCGCTCGCCGTAGTCGGTCCAGCCGGGGTCGAGCACCGAGTCGCCGACGCGCTCGCCGTCGATGGACAGTTCGCCGTAGCCCAGCGCCGCGACGTGGACGTGGGCCTCGGCCACCGGCTTCGAGAGCGTGACCTCGCGGCGCAGACGCGGCGACCCGGTGCCAAGCGTCGCGTCGGTCCGGCCGTCCGTGAGTCGGGCCGCGCCCCACGTCTCGGACTCGACCGACGAGGAGGCGCGGACGGGACGGTCGCGGGCCACGTCGGTCCCGTCGCTGTCGCGGACTTCGAGGGCCGCGAGCGCGAGGAGGGCCCACGAGCGGCGCTCCTCGCAGAGTCGCGCGTCGTCGTCGCCGACCACGTCGGGGTCGGTGGCGACGACGCGGACGTGGCGCGCGGTCGCCTCCACCGCGTGCTCGGCGGGCAGGCGGCGCACGTCGCTCCCGTCGGCCTCTACGAGCGTGCGGGGGTCGCGGAAGTCGGGATCGTCCGCGACCTCGATCCGGTAGGCGTCGGGGAAGCCGAGCGCGACCGGGCCGCGCGCCACCGTCGTCTTCCGGTACGTCGACTCAGTGTCCTGTGCGGTGAGGGTCTTCCCGTCCGGGGTCTCGGGACCGCCGAACGGTTCGACCGGGTGGAGCGCGACCTCGGCGAGCGACCGACGCGCGCCCAGATCCACCGCGACCCACGGCTCCGCGTCCGGGTCGGCGAAGCGCGTGCGGAACCCGTTCGCGTCGTCGCCCGGGCCGATCCAGTCGGCGCCCCACGGCGTCTCGGGTGCGGTGCGGAAGGCCGCCGGTTCGGCCCACGCCGAGCGGTCCTCCCGGTCGTTCCAGACGCGGACCGTCCACCAGTAGCGCGCGTCGGCGTCGAGGGCGGGGCCGTCGTAGGGCACGTCCGTCGCCGCCCCGCTCTCGACGCGGCCGCTGTCCCACAGGCGGTCGCCGTCGGCGAGTGCGTCTCGGGAGTCGGCGAGGCGGATCCGGTACGCCGCCTGTTCGGCGCCCCAGTCGGCGGCGGCGACCCGCCAGCCGAACCGGGGGGCGTCGGGAATCGTCGGCTCGTCGGCCCGGCCGTCGACGCGCAGGGCGGTCGGGGCCGGAGGTGTCGCTGGCACGGGGTCCGCTACCCCCCGAGGGGGCCTAAATACCGGGGGCGAAAACCGTGGGGCTTTAGCGCCGGCGCTCGCCACCTGCTCGCATGCACGTCGCTGACGTCACGGGCTACGCGCTGTCGTCGCCGATCGACCCGCCACAGGAGCGGCCGTTCCACGGGGGCTACCGCCGCCTGCTGAAGCGGGACGTGGTGCTGGTCGTCGTCGAGACGGCGACCGGCCTCCGCGGCGCGGCGACGGCGGGCGCCACGAGTTCGGCGATGAAGGAGTACTTCGAGGGCGACGACCACGGCACGTTCGCGGACGTGGTGAACGGCGCCGTCGCGGACGCCCTCGAGGGCGAGGAGATCGAGGCCATCACCGACGCCCACGACCTGCTGGAAGCGACCGACCTTCCCGCCGACCTGACGACGAAGGGCATCTCGGCCGTCGACGTGGCGCTCTACGACATCCGCGGGAAGGAAGTCGGCGCGCCGGTGTACGAACTGCTCCGCGAGGAGTTCGACGACGCGCCCGCCCCGACGACGGACCTGCCGCTCTACGCCAGCGCGGGAATGTACATGGAGCCGGAGGGGTTCGCGGAACAGGCCGCCATCGTAGAGGAAGAGGGCTTCTTCGGCTACAAGTACCGGCCGGGCATCGGTCCCGCGGCCGACCGGCGCACGGTCGACCTCGTCGCGGAGGCGCTGGACGAGACGGAACTGATGCTCGACGCGCACACGTGGTGGAAACTGGAGGACGCCTACGACGACGCGGCGGTCGAGTCGATCGTCCAGCACGCCGCCGAGCGGGGCGCCTACTGGGTCGAGGAGCCGGTCGCCCCCGACGACTACGCGGGCTACGAGTGGCTGGCCGAGACCACCGACGCGCCCCTCGCCGGCGGCGAAAGCGAGGAAGGCCCCGAGGGCCTCCTCGAACTCGGCCACACGGGTGCCGTCGACTTCCTGCAGGGCGACGTGCGCCACCACCGGGGGTTCACCGGCTGTGTGCCCGCCGTGGAGTTCTGCCGCGACCGGGACGTGGAGTTCGTCCCGCACAACTTCGGGACGTGGATCGGCCTGCTCTCGAACGCGCACCTCGTCGCCGCCGCGCCGGAGGTCGACCTCGTGGAGTACCCGATCTTCGAGTCGGACCCGCTGATCGCGGCCGACGGAGACCCCGGGATGTACCCCTTCGACGCCGCCTTCGACCTCATCGAAGGCGAACCGGACGTGGAGAACGGCCGCCTCGCGGTCCCGGACGACCCCGGACTCGGCTTCGAGGTGAACCTCGACGTCGTCGAGGAGTACCCCTTCGAGGAGGGGCCGTGGACCGAGTTCCACTACGAGTAGGCTTTTGTGACCCCCGCGGGAGGGAGGGCCATGGTCACAGTCGACGTGACGGCGCGGGGCGCTGACCCCGACGGCGCGAGCGAATCGACGGCGGCGATCCAGTCGGCGATCGACGATTGCGGCGACGCGGGCGGCGGCGTCGTCGGATTTCCGGCGGGCGAGTACCTGACCGGCCCGCTCGTCCTCCGATCGAACGTGCGCGTCCACGTCGAGAGCGGGGCGCTAGTCCGGGCTATCGAAGACGTCGACGCCTACCCCGCCGTCGAGGGGCGCTGGGAGGGCGTCGAGCGCGAGGTGTACGCCTCGCTGTTCACCGGCCACGACCTCCGGAACGTCTCCATCACCGGCCGGGGCACAATCGACGGCGGCGGGGAGGTGTGGTGGGAGACCTACCGGCGCGACGAGGAAGAGTTCGAACTCGGCCGCGGCCGGCCCTACCCCGGCGAACTTGACTACCCCCGGCCCCGCGTCATCAACCTCTACGACTGCGAGAACGTCCTCGTGCGCGGGGTCACGGTCCGGAACTCGCCCTCGTGGACGATCCACCCCGTCTACTGTGAGAACGTCGCCATCGAGGGCGTCACCGTCGAGAACCCCGAGTCCTCGGTGAACACGGACGGCATCAACCCCGACTCCTGCCGGCACGTCCGGATCGCGAATTGCCACGTCGACGTAGGCGACGACTGCGTGACGATCAAGTCCGGGTTCGACGAGGACGGCCGCCGCGTGGGCGAACCCTGCGAGAACGTCGTCGTGACGAACTGCACGATGAAACACGGCCACGGCGGCGTCGTCGTGGGGTCGGAGATGTCCGGCGACGTGCGCAACGTCGTCGTCTCGAACTGCGTCTTCGACGGCACCGACCGCGGTTTGCGGATCAAGACCCGGCGCGGCCGGGGCGGCGTCGTCGAGAACGTCCGGGCGAGCACGCTGGTCATGCGCGACCTCACGTACTCGGGGTTCACCGTCTCGATGCACTACCACGACGGGAAGGGCGACCCCGACCCGGACCCGGTCAGCGAGGGCACGCCGTCGGTTCGGGGCCTCCACTACGAGAACGTCACCGTCGACGGCGCCGACACGGCCGCACTCGTGGAGGGCCTGCCGGAGATGCCCGTCAGGGACGTGACGCTCTCGAACGTGCGCGTGGCGGGCGCCCGCCGCGGAATCGACGTGAGCAACGCCGAGGGCGTCTTCCTGCACGACGTGACCGTGAGCGCGGCGGAGACGCCGGCCGTGGCCGCCCGCTCGGTGACGGACCTCGACGTGGACCGTCTGCGAGCGCCCGACCCGGACCCCGAGACGCCGGTCTGTCGCTTCGAGGGCGTCGACGGTGCGCTCGTCCACGCCTGCGCGGCGGCCGAGGGGACGGGGACCTTCCTCGATCTGGCGGAGTGTGCCGACGTTGAGGTGAGCGGGAACCGACTGGGGCGGGCAGAGAGGGCCGTCTCGGAGTAGCTACTCGTAGCAGAAATTGGGAACGGGATTTCTAAATTCCGACGAGGGCCTGAAATCGAGAACACCGAAACAGCAAGTACAGCTGATTTGATTATCACTCCGAGAAGTCGTGATTACCCCACCCTTCATAATGCTTCAGTTTGGTCTTGAGTTCCATTTTTGACCACTCGCAGTCGTAGTGGAGAACGTCAATTAGTGAATCAAAGTTACTGTTATCAAGCTCAATACCGCGGTTGCCGTAATCGGATATAAAATCCGCACTGCGAAGTTCCTCAAACGTGTTCTTAGCCTCACCCAAGTCGTGTGAAGGAATTCCGCTCAAGTTCAAAACAGCATCTTTCGGTAGAGGGCTCCCGTATCCATGGCGAGAGATGAGAGTGCTGAGGATATCACATGTATGAGGCGGAACCATCTATTCACTTTGACCGGGCCTACGCACATAATACCATCCCAAATTCAATTGGCAGTATCGCAATCTATATCCCTCTGTTCTAACTATGGGTAGGCGATGAGCGAAGAAAGCCCAAGCGAGATTGGCCCCGATGAGGGGCGGATGGACCGAGGGACCATGAAAAAGATGCGCTTGGAATATCCAAGCGGGTGGCTTAAACTCGCGAAGTCCACCGCTCGGGCGTTAATGCTGGATGCTCTATTAGACCTCCAGCAGGGCCATGAGTTTACACACTCGGATCTTGCAGAGCGGGCCGGGCTGAGTTCAGAGTCTGTCCGCCAACACATCGGTACTCTCGTTGAGCTTGGTATTGTGGACAAAATCAGGGATACATCGCCCACCACTTACCGGCTCAATAGTCAAGCGCACGTTACCAAGGAGTTGCGAGAACTCAATTCGGCGGTAAATGCCGTCAAAGCGGGTGAGGAGGCGGAAGAAGCTACGTCTCCTGAAGAAGCTGCAGATAACGCTGGAAATTCGGATGATGATAGAGATTCCAACCACCCTCGGCCAGATGACATAAAAAACCTCACCAATGCCAGCCCCGTCTGAATTCAACCTTGCCTTTGAACGGTTGAAAGGTGATCTTGAGAAAGTAGGTGCAGAGATTCAGCAGGATAACGCAGAAACGGAAAACGGTTCAGAGGAAATCATAGAACGGTACGTTGTCGCAAGCTACCGAGGGAGTTCAGTTTACATCGCTGGCGAAGTAGAAGACGATTACTTCAACATCGTTTACCCCCTCAATATTGCAAATATTGTTGCTCAGGATTTGTCGGGTGACGAGGTGAAGGGAATTCTTGATGCCTTTGAGTCGCAGGTCGAGTCGCCAGATGACCCCTCTGATGAGGAAATGTATCAGCAAGCTCGACAAGCAGCAGAGACACTTCTGAAACAGATGGACGAAGATGAAAAGGGGAGTTATAAATATAGGATCTCAACGGAAATCGCAGATTCAGATGTAGGCGTCTTTTTGGAGAGTTTTGAGGAAGACCCTGCCATTCACCGGATAGAGATTGACAAAAGATTGTACCCATACCTTAACGACTATTCCATCCGGGAAGTTGGAGACGCTCTGCAGGCAGTTTCATCAATTGGAGCAATAGCCAGTAGAACCGCAGCGAGAGAGCTGCTGTTATACTCGCCAGAAAGAGACGAGGAAGTAGAGCAGTATCAACTCACAATCCGTACTTAGCGGGGAACGTATATTTCCGACGTTTTCTGGGCCTAAGATAGAACAAGCGTTAGTTCCAGAGCGTGTGTCGTTCGTGCCACTAGTTGTGATAGTAACACTTTGAGACAGTACTACGTTTTATTTCTGGAATCCAATATTGGATTTGATGAATTCAGTACCTGACACTCCAGAGGAGGACATCAAAGCGGCGCGGGAAATTCTCCACGGATCTGAAGATGGCGAAATGCGTCATATCAAGAACTCGCCATTTGGACACTGCGTGCCGAAGGTTGCCAAAGATCCCTTTTGAGAAATCCCCTGAAGAAACTGAGTTTCCCGACCCACGACAAGTCCTCTGAATTGCTGACGAAGCCCTGCTTAAGACTGTAGCCAACCAACGGAAGATTACCCTGAGTTGAATTCGTCTTGTCCATCTCAATATCGCAAACAGGGCAGTATGGCATACGTTAAGGGTTACATTACAGACACAAAACAGTAGGTGTGCAGATCTACTGAGCGGCCGTTTCACCGCGACCACTGGATGAAGAATCCAATTGAAGCCTACTCGTAGTCCTCCAGCGGTTCGCTCTGCCCGTGCGTGGCGCTCGCGCCCTCGTTGGGTGCGGCCCACTCCACCGCGTTCTCGATGACGGTCTGGACCTCGTCCTGATAGAAGATGGGGTACTCCTCGTGGCCCGGCCGGAACGCGAAGATGTCCCCGCGCCCGCGGTGGTAACAACAGCCGGATCGGAACACCTCGCCGCCCTCGAACCACGAGGTGAACACGAGGCGGTCGGGTTCGGGGACCATGTACGGCTCGCCGTACATCTCCGTCTCCGGGATCTCGAAGTGGTCGTCGAGGCCGTCCGCGATCGGGTGGCCCGGATCGACGACCCAGAGCCGTTCGGTCTCGCCACCGTGGCGGTACTTGATGTCACAGGAGGTTCCCATCAGGCGCTTGAACGGCTTCGAGTTCTTCCCGGAGTGAAGCGGGATGAAGCCCATCCCGTCGAGGACCGCGTCGACGACGCGGTCGGCCACCTCGTCGTCGACCTCGTGGTTGGCGGCGTGGGACCACCAGACGAGCACGTCCGTCTCCGCGACCGTCTCCGCGTCGAGGCCGTGGGCTGGCTCCTGCAACGTGGCCGTCTGCGCGTCGTGGCCCGCCTCGGCGAGGAAGTCAGCGATGGCCCCGTGGATGCCGTCGGGGTAGCGTTCGGCCACCGCGGGCTCTTCCTGTTCGTGGACGTTCTCGTTCCAGACGGTGACGGTCAGCGACATGCCCGCAGGTGACCCCGGCGCGAAATAAAGCCTACCGGTCGGGCAGGCCGACCCAGCCGTCGGTCTCGGCCGCCTCCGCGATGGCGAACACCAGATCGTGGACGGCGCGCGCGTCGACGCCGGAGACCAGCGGGTCGCGGTCCGCGCGCACCGCGTCGACGAAGTCCCGGACGATGCCGAGGTGGCCGCGCCCCAACTCGAAGGGGTCCGGGTCGGGCAGATCCGCCGCTTCGCGGCCCTGCACCGCGAACTCGTCCAGTTCGTCCTCGTGCCACCGGACCGAGCCCTCGGTGCCGTGGACCTGCACCGTGATCGGGTACTGCGGGTAGATCGCCGTCGAGGCCGAGATCTGGCCGTACGCGCCGTTCTCGAACTCGACGGTTGCCGCGGCGGTGTCGGGCACCTCGATGCCGTCGTGGTGCATCGTCTCGACGGTGGCCGCGACCCGCTCGACGCCGCCGGCGATCCACTGGAGCAGGTCGATGCCGTGGAGCGCCTGCGTGAGCAGCACGCCGCCGTCGAGGTCCGCCGTGCCCCGCCAGCCCACGTCGTAGTAGTCGCTGGTCCGGTGCCACTTCACCTGCACGTCCGCGAGGGTCAACTCTCCGAGAGTCCCGTCGGCTACGGCGTCGCGCGCGAGGCGGGGGCCGCCGAAGGTGCGCCGCTGGAGGCAGACCCCCAGCGTCACGCCGGCGTCCGCGCAGGCCTCGACCACGCGGTCAACGCGCTCGGGCGTCACGTCGAGGGGCTTCTCGCAGAGGACCTCGACCCCCTCCGCCGCGAGGTCCTCGACGATCTCTGCGTGGGTCCCGTTGGGCGTGCAGACACAGACGGCGTCGCAGTCGGCGTCTCGCACCATCTCCACGTGGTCGGTGTAACCTTCGACACCACGTTCATCGGCGAAGTCGGCGGCCACGTCGTCGTCGAGGTCCGCGCCGGCCACGAGCGTGGCGCCCTCGGTCGCTGCGAGGGCGTCGGCGTGGGTGCCGCCCATCCCGGCGAGGCCCACGACGCCGAATCGGAGGTCGTCTGTCATCGTGTGGCCGACCGGCGCGCCGGAGTGGCATAAAGGCTGGGAGAGGCCGGCGCTCGAGTTTTCACTCGGAACAGAATTAGTTGATTCCTAACGAATTTAATAAACAATTAAGTCGCGGCGCGACAGTCGGCCTGTGTGGTTTGGACCCACGGACCAAGAAACGATGACTGAATCCGAGACAGATCGGTCGGCGGAGGAACAGGCAGACGAGGGCGGCGTCCCGCCGCAGACGCGGCGGAGTTCGCTCGCGATGCTCGGGCTGGCCGGACTCGGCGGACTCGGCCTGCTGTCCGGGACTGGGGCCGCGAAGAAGGGGAAATCGGGGCGCCCGTGGAACAGAGACGTGAACGCGGACGGGCACGCGCTGTCGAATCTCGGCTCGCTCTCGATGGGCGCCGACGACGCGGCCATCGAGGGCTTCACAGGCGGGAACCTCGCCGTCGGCGACGACGGGGCCCTGACCGCGGAGGAGACGGCCGAGTCGATCCACTACGTCACGAACTACCCGGGAGAGACGCTCGACGAGAAACTGCGGACGATCATCGACCACGTCGTCGAGAACTACGGCAGTCAGGCGGGCCACCGGATCGTGATTCCGCCGGCGCCGGCCGACGAGGAGGCCGGCATCGGCGCCGCGTGGCGCTTCGAGGAGCCGGTCGTGCTGGAGAACAACACCGGGAAGATCGACTTCGACTTTGGCGGGACGCTGGTGTTCGCGACCGACACCATCGAGAGCTTCTTCATCGTCGGTCCGGACGAGAAGACGGAAGAGGTCAACTTCCACGGCGGCTACTTCTACGCGAGCGGGAGCCACGACGATCCGAACGTCACCCGCTCGTTCTTCCAGGTCCTCGGGGTCGGCCACCAGATCATCGAGGACGTCTACTGTCAGAACCTCGCGCCCGACACCGGCGGGGCGGGCGAGCGCGACGAGTCGAAGAACGTCCCGATCGGCATCGAGATCACGGCCGAACAGGGCACGAGTGGCGTGCTCGTGTCCCGCTGCTCGGTCACCGGCTGTGACGAGGCGCTCCGTTCGGAGGGCGTCAACGGGCTCACGGTCGAGCACTTCACCGGGGGTGGCGGCGACTCCAGCGTCGTCCTCGACGGCTGCAGCAAGACCACGCTTCAGCAGGTGGACGTCGGCTCCGCGTCGATCCAGTCGGTCAAGCGCGATCTGATCCGACTGGAGAACGACGCCGGCCCCAACGAGAAGATCAGGATCGCCGGCGTCAGCGAGACGAACGGCAACTACGTCGTCCACGCCGGCGTCAACGCGGTGGACTCGGCCAACAGCGGCGAGAAGCACCGCGGCATCGCCGTCTCGGACGTGTCCGTGGTCCACGCCGACTACAGCACGGACATGGGCGCGGCGCTTGACTTCGATCAGCGCTCGCTCACGCCCGCGCCGGCGTACCCGGCGCCGAACGGGGCGACCCGCGCGTACAGCGAGGGGACACAGACCTTCGCGACCCGGAACGCCCACGAGTTCCGCGTCGGCGGGGAGGCGGCGCTCACGATCGAGGAAAGCGACGTGACCGTCGCCGGCCCCGGCAACGGCGCGATCCTGACGACGCCGGACGGCCAGTCCCGCTACCGCGTCCGGGTCGACAACGACGGCGACCTCGTCACCGAGGAGGTCCAGACCGAGGAGGATCGCTCGGGGGTCGTCGACAGCTTCGAGGACGGCGACCTCTCGGAGTACATCGGTTCGACGGACGCCTACGAGGTGACCAGCGATCCGCCGGTCGCCGACGGCGACCAGAGCCTGAAGAACACGACCGGGGGCACGGCGATCTTCGGATCGACGAGCGGCCTCCCGCGCTACCCGCAGGCCGGCGACACCTTCTCGGCGAACGCCGCGCGGACGGAGGCCAACCCCAACCTCGGCGTCGCGTGGGGGATGCAGGACCTCCAGAACTTCTACTTCGCGCGCATCTACCGAGAGGGAAGCGAGAGCGACGCGAACCCCGACCGCCTCCAGGTGTACCGGCGCGAGGGCGGCGACTACACCCAGCTCGCGAAGTCGGCGACCAGCGTGGACACCGGCGTCCTCTACGAGTTCGTCGTCGACTGGGGGGAGACGGGGACCATGGACGTGACCGTCCGCGACCCCGACGGGAACACCGTGGCGACCGCGTCCGCGACCGACACCACGTTCACCGAGGGCGGCGTCGGCGCGCGCCGCACAGGCGTCCTCGACGACATCCGCATCCTGTAGCCCCGACGGCCCCGCTTTTTTCGCTACGGGTTCGGCTGCGTGAACAGCCGCTCGTAGTCGGTCCAGCGCTCGTTCATGATCGCGGCCTTCCGTTCGAGGTCGCCGATGAGGTCCGGCCCGAGGAGCCTGATGTCCTCGCCGGCCGCCGAGTCGGCGCGGTGCACGACTGCCTCGTCGGCCTCGTCGAGCAGGTCGATCAATTCGACCGTGGTGTCGAGTTCGTCCCGGGCCGTCTCCAGCATGAACTCGCGCTCCCAGCCGGAGCGCGTACCGAGAACGGGGCTTCGCTCCGGGTCGCCGCCGCGGTCGGCGACGAGGTCCCGGATCGCCTGATAGTCGACGGCGTTGCGGCTGTTGTCGTGGACGCAGGACAAGATCCGCAGGCGGTGTGCGATCCCGCGATAGCGCTCCGACTGCGCCCCGTCGAGGGCCGTCGCGAGTTCGTCGGCCAACTGCTCGGCGCGCTCGATCCGCGAGTCGAGCCTGTCGAAGACGAAGGTCATGAGCAGGCGCGCGGCCCACCCCTTGTAGAGGCGCATTCCCTGCACGTCGGCGAAGTCCTCGGCGTGGGCCTCCGAGCGGGCCTGAAACAGGTAGTTGCGGTAGTAGCGCCGCTCCGCGTCGTCTAGCTCGCCCGGGAACGGGACGAAGGGGCGCGTGAGCCACCGCTGGTGCACGCCGCCGACCAGCGTCGGCGGGTGGTCGGGGACCGTCTCGCCGACGGTCGTCGCCTCGTCGATGGCGAACCACAGCGACAGGAGGGTGTCGGCGTGGGCCTCGCCGACGCGCTCGGCTGCGATCGATTTCAAGGCGGTCAGGGCTGCCACCCTGTCCGTCGGCTCTTCGGCCAGAATCCGGTCGTACACCTCGAAGTGGAGGTCCTCGGCCCCCGGCGGGCAGTGAAACTCCAGCCGCGGCGCGTCCGATTCGAGCGCCGACTGGAGGCTGCGCGCGCACTCGACGGGCTGTGGGATGCCCGTGACCGGGTAGAGGACCGACCCCTCCCAGTGGGAGATCCCGCCCTCGGTCTGGAAGGTCGACGCATCCGGCCCCTCGAGGTTGTTGATCGACTGGCCGGCCTCGAGGTCGCCCGCGATCAGCTCGTCCTGCTCGAACGTCGGGAGCATCCACTCCTGTGGCGGGATCTCGTCCACGTTGTACTCGACCGTTGCACCCGCCGCTTCGGCGCCCGCGTCGATGGCGTCGAAGAAGTCGCCGACGCGGTCGGCCATCGTCCGGTCGCGACACCGCGCGTTGCCGTTCGCACCGGGGTACAGCGAGTCCGCCCAGCAGAAGCCCGACCCGGCGTCGGTCGTCACGAACTGGAACACCTCGATCTCGGGGTACCGATCGAGGAGGTCCGCGACGGCCTCGCGATAAAGGGCCTGCACCTCTGGCTCTGCGATGCAGGGCGCGAAGTGGGGTTTTCGGGCCCGATTGGGCTGGTCGACGCGCGGACCGCGCCACCTCGGGTTGGCGTCGAACACCGCCGTCGGTAGTACCTGCGGTTCGTTGGTGGCGTAGGCCGCCTTAAGGTCGTACTCGCGGAGGATCTCGCAGCGGTGGTCTAGCACCTCGGTGACCTCCTCCGACCACGCCGCCCACGCCTCGGAGACGTGGGGCTGGAGAGCCGCCGGCGGGTGGACCTTGAGCAGGCCCGCCTTGCGGTTATACCACGACGGGTAAGGATCGTAGTCGAAGGCCGGATCGGGCGCCGTCTCGTCGAGGCCGGCCTGCTCGTCCGCCGGCTCCTCGGCCGCCTCGTCGGCGCTCGGGTCCCACTCGGGGTAGTCGTCCTGCCACTTCGCGAGCGGCGTGCCCTGCGTGATGAGGACGTGGGTCATGCCGGCCTCGCTCGCGCGGCGCGCGTACGTCTCGAAGTCGCCCCGGGGCTTCTCCGGGTTCGCGATGACTGTGTCGAATGCTGGCATTCGCGGGTCTGGCCCGGGTTCCGAGCGGAGATAGTTAGCTGTTCGCATCCCGCAGGCGCTGGCTCCGCCGCGTGGGCACAACGCACAAGGCGGCGTCGGCCGAGCGTGGCGTATGACCGACGCGGAGACGCTGATCGACGCCGTGCGGAATTACGCCGACGCGATGCTCCGTTTCGGCCGCGACCGGTACGGCGCCGTGGAGACGCCGCTGCTCGCCGACGGCGTCGATCCGGCCGCGGGCGAACCGGTGGCGCTCGACGAGCGCGACGTGGGCGCGGAACGCCGCCTCTCGAATTTCGCCGTCCAGCAACCGTTCCTGCGCGCGCTGGTGGGCCTCACCGAGACGACGGGAGACGGTCGCTATCGGGACGCCGCCGCCGAGGTGACGGCCTTCGCCTTCGACGAACTCGCGGGACCGTCCGGGCTCCTGCACTGGGGCGGCCACGTCGCCTACGATTTGGACGACGACGCGGTGGCGACGAAGAAGGGCGGTCCACACGAGCTAAAGTTCGACTACCCCTTCTACGAGTTCCTCTGGTCGGTGGACCCAGACGCGACCAGACGTTTCGTCGAGGCGTTCTGGGCCGCGCACGTCCTCGACTGGGACCGCCTCGACTTCAACCGCCACGGCGAGTGGGGGCCAGAGACCGCAGGCGTCTGGGACCGCGACTACGCGGGCGGTGACGTGTTCTTCTGGGGCGACGGGCTCACCTTCGTCAACACCGGGAGCGACCTCTACTACGCGGCCGGCCTGCTCTCCGCGCTCGACGGCGACGACGCGCCGCGGCGGTGGGCCGAGCGACTCGCCGAGCGCTACGTCGAGACGCGGGGCGAGACCGGCATCTCCGGCTACCAGTTCAGCCAGCATCCCAGTTGGTGCAACGGGCCCGAGGTCAGGGGCGACCGGGCGCAGTACCAGTTCGCGCCGTACATCCGCGGTGACCACCGAATCGTCGAAGGAACCCTGTTCCGGCCGCGCCCCGTCGTCCAGCGCCGGCAACTCGAACTCGGCGCGAAACTGGGCGCGGATCGGTTCACCGACTGGGCCGTCGAGGAACTCCGGGCGTGGGCAGAGGTCTACCGGCCGGCGACGAACGACTTCGAACCGATGCTCACCGACGGCTACAGCCTCGAAAGGTTCGTGATCCGCCGCGAGGGGTACTTCGGTCCGAAGGGGCGCGTGATCGAACCCATCGAGGCCGACGCGGGGTTCCTCTGGACCTACGCCCTCGCGGCCCGCCGGACCGGGGACGAGACCTGCGCGGAGATGTGTCGGCACCTCGCGGCGGGGCTGGGACTCCGCGACGACTCTGGCCCGCGGACCGACCACGGCCGCTCGAACTACCGCGCGATCCAGGCGGCGCTCGAACGCTACCGCGCGACCGGGCGGGAGGGATACCTCGACGCGGCGGCCAGCGCGGGCGAGAACCTCCTCGCGCAGCGCTTCGACGGGACGGCGTTCGTCGACGACGACGGCGTGGCGAGCCTCGGCGATCCGGCGCCGCTGGCGCTCCTCCACCTCGCGGCGGCACTCGGGGACGAGGAGCCGTCACTGCCCACGCAGACCAGCGGCGAGTCGCCTGCCGGCGGCGTTTAGAGCAGTTCGATGGCGGGCCGCCCGGGGTCGGCCTCCGGGGCCACGTCCCCGGCGTCGGCGCGGCGGACCCGAACGTCGGCGTCGAACTCGTCGCGGAGCAGCCACGCCGCGCGTTCGAGCGTCGCCGCCTCGCGGTCGGCGCCGAGGGGCGCGTCGAGTTCGTGGGCGCGCTCCGCCAGCGTCGCCGCGAACTCTCGGATCGCGTCAGCCGGGCCGTCGACGGCCGACGCCGCCGCGAACGCGTCGTCCGGGTCGGCGGCCGCGGCGTGCGCCGCCTCGTGTTTCCACGGCGGCGCGACGGTGACCACGATCTCGTCGGGGTCGAGGTCCGCGACGGTCACGATGTCGCGCACGTCGCGGCGCACGTCGCGCACCAGCGTCCGCTCCCGGTCCACGTCCGCCGGGAGCGAGACGGGGTCGGGCCACGGCGCGCTCGCCAGCAGTCCCTCGCCGTCGAGGTCGACCCATAGCTCCTCACAGAGGTGGGGCATCACCGGCCCGAGGAGCTTCACGACGGCCTCTAACCCCCGGGCGTAGGTGCCCGGCGCGGGGTCGGTGTACTGCCGGTAGCGGAAGAGGAGGGAGACCAGCGAGCGGACTTGCTGGATGCCGCGCTCGAACTCCAGGTCGTCGTAGGCCTCGGTCACGTCCTCGACGGTGGCGTCCACCTCGCGGCTGACGTAGTCGTCGACCGGACGCCGCGTCTCGGGTTCCTCGCCGGCCTCGTACTCGCGGACGAGGCGGACGACCCGCCCGCGGAACTCGTAGGCGTCGCTGGCGCGCTCGCTCGACCAGTCGAAGTCGCTGTCGGGGGCCGCGGCCGCGAGCACCGCCAGCCGGGTGGTGTCGGCGCCGTACTCGTCGGGCGAGACGACGTTGCCCGCGGACTTCGACATCTTCTGATCGCCGAGGTTGACCATCCCCTGCGTGGTGAGCGTCTCGATCGGTTCGCGCGCGTCTTCCGGGAGCAGGTCCATGTCGGCGAGCGCGCGGGCGAAGAAGCGGACGTACAGCAGGTGGAGCACGGCGTGTTCGCGCCCGCCGACGTACTGATCGACGGGGAGCCAGTCGGCCGCGCGGTCCGGGTCGAAGGGACCCTCCGCGAAGTCCGGCGCGAGGTAGCGCAGGTAGTACCACGAGGAGTCGACGAACGTGTCCATCGTGTCCGTCTCGCGCTCGGCGGGCCCGCCGCAGTCCGGGCAGGTCGTCTCGACCCACTCCTCGGCCGCGTCGAGTGGGTTGCCGGTCGTCTCCTGGAACGGGGGCAGTTCGACGGGGAGGTCCTCGTCGGGCACGCGCACGGGGCCACAGTCCGGGCAGTGAACGATCGGGATCGGCGTGCCCCAGTAGCGCTGGCGGGAGATGAGCCAGTCGCGGAGCCGGTAGGCCGTTCGGGACTCGACGAATCTCTCCGAGCGCAGGCGCTCGCGGGCCGCCTCGCTGTCCAGGCCGGTGTAGTCGCCGCTGTCGAGGAGGTCGCCCTCGCCGGCGTAGGGCAGGTCGCCGCCCTCGACGACCCGGCGCACCGGGAGGTCCTGTTCGACGGCGAACTCGTGGTCCCGGCGGTCGTGTGCGGGAACGCCCATCAGCGCCCCCGTGCCCACGTCGCCGAGGACGTAGGCCGCGACGTAGACCGGGATCTTCTCGCCGGTGGCGGGGTGGACCGCGTCGACGCCGGTGTAGACGCCCGAGCGGTCGTCGGTGCCTTCCTCGCGGTTGATCGACGCCACGTAGTCGGCGACGGCGTCGTTCTCATCGGCGATGGCCTCCGCGACGGGGTGGGAGGGCGCGAGGGCGAGGAAGGTCGCGCCGTAGAGCGTGTCGGCGCGGGTCGTGAACGCCTCGACGTCGCCGTACTCGCCTGCGTCGAAGGTGACCGCAGCGCCCTCGCGCCGGCCGATCCAGTTGCGCTGGGCCTGCTTCACGCCGTCGGGCCAACCGTCGAGGTCGTCGAGGCCGGCGAGCAGGTCGTCGGCGTAGTCGGTGATGGCGAGGAAGTACTGGTCGAGGACGCGCGTCTCGACCGGCGTCTCGCAGCGCCAGCAGACCCCGGCGCGGCCGGCCTCGCGCTCGACTTGCTCGTCGGCGAGGACGGTCTCGCAGTCGGGACACCAGTTGACCTCGGCGCCGCGGTGGTCGACGAGGCCGGCCTCGTGGAAGCGGGTGAACAGCCACTGGTTCCAGCGGTAGTAGTCGGGGTCGCAGGTGCGAACCTCGCGCGACCAGTCGTAGCCGAAGCCCAACTCTTCGAGTTGGTCGCGCATCACCTCGATGCTCGTCTCGGTCCAGGTCAGCGGGTCCGACCCCCGGTCGCGGGCGGCGTTCTCCGCGGGGAGGCCGAAGGCGTCCCAGCCCATCGGGTGCAGGACGTCGTCGCCGCACATCCGACGGAATCGCGCGTAGGCGTCGGTGAGCGTGTAGTTCCGGACGTGCCCCATGTGGAGTTCGCCGGAGGTGTAGGGGAACATCCCGAGGACGTAGGTGGGGTCGTCGGCGTCGTCGTCCACCTCGAAGACGCCGGCGTCGGCCCACGCCCGCTGCCAGAACGCCTCGACGCGGCTGTGGTTGTAGTCGGCGGCCATGCTCGGATGGCCGACCCAACGGCCGCCGGGACTAAAGACTTCGCGTCGTCACTCGACGGTCAGTTCGTGGGCGGGGGCGGCGACCACGCTCACGTCGAAGGACGGCACCGTCTCGTCGCCGACGACGAACTCGGCGTCGGCCGGCGCGTCGACGCCGACGGCGCCCTCGGTGAAGTTTCCGACCCACGTCAGGCCGTCGCGCTCCGCGAGTCGGACGCCCTCGGGGAGGCGGTCCGTCGTCGGCACGTCCGCCCGGCCGAGCAGGTCGGTGACGAGGCGGTCCGCGAGGTCCGCCTCGGGCCAGAGGCCGACGTAGGTGACTGAACCGTCGTCGACCTCGTTGCGCGTGATGGCGGCTTCGCCCGCCGCGGTACCCGTCTCGTGGCGGCCGACGACCGCCGCGGCGTCGGCGTCGAGCCACTCCGCCCACGTGCGGTAGTCGTACGTCTCGCCGTCGTAGGTCGCGCGCGTCTCGATCTGTTCGGGCACGCTCTCGTGTTGATCGACGCGGGCGCCGACGAGATTCGCAAGGGGGCCGGGCGTCAGCTCCTCGTGGAGTTGGTTCGCGCGGTCCTTCACGCCCGCGCGCATCGTCAACAGGAGGTCGCCGCCGCCGGTCACGTAGTCGTCGAGGTGCGCGGCGAGGGACTCGTCGGCGAGGTACAGCGTGTTGCCGACGACCGCGTCGAAGCGGTCGAGATCCGCCGACTGGGAGACGATGCTGACCGTCGCGCCGCGGGCGCGGAGCGCGCGGTAGTACGTCTTGAGGTGCGCCCAGTAGGAGAAGTCCGGCGAGTGGCGGTCCGGACCGAGCGCCCACATGTTCTCGAAGTCGTGCAGGATCGCCACGTCGGCTTCGACGGGGTCGAGGTCGAGGTCGTCGAGGTCGTCGGCGGCCGCGTCCGCGTCGCGGTAGCCGCGATCCGCCGAGCCGTCGTGCTTCCGGAGGCCGGCGTGGTACTGCTCCTGGCCCTCGCGGCAGCGCCGCCAGCGGAAGTAGAGCACCTCGTCGGCGCCGTGGGCCACGGCCCAGTGCGCCCAGAGGCGCATCGCGCCCTCGCCGGGTTGGGGGCTGTGGGGCGGCCAGTTCACGTCCCCGGGCTGTTGCTCCATGATCCAGTGGGGGGCGTCCGGGGCGCGGTAGAGGTCGTGGTTCAGGCCGAGTTGGTCGGGGTTGCCCACGCGGAACTCGGCGTCGCGGAGGTCCCGGTCGGCCTCCTGCACGTGGCCGGTGGGGTAGGAGTCCCAGCCCGCGAAGTCGAGGTCCTCGCGCATCTCGTTCACGTCCACGCCGCCGTACTCGGACATGAAGTTGTGCGTGACGAACCACTCGTCGTTCACGTCCCGGAGCAGGTCCGCCTGCAGGCGGTTGTACTCGATCACGCTGTCGCTCGAGAAGCGATTGTAGTCGAGGAGGTGCGAGGGGTGGTGGTTGTACGGCGTCGGCTGAGGCACCTCGAGTTGGTCGAGGCTGTCGTAGCGCTGGGACCAGAAGCTGGTGCCCCAGCGCTCGTTCAGCGTCTCGGCGTCGCCGTAGCGCTCCCGGAGCCAGTCGCGGAACGCGGCCGAGCAGTCCTCACAGAAGCAGTGTGCGGTGCCGTGACAGCCGTACTCGTTGTCGGTCTGCCAGCCGGCGACGTGGGGGTCGTCCGCGAAGTGCTCGGCCATCGCGGTGACGATCCGCGCTGTCTCCTCGCGGTAGGTCGGGGAGTTGAAACAGTAGTGGCGACGGCTCCCCCAGTCTTTCACGGTGCCGTCCTGTGCCTCCTGTCTGATGTCGGGGTGCTCGTCGACGAGCCACTTCGGCGGGGTGGCCGTCGGGGTGCAGAGGACGGCCTGCATGCCGTGCTCGCCGATCAGTTCGACCGCGTCGTCGAGCCACGCGAAGTCGAACTCGCCGCGTTCCGGTTCGAGTTCCGCCCACGAGAACTCCGCCATGCGGACGTACTCGATGCCGGCGTCGGCCATCTCCTTCACGTCGGTCTCCCAGCGCTCCCGGGGCCAGTGCTCGGGGAAGTAACAGGTGCCAATCGTCACGGGTAGCCCTCACGACTCGGGGGCCGGGCAAGGGTCTTTCGGAGTGTGAACGTCACACATGGCGCGGGGCATGGCGCTCGCGGTGCTGTGCGACCTCGACTGGCGGACGCGTCGCTGCGGGCGCGAAAAAAGAAAAACCGGGCCGCGGTCGACGCTTACGCGTCGGGGTTCGCTTCGTAGGTGTTCTGCGGCTGCTCGATCAGCTTGTGCTGGGGCTGGGACTGCTGCCACCACTCGCTGTCCTGACCGGGCACGTTCCAGTCCTCGACGTCCTGGAACGCCAGGCTGTTCGAGACCAGGTACGGGAGGTAGGGCTTGAGCGTCTGGTTCCAGACCCACGTCACGCCCTGGATGATCTCGTTGCGCTTCTCGTCGCTGAGGTTCTGGTTCCAGATGATCCCCCAGTAGACGACCGGGTACTCGACGAGTTCGTCGGAATCGGGCTCGCCGACCGGCGGCGCCTTGACGTGTGGCACCCACTCGTCCTGCTCTTCGGGGTTGACGAGGTCCGGGTTCGGCCAGATGCCCTCGACGTTGTTCGTCCAGTCGTACTCCTTGTTGACGACCTCGTCGTGGCGGTCGATGAACGCC
>Ga0207733_100326_pt1 | contig 36746 bp, 35 predicted proteins | sample A23P3SouthBayCA_FD_187735 | JGI IMG/M metagenome (GOLD analysis project Ga0207733, IMG submission 187735) | Aerobic enrichment media microbial communities from Eden Landing Ponds, California, USA - A23 P3 (SPAdes) | ecosystem: Environmental > Aquatic > Marine > Unclassified | place: Emeryville... | reverse complement strand
CCTGCCGGCGTCGCGGAGCGACGAATGCACGAAACGCTCGATGACCTGGATCTGGCCCATCGGGAACGCCCACTCGGGGACATGTCGAAGGGGATGAAACGGAAGGTCGCCATCGCTCGCTCACTCATCAACGATCCGGACGTCCTCATCTACGACGAACCGGCCAGTGGGCTGGATCCGCTCACGACGAACTACGTCATCGATTTCACCGAAAGCCTCGCCGCGGACGGCAAGACCATCGTCTTCTCCGCACACAACCTCTTTCACGTCGAGTCGATCTGCGATCGCGTGGCGATCATGAACGAAGGCGCGATCGTCGCCCGTGGCGACCTCGAATCACTTCGCAACGAGTTCGGGGACCGTCGCTATCACGTCTACACGACGGTCGCCGTCGAGGGGGCCGAGCAGCAGAACGGAACCTGGCATCGCGTCGCCCCGGATATGGACGGCGTGGAAGCGACGCGTGAGGCGGCGGCCGCGGCCGGCGGCGAGGTCGTCGACATTCGCACTGAGGAGTCCAGTCTCGAGGAAGTCTTTCTCAACGTCGCCGAAGGCGGGGCCGGAACCGAACGGACCGCTGGGGCAGACGAGGCAGACGACCGATCGAAGTCCAGCAGTGGACGATCGGAGGGCGCTGGGATCGAGGGCCAGTAATGCGGCCGCGGAAACTCGCCCGAATCGCTCGGTGGGAAGTCAGCAAGAACGCCGGGGGCGTGGACCTCCGGACCATCCTGATCGCCGGGATCGTCATCGTCGCCATGGGCGGGGTTGCTGGCCTGGCCCTGGGTGGGGAGAGCCAGGGCCTCGACAGCGGCATCTACCGCATAGGCGTCGACGAATCGAGTCCGTACTACGCGCCAGCGGCCGACAATCCATCGTTTTCCGTCCGCGAGCCAGTCAGGGGTGGAACCAGCGCGGATCGCTTCGAACTCCGCTACCGTGGGACGGCACTGGTGGAACGATCATACACCACGAAAGGCGATGCGGCACTCTCCGAGTTCCGCGAGACCGTCGAGCGATGGAACGACCGCCGGATGGCTGCGGTCGCGGCGGACGGGAACCGATCGGCGGCCTTTCCCGTTTCCGTGACGCTGTCGTACGCTGAACGAGCCGAGACGGACAGCAGCGGTGACGGCGCCACCGGTGGTGGCGGAACCAACGAGGATGGCGGAGCAGGTGGGTCCGGTGACGGCGATGGTGGCGGGACGAGTGATGGTGATGGGACGAGTGCCGGTGCCGGCAACGGTGACGCCGGCGGTGGCACGGGTGGTGTGAACCCCGAAGCTGGCGGCAGCCTCGGGGGTCTTGGCGGAGGGCTTACCGGCGGAACCACGACCGGATCGCCCGCGGATATTTCGCCGCCGTTTCCCTTCGAATCGCTCGTCCTCGCCTTCCTCTTCGTCGTCCCTCTGAATTTCGTCATCCAGGCCTACGGCAGTTCGATGCTCTCCGAGCGGCTGAACCGGCGCGGCGAACTGCTGCTCGTCTCCCCAGTGAGCCGCGGTGACATCATCGCCGGAAAGACGCTGCCCTACCTGGCTGTCACGGTCGGTGTGGTCTCCGTGATTACCATCGCGCTGCGCGTCGGTGGGTTCACCGCGAGTGGTGGGCCAATCGCCGTGCTAGCCATCCTCCCCATAGCCCTGCTCTTTCTCGCCGCCACCTTCTGTGGCGCGATGTTCGCTCGCTCGTTCAAGGAACTCACCTTCGTGACGGTGACCATCACCGTCTCGCTGACGAGTTACGCGTTCGTACCGGCGATTTTCACCGACGTCCACCCGGTTGCGCTCATCTCGCCCTTGACGCTCGTCGTTCGAGACCTGCAGGGCCAGGCGATTCCACTCCTCGATTTCCTCTATTCGACGACGCCGCCGACACTGACTGCACTCTTGCTCTTCGGTCTCGGCGCAGGACTGTATCGTGAGGAGGATCTGTTCACCCAGCGCCCCATTCCGCTGAAAGTGCTGGACGCCCTGGCCGGCCAGATCTCGTCCAGTCGCAGCGCCCTCAAACTCAGCGTCTTCCTGATGCCCCTGGTCATCATCGCGGAACTGGTTGCCGTCGCGCTACTGTTCGCACTCGGAGAGCTTTCGGTCTTTTTGATTCTCGGCGTCGTGGCGATCATCGAGGAGGTGGCGAAAAGTCTCCACCTCTACGCTGGGTACGCACACGCGCGGTACCAGCGCACGCTTCGCACTGCAGTGTGGGTGGGTGCCCTGAGTGGGATCGGCTTTTTCCTGGCCGAGAAACTCCTGGCGGTCGCGCAGGTCATCGGTCTCAACGACGTCCCGACCGGGCGCGCAGCGATGGTAACCGGAATCGTTCCCGAAGGGATTCCACTGATCGTCGTCCTGGCGGTGGCGCTACTGGGTCCACTCCTCCTGCACGTCGTGACCGCAGTCATTTCCTCTGTTGGCGCCAGCCGATCCAGGGTCCAGTATGGGATCGCGTTGAGTACGGCGATCATCGTTCACCTGGCCTACAACCTCACGGTGGTGACCGTCCTTGTCCCGTAAGCAACGGTCGGGTCGCGATCCACGCCTGACGATCGCGAAGCGAGAACTCTCCTCACTGTCCCGCGAGAAGACCATCGTCCTCGCGCTGTTGATCCAGTTGTTCGTCGCCGCGTTCTCGTCCTTTCTCGTGGTCGGGCTCACGTCGCTGTACGATCCGGGCTCGGTCGCCGGTGGGGCCGTCGAGATCGGTGTCTCCGGCGAGGCGAGCGAAGCCCTCGAACGCGCAGTGGCCGAACAATCCGGGACGAGTGCGATACTCTTCGCACAGCCCGCGGAGGCCCAGGCCGCCTTCGACGCCGGCCGCGTCGATGCGGTCCTCGTCGCGACGAACGAGCCACCACCTGACGGCGGGGCGGGCAGTGTCATCCAGGTGGATGCGACGGCGCCGGCAGGCAACATCGAGACCACGTTGATCGTCGTCCAGATCCGCGAGGTCCTCCAGACCCTCGAACGCCAGGAGCGCCAGGATCGCGTCCAGTGGCTTCCCGAGACGCCACTTTCCCTCCCGGAGGATGCCAATGCCAGTCCATACTACGGCTTCACCTACACGGTGCTGGTGCCACTCTTGCTCTTCCTGCCACCATTCATCAGTGGGTCCGTCGCGGTCGATACCGTGACCGAAGAGATCGAGCGGGGAACGCTGGAGCTTCTTCGCGTAACACCGTTGCGTCTCGTCGACATCATCGGTGGCAAGGCCCTCGCGATGACGCTGCTGGCACCGGTCCAGGCCGCGCTCTGGCTCGCGTTGCTCGGCCTCAACGGGATCGCGGTGGCGAACGTGCTCACCTTGCTCGTGCTCGTCACGGCGATTACCGTTATCGTGGTCGGCCTCGGCGTGGGATTGGGAGTGACACTTGGAAAGCGTCGGCCCGCGCAACTGTTGTATTCGATGCTCGCGCTGGCGATTTTCGGGACCCTCGTCGCGTTACCCGAACATCCGGCGACGACGGCCGCGAAGCTCGCCGTCGGGAGTCCACAGGCACTCACCTTCGTCCACGTCGGGGCGTACGTGCTGCTGGGGGTGGCGGTGATCGTGCTCGGTACCCGAGTGATGGATCGCGTCGATCCAGAATCACTTTGATCGCACCCGGGCGATTCCGCTCCGAGGCTCGCTCGACGCCCCTCACTCGGACAGTCGTTCGTACAGATCTGCAACGCAGTCGTCGGGTCCAACGACGACGATCTCGTCCGTCGCTTCGAACCGGAAGGACGGATCGAGGTCCGTGATGACGTCGCCATCACGTTCCACAGCGACGACGGTGCAGCCCGTGGTGGCAGGAATATTTGCGGATTCGAGCGTCGATCCTGCCAGGGAGTGGGCCTCGAGACGTTCCACGTCGATCTGTTGGCCAAAGGAGATGACGTCCTCGTCGAGGATTGTCGAGGCGAGCATGCGACCACTGACCGTCGAGAGGGCGAGGACGTAATCCGCCCCCGCGCGGTACAGTTTGCCGACGCTTTCTTTACCGTTGGCGCGCGCCAGGACCTCGACGTCTTCGCTCATTTCCCGGACGACGAGGGTCGCGAATACGGCCTGCCGGTCGTCCGGCAACGCCATGATCACCGTGCTCACGTCCTCGATGTCCGCCTCTTCGAAGGTGTCGTGGTCGGTGACGTCGCCGACGACGTCGACGCCGCTTTTGTCCCGCAGATCGATCGCCCGCGCGTCGATACCCGCGGCGGTGAGCTTGCGTTTGATCGTCGAGCCAACGGCACCGAACCCACAGATCAGCACGTGGCCGCGTCTGCGGGGGCGCTTCTCCGAGAGCGTGAGTTGCTTCATCCGTTCGAGCTCGTGTTCTCGGCCTGCGACGAGGAGGATCGTCCGGGCGTCGATGGTCGCCTCGGGGGCGGGCGGCGCGGCGAACTCCCCGTGAAACCACGCACCGACGATGTTGGCGCCAGTCCGTTCCCGGATGCCGCTCTCGGCGACGGTCCGTCCAGCCAGATCGCTGTTGGCCTGGACTGGTATCTCGACGATCTCGAAGTCGTCTGTGATCTCCACGGCGTCGCTCAAGTCTGTCGTCACGCCGCTCGTGATCTTCGCCGCGAGGCTCTCCGCGACGAGGTGGCGTGGCGAAAACACCGTCTTCGCGCCGGCGTACTCGTGATACTTGCGGTTCTCGGGATCTTCCACGAACGTGATGACGTCGACGTCGGGCGCACATTCGTCGGCGGCCAGTGCAACCGTCGCGTTCGCTTCGTCCCCGATGTCCGCGACCAGTGTTCGGGCGGCCCCGAGGTTCGCCCGCCGGAGGGTTTCGACTTCCGTTGCACTCCCCTGGATCACGACTTCTCCGTCGCGAGCCAGGCTCTCGCCCGTTTCTCGGTCAGATTCGATCACGACGGATGGAACGTTCCGATTCCGGAGTTCGTCGAGCAGTTCCTGGCTTCTGGCCGTGTAGCTTGCGATGACGACGTGGTCTTCCAGCGTGACGCGCTCCGGCAGGGTGGTCGCCAGTCGCTCTTCGAGCCAGGGAACGACGAACAGGGGCAATGCCATGAAGATGAAAACGACGCCGGTAAAATTCATCAGCGTCACCAGTAACACCATCGGCATCGCCGTCCAGTTGGCCGCGTCTTCACCGTACCCCGTCGTCGTGATCGATTCGACGACCACGAGCAACGACTGGGCAATGGAGCGCGATTCACCCTGGAACGCGGCCATCCCGGCCCGATACGCGAACACGTAGAAGACGACGATCGCCGCGAGCGCCCCGATGTAGTAAATCGCCCGGCGCCGTCGTCGGTCCATACAGCATCCAGAGGTGACGGTGGATTAAACGTTGCCCAGCGAACCGATCGATTCTCCCAGACTGCTCACAGTGACAGGGCCTCCCTATCCCTGTTCGCATAGAAATATCGGCGTACGTTCGATGCCCCATCGAAATCGGATGCTGATTGAAGCTTCTGATCGTGCGTGCGGAAAACTCCGGCCCCGAACGAGGCATGGCACATTTTGTCCGCCCCTTCGATGGCCACCGTGCCGGAAGGCGAAACGTTTTGCAGGCCGCCCAGTGTGATACACCACGACACACGGTGTCCCCATGACGGCTATCGAGACCAACGACCTCACGAAGCGCTACGGTGACCTGGCGGCCCTCGATGGACTCTCGCTGTCCGTCGACGACGGCGAACTGTACGCCCTGCTCGGCCCGAACGGCTCGGGGAAGACCACGACGATCGAGATCCTCACGGGCCAGCGAGAACCGACCAGCGGAACCGCACGCGTCCTCGGGCTGGATCCGGTCACCGACCCGACCGACGTCCGTCGCGAGATCGGGATCTTGCCGGAGCGTGAGGACCCACCCAGCTTCCTGACGCCACGGGAATACCTGGAGTTCGTCGGCGAGGTGCGGTCCGTGGACGACGTCGAGGAACGCATCGACCGCTGGGCGGACCGACTGGCGTTCGAGGCAAGTCTCGATACCCTGTCGACGTCGCTCTCGGAAGGCCAGCGCCAGCGCGTCATGCTGGCTGCGGCGTTCATCCACGACCCCGAACTCGTCTTCATCGACGAGCCACTGGTGAATCTCGACCCGATCATGCAGGAACAGGTCAAGCGACACCTCGCGGAGTACTGCGAGGCCGGGAACACGATTTTCATCTCGACGCACTACGTCGATGTCGCCGCAGAACTGTGTACGGCTGTGGGCATCGTCACCGACGGCCGGCTCGTCGCCGAAGCCGATCCGCGAGCGCTCGGCGAGGACGAACTGCTCGACTTCTTCATCGACGAGGTCGATGGCGCGACGGAACGTTCAGGCCTCGGGACGGCCCACGCAACCGATGGCGGCCAGGATGGTGACGCGGCTGGGCGACCCAGGGACGGACAACGATGAGCCTCTTTCGCTGGATGTTGATCGAGGAGTGGCGCCTTCACAGTGAACTGTTCGGCGGGGCTCGATTCGGCGTGTTTCCACTCGCGGTCGCCGCCCTCGTCGCGCTCGGCACCGCTGCGTTGCTGGCGACGGATACTGCGCTTACGACGATCATCGCCGGCATTCATGCACTGGCGCTGTTTTTCGGCCTCCAGGTGGGGACAATCGGGTTGATCGGTCGCGACGCGATGGCCGACGTGCTCGGTGATATCACGATGCTGGTTTTCTCTGCTCGCACGTTACCACTCTCGATGCGACGCGTGCTCGGGACCTTCCTTATCAAAGACGTGCTGTACTACAGCGCGCTGTTCGTCACGCCAGTGACCATCGGCTTCGGCGCGGTTGCTATGACTGAAGGCGTCGCCGCCACGACGGTCCTCCTCGCCTGGGGGACCATCACGGCGACGTTCGCACTCGGGGCCGCGTCTAGCCTGGCCCTCTCGGCAGTCCTCACCCAAAGCCGGCTGGCGATCGTACCACTCGTCGCTCTCCTCGTGGCTGGACTCCTCGTTCCTGGTCTCGACCTCGTTCGGTTCACGCCCTATGCAATCTACGACACGCCGACTCTCCAGATGGCGGTCAGTGGGCTCATCCTCGTCCCCATCCTTGCGCTCGTGGGAATTGCTGTGTTCGACCCGGATGCGGACGATGGCGGTCCCGACGCTCACCGGCGCCCGTTCGAGCGAGCGCTTCACGCGCTGGGGCCGGCGCCGTTCTCACGACGGCCGTTGCTCGCCGTCACGCGCTCGGCCGGATCGATCTGGAAAGTCGTGTTCTCGCTGGGCGTCCTGTTCGGTGTGACTGCTCTGGCACTGGATCAGGTGACCCGCGCGACTGGGGTGGCGGCCCACGCGGGCATCGCCTTCGGCACACTGCTCGGCCTCGGCTCGTTTACCACCTATAGCTGGGTGACGATGTACGACGATCCGCGCGAACACCTTCGGTATCCAGTGTCCACGACGACCGTTTTTCGGGGGCTTCGGCGGGCCTATCTCGTCCTGTCGATCGCTGGTGGGCTCGCGTATCTCGCGCTGGCACTGGTCTGGTATCCTGCGAGTGAGGTCGTCGTCGGCGCCCTCGTGCTCCCACCAGTGGCGAGTTACGTGTACGGCGTTTCAGCCTACCTCACCGGTCTCGCCCCGAACGAACTGCTGTTCGACACGCCCCTGTTCGTCCTGTTCGGTACGACCCTCGCACTGGTGTCCCTGCCGCTGCTCGTCGCCGCCCTGGCCACATCGCTCGCACCGCTCGCGATACAGATCGGTGCGGTCGCCATCGCGCTGCTCGCTGGTGGCGTCGGGATCCTCCTGGCGCGACGGGCCGGCCCACGCTGGGAAACTCGACTGCGCGCGTAGTCGGTCACGGCGCCGACGAACCCCGAGAAGCCGGCCTCAGGCTGCGGGTGACGTCAATCGGTACACTGCGCCAGTCTCGCCCGTGACGCCCTGCTCTTCAGTGGTGCAGACGAGCAACTCGCCATCGTCGTCCTGACCGAACGACAAAACGTTCGTCCCGAACTCGTCCTGGACCGGCACCGACCGCGTGTCGCAGCCGTCGGCTCCTTCCTCGGCGACGAACACCTCGCCGCCGGCCAGCCAGTCCGCGAAGACGTACCGTCCTCGCAGGGAGTCGATCGCAGCACCGTCGTACAGGTAGCCACCGATCACCGTCAGGCCGGTGATCCCATCACCCTGATGTGGATATTCGATGATCGGATCGATCAGTGGGTCGCCCTCGGGCGTTTCTGCCGGGCACTGATCCGACTGGAAGCAGTGACGGCCTTCCCGGACGTTCCAGCCGTAGTTGCCGCCGGCCTCGACGACGTTGATCTCCTCGTAGCGGTTCTGTCCCACGTCCGCGACGAAGAGCCGTCCCTTCGGGCCAAAGGACATCCGCCAGGGATTGCGAAAGCCCCAGGCGTACTGCTCGGCCAGACCCGGTTCACCAACGAGGGGATTGTCGTCGGGAATCGCGTAGGGCCTGCCGTCCTCGGTCTCGTCCACGTCGATGCGCAGGATGCTCCCGAGCAAGTTCTGGCGCAGGTCTTGCCCGTTGCCGCCATCGACTGCGTCGTACCAGTCAGCTGCGTGGCCCCGCCCCTGGTCGTTTGCGGCACCTCCGTCGCCGGTCGCCACGTAGAGGTACCCATCGGGCCCGATGACCACGGCCCCGGCGTTGTGATTGCCCTGAGGTTGAGGAATTTCCAGGATCGTTCGCTCGCTGTCCAGGTGGGCCGTCGCCCTGGCTGGGTCAGCCGAAAATTCCGCGAGGACGAACGTGTGTGAGTAGGCATCGGGCGTCCCCTCGCGAGAAGGTGCACTGTATCGCACGAACATTCGGCCGTTGTCCGCGTAGTCCGGGTGAAAAGCCAGGCCGAGCACGCCACGTTCGGAGTATCCCGAAACGTCGACCGTGCGCGTGGTGAGGTCGAGGAACGGCTGCTCTCGAACCTCGCCGTCCGCGACCACTTCGATCCTCCCTGGCTGATCGACGACGTAGTGACGGCCGTCACCCGGACTCTCGACACCGACCGGCGAGGTGAAGCCACTCGCGAGTTCGCTCCCGGCGATCGACACCTCGCCGTCTCCCGCGTCCGGCGATGTTGTCTCTTGCCCTGGGATCGGTGTGCTTGTCCCCGGCCCTCCCCCATCACTGCTGCAGCCTGCGAGTGCACCGAGTGCGACCAACCCACTCGCGAGCGCGCCACGCCGTGTGTACTCACGGTCGTCCATACCCGGGGTTCGATGGGAACCCGATTAACGCTTGGGTGGTGGCCCACAGAATAAACCGGCCACAACGGGCCGGAGTGGGGACGTCGAACGATTTTTGGGGGTACCAGTAGAAGCAATAATCGAATTATGGTCGACAAGGACGATCTCCGACAGCAGTTCATCGATGCGTTCGAGGGAGCAGATTATCCGATTTCCAGCCCGATGGATCTCGTGCCCGCGCTACCGAACGGCCCATCGACGAAGTTCGAATCCGGGGACTTTTCGATGACTGCGATGGAGCTCAACACGAAGCTTTCCGGCGACTTTCCATACGACTCGGCCGAGGCGTTCGTCGACGACGTGATGGCATCCCTCGAGGAACGCGATCTGGTCTAAGCGACAGGTACCCGGTCACGTTTCCCACCGATCACCGTCTCTGGGTGGCGACAGCTATTTGCTCCCCTTGCCGCAAGATGCGGACAGATGCTGAGTGCGAAGATGGAGGATTATCTGAAGGCCATCTACGAGCTCCAGCGCCAGACTGGCGAGCGGGTGACGACCTCGGATCTGGCGGCGGCGCTGGACGTGACCCCACCGACGGCCTCCAGCATGCTCGATACGCTCACCGAGCGTGGGTTTATCGAGCGTGAGAAGTACGCTGGCGCGACGCTGACCACCGAGGGTGAGACCGTCGCCCTCGAGGTCGTTCGGCACCATCGGCTCATCGAAACGTATCTCACCGAACACCTCGGCTACGATCTCACTGAAGTCCACGACGAGGCCGATCGACTCGAACATCACATCAGCGAGGAGTTCGAGCGCCGCGTCGCCGCAGTCCTCGACGATCCGACGGTCGATCCCCACGGTGATCCGATTCCTGACGAAACGCTGGAACCGGTCGACGAGATCGGCGGTGACACGCTGGCAGCGGCCTCGGCGGGCGACGTGGTGGTCGTCGAACGTGTTAGCGACCGAGATCCGGAGGAACTGGCTTACCTCTCCGAGCGTGGACTGACGCCGGACGCCGAACTCGAAGTCGTGGAGGTCGCTCCGATCGGGATGGTCACCGTGCGCGTCGACGACGAGGAGATATCCATCCCCGATCGAATCGCCGAACTCATTCGGGTCCACCGCGCTGGCGATAGTGCGGATGCCGCTGCTGCCGGCAACGGCGAGGCCAACTAACCATGCGACCGCTGGACGACACCGATCGTGAGATCATCCGACTGTTGCTCGAGGATGGTCGTCGATCCTATAGCGACATCGGCACCGCGGTCGACCTTTCGGGTCCTGCGGTCTCCGACCGTATCGAACGATTGCGCGAGCGCGGCATCGTCCAGGGGTTCTCGGCTGACATCGACCGATCGGTGCTTCGTGAGGGACCATCCGTCCTGGCTGAACTGACCGTCTCACCAGCGAACGCTGGCGAGATCGCCGAGGCCGTGCGTGACCTGGCGGCCGTCGATCACGTGTACCGGACGGTCGACGCTGACCTCCTCATTGTGGCAACGCTCGAAAACGGGGACGTTAGCGGCTTACTCGACGACGCCGGGCTTCTGGACGATGTGACTGATATGACCGTTCGACTGCTGGCCGACTCCCGACCAACGCCAGGCCTCCGCGATGCCGAGTTCGCCCCGACCTGCGCCGAATGTGGCAACACGGTCGACGAAGAAGGGAAGAGTGCGTCACTCGACGACGAGACCTACTACTTCTGCTGTGGCTCCTGCAAATCCAACTTCGTCGATCAGTATGAGGAACTTCGGCAGGGGATGTAGGATACCTTCGATAGTGGGGGTTCAATCGGATTTGGACTTTGGAGACTAATCTTTTCCTCAATTGGGAGTTTGGAAGGCTTTGGGAAAGTCGCTTGAATACGGACCCCCTCTAGGCTAGTATGACAGAACGAACGGCACGACTCGCCATCACGGGGATGAGCTGTGCGAACTGTGCCACGACTATCGAGGAGGCCGTCGGCTCGCTGGACGGCGTGTCGACGGTCGACGTCAACTCGGCCACGGACGACGCCGCCGTCGAGTACGACGACGCGGCCGTTTCACTCCGGGAGATTTACGACGCGATCGATGCTGCCGGCTACGAGGCCGTGACAGACGAAGCGACAATCGCGATTTCGGATATGACGTGTGCGAACTGCGCGTCGACGAACGAGGACGCACTGGAAGGTACGCCAGGGGTGATTTCGGCCGACGTCAGTTACGCCAGTGACGAAGCACAGATTACATACAATCCGGAGGATGCGACGCTCGAAGACCTCTATGGCGCCATCGAGGAGGCTGGCTATTCGCCAGTCAGGGAGACCGACGAGGGCGAGGACGAGGAATCGCGTCGTGACCTCGCACGCAAGGAGGAAACCCGAAGCCAACGAAATCTGACGCTCTTCGGGGCTGCACTCTCGGTCCCACTGTTGGTGTTCATGGCCGACCACCTGCTGGAACTTGGACTGATCGGCGAGCGCGTTCTGGGCCTTCCGGCTGGCTGGGTCGCCTTCGCCCTCGCGACGCCGGTTCAGGTGATTCTCGGCTGGCCGTTCTACGTCAATTCCTATCGAGCGCTCGTGAAAAACCGACGGGCCAACATGGACGTCCTCATCGCGATGGGGTCGACGACGGCCTACGTCTACAGCGTCGCCGCACTTGTCGGATTGGTCGCCGCCGAGGGCTACTACTTCGACACGGCCGCCCTCATCCTCGTGTTCATCACGCTCGGTAACTACCTGGAGGCGCGCTCGAAGGGGCAGGCCTCCGCAGCGATCCGCCAGTTGCTCGAACTCGAAGCCGACACGGCGACGCGAATCGACGAGGACGGCACGGAGACGGAAGTCCCGCTCGAGGACGTGCAGGTCGGTGATCGATTGAAAGTTCGCCCGGGTGAGAGCATTCCGACCGACGCTGTGGTGCGGGACGGTGAATCCGCCGTCGACGAATCGATGGTGACGGGCGAGTCGGTCCCCGTCGAGAAATCGCCCGGCGACGAGGTGATCGGCGCGACCGTGAATCAGAACGGCTCCCTCGTCGTCGAGGCGACCAGAGTCGGTGAGGAAACCGCGATCCAGCAGATCGTTCGGCGCGTGTCGGATGCCCAGCGGCGACAGCCGGAGATCCAGAACCTCGCCGACCGTATCAGCGCGTACTTCGTGCCGGCGGTTATCCTCAACGCGGCGATATGGGGGCTGCTCTGGTTTTTCTTCCCCGAGACGCTCGCTGGATTCGTCGAGATGCTCCCACTTTGGGGGCTGGTCGGGGGTGGCCCCGCAGGACTCTCCGTCTTCGAGTTTTCCGTCATCGTCTTCGCCAGCGCCGTGCTCATCGCCTGTCCCTGCGCACTGGGACTTGCCACACCGGCCGCAACAATGGTCGGCACGTCGATCGGTGCGCAAAACGGCGTGTTGTTCACTGGTGGGGACGTCCTCGAACGCGTCCGTGAGGTCGATGCCGTCGTCTTCGACAAAACTGGGACGCTGACCACCGGCGAAATGGAACTGACCGACGTCCGCGTCGTCGACGAGGGCGCGCTGGCCGACGGTGGATCGGTGATCGAAAGCGGATCCACCCTGGACGAAGACGACGTCCTGGCTGCCGCGGCCGCAGCGGAAATCGACAGCGAGCATCCTCTGGCAAAGGCCATCGTCGATGGCGCGCGCAATCGTGGCGTCGACGTGCAGTCGCCCGAATCGTTCGAGAACGTCCCCGGTCACGGCGTGCGAGCCGCGACCAGCGCTGGTTCGGTGCTCGTTGGCAACCGGACGCTGATGGAGCGAGAGGGGATCGACGTCACCGCTGCAGCAGAGACGATGGAGACGTTGGAAAGCGAGGGGAAGACGGCGATGCTCGTCGCCATCGACGGTCGCGTCGTCGGTGTGGTGGCGACGGCAGATACGGTCAAAGAGAGCGCGAAAACCGCCGTCGGCTCACTCCAGGCGCGCGGCCACGACGTCTGGATGATCACCGGCGACAACGAGCGAACTGCCCGGGCCGTCGCGAACGAGGTCGGTATCGAGCCCGACCGCGTCATGGCCGAGGTGCTCCCCGAGGAGAAAGCCGACGCCATCGAGCGGATTCAGTCCGATGGCGAGCGTGCCATGATGGTCGGTGACGGCGTCAACGACGCGCCCGCACTGGCTGGCGCCTTCGTGGGGTGTGCCATCGGCTCCGGGACCGACGTCGCCATCGAGGCCGCCGACGTAACGCTGATGCGAGACGACCCCGCCGACGTGCTCAAGGCGATCCGAATATCGGAGGCGACCCTCTCGAAGATCTCGCAGAATCTGTTCTGGGCACTGGGCTACAACACGGTGATGATCCCGCTCGCGTCGCTTGGCTTGCTCCAGCCAGTCTTCGCGGCGGCGGCAATGGCTGCGTCCTCCGTGTCGGTCCTCGCCAACAGCCTGCTCTTCCGGAACTACTCACCGGAACGTGAGTACGAACTGCTCGGCCGCTTCCGCCCCTGATCAGGCCGACAGGGTACTTCTTAACTGACGGTCCCCTGGTCCCTGCACGAAGCATGCTCGTCGAAACGCTCTTTCCAAACGGTATTGCCCACTATCTCGTCGGGGGACTGCTCATCGGAACCGGTGTGGCACTGATCTACGCTGCCACCGGGATCGCTCCCGGTGCGTCGACCTTCCTCGAATCGACGCTCTCCTTACTGTCCGACCGATCGCGCTTCCAGCAGTATCGGTTCGTCTCGACGCGGGACTGGCGCGTCGTCTTCACGCTCAGTATGGTACTGGGCGGTGCCGTGTACGGGCTAACGATCGGGGAGGTCGGCTGGACGACCGCCGTGCAGCCGTGGCGATTGCTCCTCGGTGGCGTACTGGTCGGGTTCGGCACCCGCCTCGGGAAGGGCTGTACGTCCGGACACGGCATCTGTGGTCTCGGCTCACTGTCGGGAGTCTCCGTTGTGAACGTCGCGACCTTCGTCCTCGTCGCCATCGGCACGGCCTTGCTCGTCGCCGCTGCGGGGGTATCGCCATGACCGAGACCACCTCGTCGGCCGCCGACCGGCATCCGCTGTTCATGCCCGTCATTGCAGTCGGTGGGCTCGTATTCGGCTTCGGCCTCGGACTGAGCGAGATGTACCAGCCGGAAGTTGTCCTCTCCTTTCTGCAACTGACCGATCTGGGCCTGGCGTTCGTCATGGGCGGTGCCGCGGTCGTCGCCGGTCTGACGGTCCTCGGGCTCACCGCCAGTGGCCGCGTGGCCCCGTTGACCGGCCGACCGTACGCCCGCCGCCTTCGGTCCATGGACCGAAACGTGCTCCTCGGTGGCCTGATTTTCGGCGCTGGGTGGGGCCTGTCCGGTATCTGTCCGGGGGCAGCGTACGCGAGTGTGGGCGTCGGCAACGTTCCAATCCTCTGGGCGATTCTGGGCATGTTTGCAGGTGCCTACGTGCAGGGTGTGTTCAGGTAGGGATCGGCGAACGGCGTCCACGGACACTCAGATCGGGAGCTCCTGCCCAGTTGTAATCAGGAACAGTTGCCCGCGGGCCCTCGTATGGAACCGATCGTGAAGGTGGCAGTGGACGGTGGCTGGTACGTATGCTATCGTCGTTCGATAGTAGCTGGGAGCTTACTATCGAATACGTGCTGAGAGAGCGTTAGAACGAGCCGCAGTGCTTTTCATCACGTCTCACATGAGACCTCTCAGACGAACCCCTCGTCTGGTGGGCACGGGATGCCGAGACCGTCCGCCCGCTGTACTCCCACACGTACACCATGGACGATCACAGATCGAATTTCCCTGACGACGGCCGCCACAACGTCAGGCATAATCGAGTTGTTCGCCCAACCGTCGTTGGCACTGTACGGCCGCAGTTCTCCGCCCTTTTACCCCCCTCATGAGCCTCACAGTAGACCCAGAGAAAAGCGAATTGCACGGCCTCGGTCGTGGCATGGAAGCCTTCGAACGAAGCCCGGAGTTCCGCGGGCCGGTCGAATCGCTCGAGGGTCACGCCTGCAACGACCACTTCGCACAGATTTACGAAACCGACCAGGAACGGTTTGCGGCCGCGGTTCCGTTCGTCCGCCACGGACTGGACAACGGCGAACGCGTCCTCTATCTCGCGGACGATTCGAACACGGCAACGATACAACGCGTCCTCTCCTCGGCCGGTATCGACGTCGAGGGCGCCATCGCGACGGGTGCGCTTTCAATTCGGAGTGTCCAGGACACCTACCTCGATGGGGGCTGTTTCGATCCCGACGAGATGGTCGATGTGTACGCGGAGACGGTCGAATCGGTGACTGAAACGTACGACGCATTACGGATCGTCGCGGAGACTACCTGGGTCACCCACGAAGACACGACGATCGAGCAGTTCATGGAATACGAATCGAAGGTGAATCACCTCTTCGATCGAGCGGACGTCGTTGCGGTTTGCCAGTACGATCGGAACGAGTTGCCACCGGCGGTCATTCGAGACGTCGTCAGGACCCATCCACACCTGATTTACGGCGATACCGTCTGTCATAACTTCTACTACACTCCACCGGGAGAATTCTTCGGGCCCGAGCAACCGGCGAAGGAGGTCGATCGGATGCTCGGAACCCTTGCCGACCGCTCCGAGGTCAAACGGACGCTCGAACGCCGGCAATCGTACCTTCGTCGTCAGACCGAAATTTTTGCCGACCCAGACCGCTCGTTCGAGGAAAAACTCCAGGCGCTGTTCGATCTCGGTTGCGATCGGCTTGACCTCGACATCGGGGGCGTTGCACGAGTCGATCCCGACGCCGACCAGCTCATCATCGAACACGTGAACGGGGATGAACCGGTGCTTTCCCCGGGACAGGAAGTTCCTCTGTCGCAGACCTATTGTCAATTACCGACCGAACGTCGGGGGACTGCGGCCGTCCTGGATCCGAGCGCGGCGGGCCTCGATGACATCCTCGCGTATCGTGACCTCGGTGTGTCGGTGTATCTTGGGACGTTCATCGAGGTCGAAGGTGGCGTCGATCGAACCTTTTTCTTCGCCTCGAAATCACCACGACAGGCCTCCTTTACCGACGCCGAGCGAACGTTCCTGGAGTTGATGGGAGAGTGGGCCGCAGATGAGTTCCGACGCCGCCAGCGTGAGGACTTGCTCCAACGGAGCTGCGAGATCACCGCTGCCCCAGACCGGTCGTTCGACGACAAACTGGCGGAATTACTCTCGCTTGGTCGAGACTGGCTGGACCTCGACGTGGGCTACGTCGCGACGGTCGACGATCTGACGGATCAGTTCGAGGTGACTGCTGCCGTCGGTTCCACGGCCCTCATCGAGGATGGCCAGCCAGATCCCACCTCGCCGCCGTACTGTCGACACGTCGTCGAATCGTCTGCCCCGCTGCTGGTACGGGATGTGGAGACGTCCGACTTGGCCGAGGATCACGCCGCTGATGACGTCGCATCCTTCGTGGGACGGAGACTCTTCGTCGATGAGGCGGTGTACGGGGCGCTCTGTTTCGCCAGTAGCGACACGCGCAAGGTCTCGTTTACGGACTTCGAGCGGACCTACGTCGACCTGATTGGCCAGTGGATCACCTACGAAATCGAGCGATTGCGGCGGGAGCGTCGACTCGAAGGGCTCCACTCGCTCTCGCGATCCCTGATCGACGCGGAGGATTCGACGGCGGTCGCCGAATCCGTCGTTCGTTCCGTCGCTGATGATCTCGATCTCCCGGTCGCTGGAATGTCCCTCTACGACGAACAGGCCGGTGCCCTCGAAGTGGTCGCCAGGGCCCCTGAACGTGACGCAGTGGCGGATCTAGATGCCATCCTCACCGCACAGTCAGGCCCGTGCTGGGAGGCGTTCGTCAGTGGTGAGGTAACGCGGAGACCTGCACAGTCACTGTGGGCGGAAGCGCCCTCGGTCGATGGGTCGGAATTCGCGGCGATTCCTCTGGGAAAACGTGGGGTGTTGCTCGTTGGGACCGCTTCCCGGACTGGCATGAGTGATGCGGATCTGGACGTCCTGCAGACTGCAGCTGCAACGGTCAGTGCAGCGCTGGACCGGGTCGACCGTGAAGGCCAATTACAGGAACGAGAGCGGACACTCGAGCAACAAAACGAAACGCTCGAACGGCTGAACCGGATCAACGATACGATTCGACGCATCGATCAGGCGCTCGTCGAGAGCACGTCTCGGGAGGAAATCGAGTCGGTCGTGTGCGAGGAACTCGCCGCAGTTGGTCCCTACGAACTCGCCTGGATTGGGAATCACGACCCAGTGACCGAACACATCACACCCACCGAAATCGCTGGCGCCGACAAGGGGTACTTCGAAGACGTCGTCGTGACTGCAGATGAGCAATCCACGGGCAACGGGCCCGGTGGACGGGCGGTCAAGAATCGGGAGCCACAGGTCGTGAACAACGTCATCCAGGATTCCAGTTTCGAACCGTGGTGCCAGGCCGCACTCAACCGGGGGTATCACTCGCTGATCGCGCTCCCGCTGGAGTACCAAAATAGTCTCTACGGTATCCTCGTGGTGTACGCCGGCCAACCGAACGTCTTCGATCAACTGGAACGGACAGTACTTACCGAGATGGCCGACACCATTGCGCATGCGATCAATGCCGTCGAGAGCAAGAAAGCGATCGTCAGCGACGAAGTGATCGAACTCGAATTCGGCCTCGAAGAGTCGACCTTCGAACTCGTCGAAATCGCCCGCTCGCTCGGCTGTGAGTTTAGTTTCGAAAGTCTCGTCCTACAGACAGATGGGCCGCTCCGGAGCTTTGGCACGGTTCGAGGGGTGTCCGGCGCGACATTCTCGGCGGAACAATCGGCGCTCCCAGTACGATCGATGACGTCGATCATCGAGCGCGAGCATGATTCAGAGCCCGTGTCACTGTTCGAGTTCACCCTCGACGAGAGCAGTCTCTCTCACGCCGTCTGGGAACACGGGGCTCGCATCCACGAACTCGAGGTGAGCAGGGACTGTGCGACCCTCGTCGTGCACCTCGCTGCCGACGCCGAGATCAGGGAGTTCGTGGAGATGCTCAAGCGGCGCTATCCTGGCACAGAGTTGCACGCCCAACGTCGTCGGTCCGGTTCGGTTCGCACGGAAACCGGCCTCTTTGCACGTCTCACCGAGGACTTGACCGACCGCCAGCGTGAAGCCCTCCAGACGGCGTACGTCAGTGGCTATTTCGAACAGCCGCGCGCGAGGACGGCCAGCGAAATCGCGGCGACCATGAACATCAGTCAACCGACGTTTACTGCTCACCTGCGCCACGCACTGGAGAAACTCTGCGATCACCTGTTTGCTACTCAGTCCCACCCTGCCACGCTTGGAAAGCGGCCCTAGACTGATAGCCTCGACTCCCCGGGGCGACCTTTGCATCCAGCTAGTAGGCCTATCGTGGAGTCGCCCAAAGGTAGGAGTAGAATGGCACAATTCGAGGCAACTGCGAAGACGTCCACTTCTACTGAATCACCAACGGCCCTGAGTCACCTCGTCATCGAGGCGGTTGCAGACCGCGAGTCGGTTGACCCGATCGAACTCGATCCGCTATATCGCGCTATCGATCCGGATGCTCTCGACACAATTTTCAGGATGCAGCTTCGGCCAAACAGCGGTGCCCCGACTGGCGAGATTCAATTCGAATACCACGGCTACAAGGTTCGAGTCACGGCCGCCGGTCGCGTCGAACTCACCGAGCAGTAATCCTCGGGCGGACACTTCCCCGCTCGTTCTTGCGCTCGTCGGATTAATGCATCCACAGGGTTGGGGCCCGTTCATCACTGGGTAAATCGAGAGTGCGTGAGACGGTCGAACGCGGGTGCGATTCGTCAGTGAGTGTTGCGACCGGACGAGGGACGCAGCAATGACGTCCTTCCCTTTTCTCGATCACAGGGAATCTCCGTGCTGATTTATCCCTCCCCGGGTTCTATCGATTGACACGATGTACGAGACAATCCTCGTCCCGACGGACGGGAGCGATCATGCCCGGCGCGCTGCGAAGTACGCCGCGCTGTTCGCACGTCGGACGAACGCGACCGTCCACGTCCTGTCCGTCGTAGACACACGGACTGCGGGGGGACCGTTCAACGCAGGCGGGCTCGGGAAAGCGGAGCTTGAACGGCTCGACGCCGACGCGACGGCGCAGATAGAGCGGACGATCGACTCGATTTCGTTCACCGAACCCCCGGAATCGGCCGTGCGTCGCGGCCTTCCACGCGAGGAGATTGTCGAGTACGCGAACACGCACCACGTCGACCTGGTCTGCATGGGAACGCAGGGACGCACTGGCGTCGATCGCTACGTTGCCGGCAGCGTCACGGAAGGCGTCGTTCGAAGGGCGTCCGCACCGGTCCTGACTGTGCGTGCCACAGACCGCACCACAGCCCCCTCGGCGATCGACGAAATCTTGCTCCCGACGGACGGGAGCGACAGTGCGGAGGTCGCCGTCCGCCACGGCCTTGGGATCGCCCAGGCGTTCGACGCACGCGTTCACGTGATCACCGTTGTCAACGTCGGTGCCGTCGGGGCAAATCCGGAGTACGCTCCGCCGTCGAGCTTCCTTCGAGAACTCGAATCACAGGGCAAGGCCGCGATCGATCGGATCGTCGAACGGGCCGAAGCGGCCGACGTCGAGACGGTAACGAACGTCCTGACGGGGAATCCCGGGATGGAAATCCTCGAATACGCCGACGAGGCGGACGTCGACGTGATTACGATGGGGACGGCCGGACGAACCGGCATGAATCGGTTCCTGCTTGGCAGTACCGCAGAACGTCTCATCCGGCACGCACCGGTCCCTGTGGTGGCGGTCAACGCCCGGGATCGGCAGGGTGGAACCGACTAATCCAGCATCGACCGGTGCTGGGACGGAGCGACTCGGTCACTCCGAATCGAGCACCCTGTTGACTGGAGGCCATTCGTCGGCGTCCAGGGCGCTGGGTGGATGACCGATCTGCTCGCTTACACACTGGCCGTCGATGGACCGTCCCGATAGGTGGTCAGTAGGAGTGGCATATCGCGTCGAAAGCAGTTGATAGTTGTTACGCCAGCGGGACCACGAGAGACCATGAACTTTGACGAATTCACGGGGACGGTTCAGCATCGCCTCGAATTGCCGGGAACTGGGGAGACGGTCCGCAGCATTCGCGCGACGCTTGGGGCCATCGGCCAACGTATTCCGGCCGGCAACGCGGCGGATCTCGCCGCGAATTTGCCGATGGAAATCAACTGGTACATGACGGGTGGGGTCGCCCAGCACGGTCAGCGGTTCGACTGGTCGACGTTCGTCGATCGGGTCAGCCAGGTCGAGGGAGTGGATCGGTCGACTGCAGCCTACCACGCACAGGTCATCGTGGATCTCATCGAATCGATCGTGCCGGCTTCGGACTTCCAGGAACTCCGTGATCAACTTCCCGAGGGTCAGGACGACGAAAACTGGGGCAGACTTTTCGAAGTCGTCGACAGCGGCGGGTGGGGCGAGGCCCAGGAAGCACAGGTCGGCGGCAAGGGTCCGTAATCGGCGGCTATTCTTTCCGTAGCGGTGGTCCCGCAGACGAACTGTCCACAATCTTCGGCCTGCAGTCTCCCTGTCCAGTGTGAACGAAGACCCGTTTACCCACCGGATCGTTCCACTCGACCGGTGACTTTCTCCGGCACGAGTCGAAGGAATTCGAACTGTACGTCCCTGATCGGGTCGTTAAAGATGTCGACGAGTGGGATATCGACGCGATCTAGCCCTGCGAGCGTCTCGGTTTCGATCCCTTCACGTTCGACGTCTTCGAGGTTGCCGCGCGCGACGACGCTCCGCCAGCCATCTTCTTTCGAATCGGATACAACGACGGTCGCGGCCCGGCCATCGAGTTCACCCTTCTCGGAGGAGGCGCCCGACGCAAGCCGGAAGTAGAACGTCGCCGTCGTCACGTCGTAGCCATACGACACAGGGATGGCGTGTGGCGGTTCGGTCCCGGCAGCAAGCGCGAGGACGGCGATGCCTCCCTGGCCGAGAAATTCGTCACGTTCGTTCGCCTCCATCGACGTCGTATCCTCCTCGCCCATGTGTCGATAAACGGGAGGGAGACGAATAAAGAGACGGCCGAATCACTCCATGTCTGGTTGCCACACATTTATTTCAGACCCTTCGGAGTGCGTCGCTGCTCCGTGGGCCTGATCGTGAGCCGGACGGGCTCGCCTTACCATCGACAATCGGTTGGTAACAAAGACCGAAACGCGTCTCCGAGTGGCTATGGCATACACTGTCGATTGCAGTCAGGGCGATGCGTTCATGATACAATCAGAAGACGAGCAGGAAGTCATCGAACACGTCAAGACTCACGCCGAACAGAAACACGAACTTGACCTGAGCGACGACGAAGCACGCGAGATGATTCAGGAGCGGGCCGCCTGAGGTTGGGGCACCGTCTTTCCGGGGAGTACGTCCGTCAGTTTAACGTCCAGAACGCGTAGTTGAGGTACGTCGCGAAGGATACCCACGCGAGGTACGGAACGAGGAGGAGCGCGGCGCGCCGGTCGACGCGGTCGAACGCGTACATCGTCGCGAGGATTGCCAGCCAGAGAACGACGATGACTACCAGCCCGCCCGCGATCCACTGTGCGCCGAAAAACACGCCTGACCACGCCAGGTTCACGACGTAGTGACCCGCGAAAATGGCAATTGCCACGCGGGCCGCCCGTGAGCGAGGCCCGGCAGCCTCTCGCCACACGAGCCAGGCGGCGATTCCCATCAACACGAACAGCGTCGTCCAGACCGGGCCGAATACCCAGTTTGGCGGCGCCAACGACGGGCTGGTCAAAGTGCCGTACCACGATTCGAGCCCCGTCGTGGTGAACACGGCACCGGATGCCCCAACCCCGACACAGGTCAGGATGGTGAGTGCGAGGCTAGCGAGCGGCCGACGGCGGGCGAGTCCTGCGATTCGACCGGGCAACCCCTCATGCGCATTCCTGCCGTTTGCTGGGCCCATTTGCTTGCGCTACGAGACCCTGACGCATAGTCCATTCGCGTGCAAATCGAATGATCGGCGGGAGGGGCGGACGGGGACTACCCCTGCTCCTTTGCCCTTCTGGTATCTATGGGGACGGATTGTGTGATTGTATAGTGAGCGCCTCGAACGTCTCCGTCGTACCCAATTTCACAGTTGATACGGACGAATGGCTGCCTGGACGCATCTGAGTCCCAGCCAGAGACTCATATTACAATCACTACGTCAAGACTGTGTAACCAAGAGGTGGCGTCATATGAATTCTCCGCTGCGTATCCTCGCAGAATCACCAATACCCTTATATATTTGGTTGGTAGATATTTTGTCTACTTTGACTATGCGGTACGAGCAAGAGTTAAAATTGAAACTCGGAACCGGGGCCTTGCTTGGACTTGGATTCGCCCTGATAGCGTTCTCGACGATTCGAGTGATACAGTCTGACGCGTCGCTAACGTCATTCGTCATTGGCATAGCGATCCCCGGTGCGCTGGCGATCGTCCTCTTTGCTGGTGCGATCGGGATGTTTCAATACGGCTTGACGGATCACTCACTTCGCATCGCTACGTGGACTTGCAGCGGGGTTGTCGTAATGATTCTTGCAGTCATCTTGGACATCATTGCGTTGGAGTTTCTCCAGCCAGGCTTCGATTTGGCACTGTATATCGTTACCACTGCAGCGGCTGCGGGTGCAGTGCTTGGATTTCTCATCGGTATGTACGATGCCCATCAATGGCAAATCCAACAGAATCTCGCCCGCAAGCGTGACGAAGCGACTCTCCTCACCCAGCGCCTCAGTGTCCTCAATCGGGTGTTGCGTCACGATCTTCGTACACAGGCCCAGCTGCTGTATGGTGACGCTGGACAACTGGAAGCAGGAACGTTGTCATCCGAGCAAGCTGCTGCAGAAATCCGGACCAAGGCCGATCGCTTGTCGCGTCTCTCAGCGGAAGCGAATCAATTACACGAGGTCTTCGATGGCGGCGATATTGAAACCGAGACGTGCGATATCGTCTCACTCGTTCGGGAGGCTGGAGACGTTGTGCAGGCCGCACACAACGATCTCGCCATCGAGTACGATGTCCCGAAAAGCAACTCGTCGAAGCACCACCGATGTTTACCCACGCCGTCCAACAACTCTTCTACAATGTGGTTCAGCACACGAACGGCGACGACCCACGCGCCGAAGTATCGGTCTCGACAGTGGACCCTGCCAATTCATCGGTACAGCTGACGGTTGCAGATAACGGCCCGGGCATCCCCGAAAACGAGTTGATCCACAATGATCTGCAAACCGAATCACAGTTACGCCACAGCAAGGGGCTGGGGCTCTGGCTCGTCACGTGGATCGTGGATCGAGGGAATGGAACGCTGAACATCGAAACAAACCCGGGAGAAAATATCGGGACTGTGGTCCAGATCACGTTACCGGCGTCATCAGGCTGAGCGCCCCCGTCGATCGAACACTGCATTCTCCGCACGCGTCAATTAGAGCGAAGCCCACAGCTGAACCATTTTCGCGATTGCACGGCCCAACTCTCACCGCAACTACCTGCCACTCTCAGCTACAGGAGTTCGATACGGCTCCGGAGGGGGAATCTTTCCTTGCGGGGGAGGGAAACACATCGACTATGCCGACGAGAACGACAGGAGCAGCGCCCATTCAGACTGTGCTCTGAGTCAGTTGGGAACCTAGCGCGAGGTGACTTCCGTTGCGCGATTGAGCGAACGCGAAGCGTTCGCGATGTTCGCCACGCTCGCGATTCCGAGCGGAGCGAGGATGAGCGGGCGTGGCGGGATTTGAACCACGGTCACACGTTCCGGCTCACTCCGTTCGCGGGCTGCGTGTTCCCTGATTCAAATCCCGCCAGCCGGTTCGCTCCCTGCGGTCGCTGCACGGGCGTGGCGGGATTTGAACCCGCGATCGAGAGGTTAGGAACCTCTCGCCCTATCCGCTAGGCCACACGCCCTCGACGTAACTCAACGGAGCGGAAGAAAAACACCTACCGATTCGTAGTAAGAGCCGCCGTTCAGTTGGTCGAGGTCTCGGACTCGGTGTCCGACGTGGTCTCGGTCGTCGTCTCCGTCGTGGTTTCCGTCGTGTCCGCGTCCTCGGCGGTTTCGCCGTCCTTGATCTCGCTCAGTTCTTGCTCGACTTCTTCGCGGCCTTTCTGGAATTCACCGATAGCCTGGCCCGAGGATCGTGCGAGCTTCGGGATTTTGTTCGCGCCGAACAGCAACACGGCAATCAGGAGGACGATGAGCAGCTCGGAGCCTCCCGGAATGCCGGGGATCTGGAGTAGGGGTGCAACCATTGTGGCTGGAGGTTACGCGGTACCGAATATAGGCTTTTTGCTCTCTCAAGGCGGGAAAACTGGCAGATGTCGAGCCCGCGAACGCGATGAACCATGTTTCGCTGTTTCAGACATTTGTGCTCGAGGCGTAGGCCGACATCCGCGGCGGGAAACCATCGTATAGCGAGTCCTTTTCTCACTGGCTCCCAACTGATGGGTATGAGCGAGCCGGCAACCCAGGACGAAGACTGGGCATACGATCCCGACGCGGAGCACTCCTTTCCCGACGAACGTCTCAATCGCGTGCTCGAAGTGCTGCTGACCAACGAGGAACTGCAGGCGTACCTCGAAGCCCAGAACGTCAATCCCGTCACGCGAAAGAAGTACAACGACCACGGCGCCAAACACATCGAAATCGTTCGGAATCGTGCCCTCCGGCTCTACGAACTCCTGAAGCAGGCGGATGTGGCGTTCAATGGCGCATCCGAGCAAGGACTTGACGAGGCCGACGAACCAGTGATCATCGCGCTCGCAGCGACGATTCACGACATCGGTCACGTCGTCCACAGGGACGACCACGCGTACTACTCGATTCCCCTCGCCGCGACGTTTATGGACGATTTCCTGCCGGAGTTCTACGACGTTGGGGACACAGTGCGCATCAAGGGGGAAGTGCTGCACGCCATCCTCTGTCATCACACCTCGGAAAATCCGCTGACACGAGAGGCGGGTGTGGTCCGCGTCGCGGACGCACTGGACATGGAGCGCGGTCGCTCTCGCATCCCCTACGAGAGTGGTGGCCGCGGAATAAACACCGTCTCCAGCCAGGCAATCGTCGACGTCAATCTGATGCCCGGCAACGGAAAGGCCGTCCTCGTCGAAATCGAGATGACAAACGCCGCTGGCGTCTACCAGGTCGACAATTTGCTAAAGGAAAAACTCCACAATTCGATGCTCGAAGACGAGGTCCGCATCGTCGCCGTCAATCGACGCGACTCCGACGAGCAACTCATCGAACGCATCGAGTTGTAGTTGCGTTCTGCGGTCGGTGCAATCCTCACACGCTTTTCTCGAAGTTCGATTCTGGGGGATGGGGACTGCTCAATCAGCGCTATGGTGGGGAACGTAGGAACACTCGCTACACCCCCAGGACCCGACCTCGGCGGTCAGGGCCCCAGAGCACTGCGGACAGCGGTACGTTTCAGCCGTTGGGTTCTGTATTGCCATGGGAGAGTAGAGTCGATTCCCGTATTTTAACCTTCCTTTAATCTTAGATTCATTGTATTAGGCCATATTACCACGGACAAGCGTACTCGGCAGTTGCCACTGGAACGAATGGAAACCGGGACACCGACGAGCCGTCGCTGGCGAAGTGCCAGCGATGAGAGTCGAACTACTCGCTCGGCAACGAAGTCAGGAAATGTCGGCGAGCGGGCCGAAGTCGTCGACTGGCAACACGGAGTAATCGATCGTGAGGGTGTCCTTCGTGGCACGGATCTTGCCGACGAAGGTCGAAATCTCTTCGAGCGAGCCTTCCAGCACGAACAGTTCCATGCAGTGGTGACCGCCGACGTGGCTGTGGAAGTTCGACGCGACGATGTCTTCGTGTTCGTGCCGAAGATGCATCATCTTCTCTTCGACGCTGGTCGTCTCGTAGTCGAAGACGACGGTGACGACGCCCATCAGCTCACGGCCTTCGAGTTTCTTGTCCTCGAACTCACCGAGGAGGTTTCGACTCGCCTCGCGAAGCACTTCGCTGCGGCCGGTGTAGCCGTGGTCCTCCGAGAATTGATCGATTCGTTCGAGAAGTTCCTCCGGCATCGAGACGCTGACGACGCTCATATAACAACTCAACCCCTGTCGATTATTAAGCCTTAGTACTTCGCCGTGCGTCAGCCCGCCAATCCTCCCTCGGACACGTATATCCTGAACGTTCGATGGAAAATGCGCCGGCCGGGATTTGAACCGGAGGAAGACGTTCCGGGGCGGTCTCACTTCCTTCGACCGTTCCGGGACTGCGACTTCCAGGGTTCAAATCCCCATGGCGATTTTCCTCGCTAGGCTCGGAAAATGCGCCGGCCGGGATTTGAACCCGGGCCATGAGCTTGGAAGGCTCAGGTCCTACCACTAGACCACCGGCGCGCGGTTGCTGTCGCCTGCATTGCGCTCTACCTTGCGGTCGGTTATGGGCGTTTCCCTTCTGGTGTGACTACGCCGTAGCAGTTCCCACTGGAGATCTCGAAATCGAGCAGTTGCAGGCCGGCTCGCTCCACGTCAGCCTCGAATTCCTCGGGCGCGTAGATGTGGTAAAATCGCGGCACCGTCTCACCGTTCGCTCGCGTCCAGTCGAGCGTCGTATCGAAGCCCATCTCCTTGGCGGCGTCGGCTTCGAACCGATCGGCTGCCGTGGACCACGCACTCACGAGGGCGCGACCATTGCCAGTCAGCACCCGGGCCAGTTCTCGCAGGCTCTCGACGCGGTCCGCTCGCGACGGTAGGTGGTGGATCGTGGCGATGTATACTGCGAGATCCACTCGTGAGGGAGCGAGGGGTAGCGTCGATGCGTCTCCCTTCACCAATTCGACCACTTCGGACTGCCCTGCCTCCCGAAGTCGCCGGCGCGCTTCGACAAGGAGCCCCCGCGTCACGTCGATGCCCACGACGCGGTCTGCCGGTCCTGCCAGGAGTTCCGCGTGTCGGCCATTTCCGCAACCCACGTCGAGTGCCAGTGACCCACTGCGGCCCTGAACGAACGCCTCGACCTCCGGCCAGGCGTAGCGCCGGGTCTTCGAGAAGTGACTCGCGATGGACTCGTAGGTGCGACGCACGTCCCGGCGAGTCGGTCGATCGCCCATGAACGATGCTCACTGGCAGCACCAATAAGGTGCTGTGATGCTGGTCGCGACGGGGCGAGAACCGAGCGGTCAGTCGTACTTTTCGGGATACGCCTCGCGGAGTAACGATGGCTGTTCGTCCAGTCTTGTCCGGATCGGATCGATAACGTCGGAAATGGCACTGGCGGCGCCCGGCTTGAGGTCGGCGGGGTGGAGTTCGCCACTGAGGAAGTCCGCTTCGAGCGTCTCGTATTCCTCGTACACCAGATCCCCGCCGTATTCGTCCGGGCGTTCGACGACAATCTCCTCGCCGGACTCTTCAAGCACGGGGAAGACGAGATATTCGAGGTATTCGAGGACGCCGTTGTCCTCGACTTCGCCCTGTGGACAGTACGCTTGCTGGATCTTGTCGGCGACTGCCTCGGGCGCGTCGTTGAGGTTGACCTTCGAGGATTCGTCGGAGGCACTCATCTTTCCGCCGGTGAGCCCGGAGAGCAACGGGGCAAACAGACAGACGGGGGCCTCGCCCCCGTGGTCGGGCAAGATCTCACGCGAGAGCATGTAGATACCACGTTGGTCGATGCCGCCGTAGGCGATGTCAGCGTCCAGCGCGTCGACGTCGAGCGTCTGCATCAGTGGGTAGAGCAACCCTCCGAGTCGCGGACTGTCACTCTCGCGGACGACTTCGCTGCCGGCCCGCTGCGCTCGCGAAATCGTCGTCTCCGCGGCCATCCGGTACAGCTCCAGGGAGTATTCCTCGTCGAGTTCGAAGTCCGTCCCGCGAACGAAATTGACGTCCGCCGGATCAGCCCCTGCTGCCTCGATCATGCCTCGAATCGCCTCCTTGTAGTACTCCGTTCGTGCGTCCAGAAGATCGAAGGGGCTCTTCTCGTCGTCGAGGTGGGCGTGCAGGTCGGCGATGAGAACCGTCACGTCCATGCCTGCCTCCAGGAAGTCCGCAAGTTTGCGCATCGTCGTGAAGTGACCGATGTGCATCTCGCCGGTCGGTGCGTAGCCGATGTACGCCGACGGCGAGCCGGACTCGAAGAGGGCAGTGAGTTCGTCCTCGGTGACGACCTCCTGTGTGTGCCGGGTCGCCAGCGCGAGTCGCTCGTCCGTGTTCATACTGGTGGAGTCGCCACGCCGGCGATTAAAACGTTCCTTTCGGCCGGCGACGTCAGCGTTTCCACCCCTACTGCACCATCAGTGGTCGGGTACCGATGTGGGCTTGCCCTAAGGTCAGATTCGCATCGATACAGGGCCGCCCCCGATCGAGGATATCACAGCCGTCCCCCAACGTTACTACGCCGCCGGTCGAATCGATCACTATGATTACGGGTTCCGAGATGGGTGTCGTCGACGCGAACGCCGAGGCCCTCGGCGTCCCCCGCAAACAGCTGATGGAGTCGGCCGGAAAGTCCGTCGCGGACGTCGCCACAACGCTTGCCGACGCCGGCGACCGAATCCACGTCGTCGCCGGCCGTGGGAACAACGGCGGCGACGGGTTCGTCGCCGCACGGTTCCTCGAAGCGTTCGACGTCTCGGTTAGCTTGCTCGGCCGCGCAGAATCCATCACCACTGAGATTGCCGCCGAGAACTGGAACGCATTGGAAGCTTGTGCGTTCGACGTACGCGAAATTCGCGACTCGGCAAATGCTACGCTGCCAGCGGCTGACCTCATCGTCGACGCCATGCTCGGCACTGGTATCCACGGTGAGTTGCGAGAGCCGGCCGCAACCCTCGCCAGAGCGATGAACGACACCACGGCGACCGTACTCTCCGTCGACGTTCCATCCGGCATGAACGGCGACACCGGCGAGATAGCACCAGGGGCTGTCGAGGCCGATCACGTGGTGACCTTTCACGAGACAAAACCCGGCCTGGAAGCCCTTGATGCGACGGTGCACGTCGCCGACATCGGCATCCCCGCCGCGGCCGAACTGTTCGTCGAACGGGGTGACCTCCGCCGAATCGACCGCGAATCGGCCAGTCACAAAGGGGACAACGGTGACGTGCTCGTGATCGGTGGTGGGCCATACAGCGGCGCACCAGCACACGCAGCTACCGCCGCACTCCGGGCCGGGGCCGACCTCGCTCGCGTGCTCGTCCCCGAGCACATCCGGAGCGAACTACAGGGATATAGCCCCGACCTTATCGTGCGCGGGTACGACGCCGAGCAGTTCTCGCCCGCGGCGCTCGACGCCGCCCGAACGATGGCAGATAATGCGGATACCACGATACTCGGTCCGGGAATCGGGACAGCTGAGGACACCCGGACTGCGATCGGCGAGTTCCTCGCCGACCAGACTGGACGGATCGTCGTCGACGCCGATGCGCTGTCCGTCGTGCCGGCGGTCGACACCGACGCCAACCTCCTCTGTACGCCACATCAGGGCGAACTCGTTGCAATGGGCGGCGATACGAGCGACGACTGGCGCAAACGCCGCGACCTCGTCGAGAGCTTCGCCGCCGATCTGGGCCACACGCTCCTCGTCAAGGGTGCTCACGACGTCATCTCGGATGGCGAGCGAACGCGCGTTAGCCGGACTGGCAACCCGGGCATGACCGTTGGCGGCACCGGCGACGTCCTCGCTGGGGTCGCCGGTGCGCTGGCTGCGGTCTTGCCCGTGCATAACGCCGCCGCAGTCGCGGCCTACGCAAACGGCCGCGCTGGCGACATCGCGGCGGAAAATCGGGGCCACGGGTTGACCGCGACCGACGTCGTCGAGCACGTCCCGCGCGCACTCTGGCCCGACGGTATTGCGTAACCGGACGCCGCGCCCGCATCAGGCGGTTGCTTCGATCAGGTCGGCCGCTTTGGCCCGGGATTGTTCGATAATTGACGGTCTGGCTTCGAACTCGACGACGACCTCATCGCCGTAATCCACGTTCTCCACGTACGCGTGGTCGTGAATCCAGGAGACGGTACTCATGGTATCGTCGGTCATCGGAAGGACGAGCCGCTCTCGTTCCCAGTCCGGAAGTTCCGCCTCGATTCGTTCCAGCAATCCATCGATGCCGATCCCCTCCTTCGCGCTGACCGCGATCGGCGTCGGCGCGAGTGCGGACAGTGCGTCTCGCTTCTCGCGGATCTCCTCGTCGGTGACCAAATCCGTCTTGTTGAGCACCGTTACGATGGGTGCTTCGTTTCGCTCGTACAGCGTGTCGTGACAGGTCACCAGCTTCTCGCGGATGGCCTCGATCGGCTCGGAAACGTCCACGACGAGCAAGACCAGATCCGCGCGATACACTGCATCCAGCGTCGATTTGAACGACTCGACGAGCCAGTGAGGGAGATCCGAGATGAACCCGACCGTATCGGTGACCAGAAGCTCCCGTTTTTCACTCTCTGCCCGGCGTGTGGTGGTTCCCAGGGTAGTGAAGAGGCGATCTTCGCTCTCTGCGATCGTGTCCAGATCGGGATGGAGATCCTCGTTTTCGTCGACGTCGACGTCATCGGCGAGCCGGCGCAGGAGCGTGGATTTTCCGGCGTTGGTGTATCCGGCGAGTGCCACGAGGTCGAATCCGGAAGCGCGACGCTGCTCCCGACGGTGTTCCTCGGCCTCTTCGATCGATTGGAGTTCCTCACGAATCGCCGAGATCTGATTTTTGATGTCCCGTTCGCGACTCTCGTCGTACTCACCAAGCCCCATGAACCCGGGCCGTTCGTCACGCTTCGCGAGACTGGCCTTGGCTTCCGCGCGCGGCAATTCGTACCGAAGCTCCGCGAGTTCGACCTGGAGTTGTGCTTTCTTCGTCTGGGCCCGCTGGCCGAAAATCTCCAGGATCAGTCGAAACCGATCGATGACTCGGGCCGACTCGGGTAGCTCGTTCCCGATGTTGTACGTCTGGTACGGGCCAAGCTGATTGTCGAAGATGACGGCCGTTGCATCCTCCGTGTCGGCGAGTCCAGCCAGCTCCTGGACCTTCCCCTCGCCAAGATGGTACGCTGGATCTTCGGTGCGTGTCTGGCTGATCGAACCGACCGGTTCGTAGCCGGCGGCACGAGCCAGATCGCGAATCTCGGAGAGATCGGGTGACCCCGAATTCGTCCGTTTTACCAGCACCGCTCGGTCCGAATGTGTTGACCCAACCACTTAGGAGAACCATTGGGCGGCTTGATATTTAAATCCAGAGCCGGAGAGCGATTGCTTCGCTCAACGTTCCATTGCCCACGCGATCGGTGCGATGCTTCTTCATCAGTGATCGAGTCCACAATGATCCCGGGAATCGAGACACGGCCGGCTCGCTGCAAAGGACATGTAGGATTCGCGTACTCCGTCTAAATGCCGTGCACAAAAGCCTTAACGGTGGCAAATGTTGCTGGCGGTATGGTACTGGAAAACATCGATCTCACGTCCCTGGGCGTCCAGATGGGTGGCAGCGCGATCATCGGCGCAGTCATCGGCTTCGCCGCGAAGAAAATCGCGAAAATCATCGCGATCATCGTCGGTCTCGAACTGGTGCTGTTCAAGTTCCTCGAATCACGCGGTGTCATCTCCGTCAACTGGGGTCGGCTGACTGACAGTTCTGCTGAAATCGTCGATGGCGGTGCAGCCGCTGGCCAATCTTTCATCGAAGCGTTCATCTCGACGGCAGGTATCGGTGCGAGCTTCGCCGGCGGCTTCCTCCTTGGCTTCAAGAAAGCCTGAGTTATCGCGTACTGATCTCGTCTTCGTCACTGACGACTGACGTCTCCGCCGTGCCGCTCGTGTGTTCGTTCGCGAGGTCGTAAAAATCGTTTTGCAGCCCTGCCGGGAAGGTAATCACGCCGATCCACGAGCCGTCACTCTGCCATTCTTCGCGTTCGAGGTCCCCGAACTGACGGATCTGGGCCTGTGCGCTTCCGGCGTAATCCGGGGGAACTTGCACGGCGACGGTGATTTCATCGAACCGGATCGGGATCACTGGCCGTAGTGCATCCAGTGCCTCGTCAACCTGCGTTTCGACGGGCTCCATCGGGTCGATCCGAAAATCGGTCTCTTCGAGCGCGGATTCGATGCGATCGGGCGGATGGGGCGCGTCGTCCATCTGCGGGTTGACCGCGTTCCGAGTGATCCGCTGCACCAGTTGTTTGTGCTTTTGTTCCTGCATTTCTCGTCGCTGGTCGGCCGTAATCTGGATCTCCCCCCGCTTGATAACTTCCGGGATAATTTCGAGCGGATCGGTGGTGCCAAACACTTCGTCGAGGGACTCTTCTGGCGGTCGGTCGCCGGAACTTGCGTCCTCGAAGACGTCCTCCGCGGCGATGACGTCCTCGAGATCACCGTCGAATTCGTCGCGGTCGATCGACATGGCCGCGTCGGGATCGATCAGCACCTCGAATCGTTGGCCGTGGGACTCGAGTCTGGCCGTCACCGCCTCGTCGAGCGATATCATACCACTCCCTACCTCGCCGCCCCTCAAAGGTGTTTCCCGAGCGGAAACTGAGACAGTGCCACGAAAACTCGAAAAACGAGTGGATCGCTTACGATTCGTCCGCGTCGTCGGCCGCGTCGGACGCTTCATCGTCCTCCTCATCCTCGGGCTCCTCACTGGCGAGGATATCGTGGGATTCGAGGTGTGATTCTTTCTCCTCGTCGGAGAGTTCAGTGAAGCGTTCGGTCTCCACGTCGATGGTGGCAATCCCGATGCCCTCCGGGCGGAGTTCGTCGTCGTTAACCGACGCCAGGGCCTGCAGCGCGAGGCCGACCCCTGCTTCCAGTTTCATCTCCTCGTCGTAGTTTTCTTCCAGGTACTCGCGAATGTCCCCGCGGTCAGCACCGACGGCGAGTGCTTTCCACTCGTAGGGTGTCCCAGACGGATCCGTCTCGTACAGTCGCGGCTCACCATCCGCGATGCCGGCAAGGATGAGTGCGACGCCGAACGGTCGCGCGCCACCGACCTGCGTGTACTGCTGGATGTAATCCGTGACCTCCTTGGTCAGGGTCTCGACGCCGATGGGCTCGCCGTAGCGGAGCTGATTGATCTGGGCCTGTCGACGGGCGTAGTCGATAAGCTGGCGAGCGTCGGCCACGTGGCCTGCACTCGCGATGCCGATGTGGTCGTCGGCCTTGTGGATCTTCTCGACGGAGGACCGTTCCATCAGTGGGGACCGAATGCGTTTGTCCACTGCGAGAACGACGCCGTCCGTCGTCCGAACACCGATACTTGCTGTACCGCGCTTGACGGCTTCGCGCGCGTACTCGACCTGATAGAGGCGACCGTCCGGCGAGAAAATCGTGATCCCGCGGTCGTAGGCCTGCTGTTGATTTTGACCCTGCATAGTTAGTGGAGATCGAGTGTGGTCGCCCCGACGTCCGCTCCATCGACGGCCACGTCGACGCGCGTCGCACGCACCGTGGCCCGTCGCTCGGCGTCGTCAAAGTCGACCGTTCTCTGTTCCGTGGATTCCGCTCGGCGTCCTAAATACTTTTCTTCACAGGCACGCACCGTGCCGGAAATTCCCGCGACGAAGAGCCCGATTGGTTCCTCGTCGACGGCGGCAATCGTGGCGAGTACAGCGCGTGCGCCGTCGGTCTCCCCACGACGGGTTCTGACGATTGCCTCGCCGGTCCCGTCGCTGGACTCGAATCGAATGACGGTCAGATCCAGCCGTGCTGCGCCGGAATCACCATACAGTTCGCGAGCAGCGGTCCAGGCCGCTGCCTGGAACCGACGCCGGGTGAGTTCCGCGTCCGGCCAGGTTTCGAGGCGAACTGCCAGGTATCGCCAGCGTGGCCGGAGGTGCTTGGGAAGTGGGGGCATTGTTTTCACGACGAGCGGCCGTGCTCGTACTGATACGTAGACAACGTTGCAGCCCGGTAAATGGCCACCGACTCCAATTGGACCGACCGCTACCGTATCGTCGAACCGATCCGGCTCGCACTCGTGGACTCGTCGACTTCGGCACGTTCATCGTGATGAATCGGGTTGTACAGGAGAAGATACAGCACGGTGATCGCTGCGACGACGGTCTCGCCGATGACTACTGGTTCGACTGGCGTGATCCACGGTTGGCCCAGCACTGCCACGGCCGTGAAGGTCAGAATCGCGACGAGGCGGGCGAACGCGAACGCACCCACCATTCCACCGGCGACCCCCGCTAATGCGATGCCGACGATTGCGGTGACGACGGGTGAACCCAGCAAGAGCGGTATCGCCAGTGGAACCGACGCCATCTGGACGATCATCGCCGTCACGAGATACTTCGATGCCAGGATAATTGCCACTGAAGCGACCACTATTGCACCAAACGATTTCCCTGCCTCCCCCATGGTAACAACAACTGTTGTAAATACAATAAGTGTACCGTGAACCTAGCAACTGGTACTTCGTTTATTCGTCCGATTCGATCCGGACGCCAGGTTCGACGAAGTCGGATGACCGCCGTTCGCGATTGCGCGCCACGAGCTGGCCCCATTCAGCCAGACCGGCTCCCACGGCATCCGCGGGGAAATCGATCACGGAGCCGAGCGCACGGAGTTCCCGAGGGCCGCGTAGATCCAGATGGCTGGTTGGGCCAGCGGTGACGACGTAGGGGGCGTCGTAGGTCTGGATCAACGACGTTAGTTTTCGTAGCGACTGAATTGCTCTGACTCTGGCCCCACCGCTGTCGGCGATCAGTGGTCGGAGGGAAACTTCCAGCCGCACGCCATTGTCCGCGGCCGTCTTGGCCAGCACGTGATCGATGTCGCAAGTGCCGTCCGGACCGAAGGGGTGACTGAGGACGTCGACCGCCGGGTGCTCGACAGCAAATCTGTTCATGGCGGTCGTTCCACCGCGCACTGTTACGATCGTTTTCTCCGGACGATGGTGGCCGAGGAATCCACTCGCTTGCGAGCGATTGTCCACCGTAATTTCCACGCCGTCCACGACGTCGACGTCGTAAGCGGCTGTAATTTCGCTGCCGTCAAAGGACGAGGGTTCGTCACCGGAATTTCGGACGACGATGCCATCGTACCCGTACTCTCCCGCGGTCAGTGCCATCCGTGCGACCGTGCTTTCACCCTGGGGTTTCGCGGTGATGGCCTCGTACATCACAGCGCTTCCAGTGCGGTACGTGCGTTTTCGATCGCACCCTCGCGCGTCGCCGGGTACGCCTCAACCTTCGCACGCAGTGTGATACCATCACCACGACGAACGGTCCCTTCGCAGGCGGCTTGCTTGTCGAAGGTGAGGAAAAACGAACAGTTGTCGTCGATGCGATCCACTAGCTCCTCGCGGACAGTTTCGATGTCGTCCAGCGTCGCGACCTGGGAGAGGACGTGCCGAACGTCGTCGGCATTTTCCAGTCGCGTGGAGAGGATACAAATTCGATCGCCGTGATGGCCTTCGCTCTCGGCCCGTTCCACTGTCGCGTCCTCCGGAAGGTACACTCTGAGTGCACGCTCGACGCGCTCGTCGTCCTCCGTCCCGTAGGAGAATGCGCGCAGATCGACGTAGTGGAACGGGACCGACGCCATTGGCCTACGCGTCCTCGGCTTCGGCCGCTTCGGCGTCGTCCGCGTCCTCGAGGTCCTCGTCCGTTGCGGCTTCGAGATTGTCCTCTGGCACGCCCTGTTCCTGTCCATCGTCGAACGAGACGGTGTAGTTCGCGTCGCCGAACATCGTTTCCATCACCTGTGTAACGGTGCCGACCTGTCCATCGTATTCGCTGTGCTTGTCGTGATAGACCACGCGGTCGTCTTCGTCGAATGCCATACTGGCGGATAACGGGTGGGCCGGCAAAAATGGTCCGGAACGACTGTCGCGTCCGATTGTGCGGGTCTGCGTGACGGCATCCGTATCCAATCGATAACTCCCGGTCCGACCGTAAAACGGGGCCGTCGTCGTGCTATCCGATCTTGCAGGACACAGCAGTTGGCCGAATGGGATGCCAGTCGACCCGTTTGCGACGATACTGGCCGGGTGGCTCTCTGTTTCGTCCCAGGCCCATCGATGCCGTGTCCAGGATCGGTCCGCTGACTACAGACGCACCGCATCTCAGGGCCAGGCTCACCAAAGTTGTGGGTCGAAGACTTATGATCGATTACGTTCTACGCCGGTGTATGCACGGCGGGACGCGAGGGCGCGGGCGAACGACGGCAGGTATCTGTCGTCGATGACGTCGTTCGACGAACTCTGGTACGTGGCTGATGCGGCGGCCCAACAGGCCGAGCAGACGTATCACCTTATCGCAGATGGCCACGAGCAGTACGTGGAGTTCACCCTGGAGCGGCACGTGTCACGGCCCCGCTTCCGGACGGTCGCCGAGCGGACGCGAGAGAACGGACTTCCGTACGGTGCGCACGTACTCGTGGTACGCGAGGATGGTCGACTGTTGCTCGTCAGACACGAGGCCGTCGACAAATGGGTGCTCCCCGGCGGGCAGGTGGATGGCGACGAGACGTTCCGCGAGGCAGCGCGCCGAGAGTTGCAGGAGGAAGCCGGTATCGACGCCGCCTTCGATGGGCTGGGAATGCTCGCGCGCGTCGAATTTCGCTCGGACGGCAACAGGACCTGGGGGGTGCTGCCGGTGTTCGAAGGGCGTGCCCGGTCGACGGAACTAGTGGTCGAGGACCCCGATGGGGAGA
>Ga0207733_100325_pt1 | contig 36772 bp, 46 predicted proteins | sample A23P3SouthBayCA_FD_187735 | JGI IMG/M metagenome (GOLD analysis project Ga0207733, IMG submission 187735) | Aerobic enrichment media microbial communities from Eden Landing Ponds, California, USA - A23 P3 (SPAdes) | ecosystem: Environmental > Aquatic > Marine > Unclassified | place: Emeryville... | reverse complement strand
CCTCCCGCCAGTAGCTGGCGATCGCCTGGACCAGCAGCAGCGTCCCAACCGCCGCGGCGACCACGAGGATCGGCCCATCGAAGGCGCCGGGCATCTCCTCGGCGACTTCGAGCGCCCCGAAGCCGGCGTCAATGGCGAGAAAAGCCAGGACGCCACCCGCGAAGGCCAGCACCGCGTGGAGCCAGCGGTCGGAGAGCTTTCGCATGAAGGGGAACCACGCCATCCCGAGCAACACGGGGATGACGCCGACGAAGAGCCCAACCAGCGCGAGCGTGCCGAGCAAGGAAGTGGTTACTCCCTGGGTCAACTGTGCCGCGACGATGGTGTGTGGGATCGTCGCGCCGTCGTCAATCACCAGTGCGGTGTGAATGTCCCACCCGGCCTGCCAGTGGTAGGGAATTTGGACGGGTTTGGACTCCATCGGGGCGAGAGTCCGGGCGGACTCCCCACCATCAGCGACCGTAAAGTTCCAGTAGGCGTCGTTGACGAGTACCTGCTGGATCGTCACCGATTCAGGGCCGTTGTTCGTCACGTGGAGGACGATAGTCTCCGAATCCGGGACCGTCGAATGGGTCACAGAGACGTCGGGCAAGGGCGCGCCCCCGAGGTCGGCGAACGGTGGAAACACCAACAGACCGACGATCAAGGCCGCCAGGACGAGGAGGGGCAGCAAGGCCCCGAGCCAGGAGGGGAGCCCCAGCGGGAGCGAGCCACCGCCGTCTCGCTCGGTGCCCTCCTCATACTGTGTTTCTCCCTCGTCTTGCCGGCCGCCGTCGAACGGCGGGCTGTCACTGGCCATCTCAGACCACCTCGAAGAAGCTCATCCAGCCGAGTTCAGCGAACTCCGACTGGTGGGCGTGGAACATGTACAGCCCCGTATCGTGGTCGCTGTAATCCAGTTCGATGATCCCGCGCTGGGCCTGACACTGCATCACGGTGTCGACGGTGTCGTGCGTTGGGACCAGGCTGGTCCCGTGATCGTAGTAATCGAAGAATTGCGAGTGGGTGTGAAAGGAGTTGATCAGGTCGAACTCGATTGCGTTGAGCAGGTAGACGCGGACCGGCCGCTGACCGTCGATGGTGATGGGTTTGATCCCGGCGGTGTCCTCGGCAGACCAGTACCCTCGCCCATCAGTCTCACCGACGCCGTAACAGAACGCCTTCGTGTTGACAGCGTAGACCTCGTTGTCGCCGTCGAAGTTCGTGTCGAAGCCGTTCATTACCATGACGAGTTCCTGGACCTCGTCGTTGGCGTCGTACTCGTGGTTGAGCGATTCGGCCCGGGCGACGATATCGTCCGTGAGCGCCGGCGTAATCTGGCTCTCGTGGTAGGGGACGTACTCCTGGGGATTCTCCCGAACGTTCTCCGGGTCCGGGTCGACGATGAGCATCCCGTACAGGCCGCGATGAATGTGCTCTTTCAGCGGGAGCGAGTGGCAGTGATAGAAGTGACAGCCAGCAGGCTGTGCTTCCCATTCATAGACGAATTGTTCGCCCGGATTGAGGACGCCGGGGCCGTTCGTCGGCACGCCGTCCATTCGCGGATCGACGTTTTTCACGTGTGGATGGATCGTGTGGGCGTGGCTCCCTTCGTTGCGGAAGATGACTCTGATCACGTCGCCTTCGGTGACTCTGAGGGTGGGGGCCGGGACCTGTCCGTTGTACGTCCAGGCCTCGAACTCGACGCCCGGCGCGATGGTAATCGTGTCGTCGATGGCGACGAGTTCGAACTCCCGAACGCGGCGGCCCTCGTCGTTCGTATACGTCCGTTGGGCGACCGCTTCCGTGTCCTCGTCAGCGGTGTTGAACTCTCGCAGGAATTCGTGGGGATCGAACCCGACGTCAGTGTACTCACCACGGGCTCCAAAATTCCCGTGTTCGCGGTCGTCGTGGTCACCAGCCGCCGCTGCCGATCCACTGCCGGAGAGGCCGACTGCGCTGGCACCCGCGACACCGAGCCCACCCAGTACTGCACGACGACTCACGCCTGGGTCGTCCCCGATCCGGTCCACGAGCCGTGACTGGAGCGTCTTCGTAAGCTCACGTGCGTGTCCGTAGTCCCCGTTAACCACGATGATCACCCCGTTTTCCACTGTTGGGTGGGTCCGTCACGATTCGTTCGCTCGCTGTCGGCGGTGGCGTGAGAGCCAGGTGCATACGGAGATTAGACCAATCTAAACCTTTACTTTGTCGGTACAAATACGAGTCTCGCGTTCGCACAGTCGCCCTCGACAACACGGCGTGTCTGTTGTGCTCTCCGCGGATTTCGGCTGCACACCCGGGGAAGGCTTTTATTCAGCCACATGGTATCGACCCCCATGAGCCCCGACCGGGCCACGCTCGAACGCGCGCTAGAGCGGGGCGAGGAAGAGGGTGGGAGTGTCGAATTCAAGGAACGGCTCACCGAGGAGCTCCATCTGGCCGATGGCCGCCTCGAGAGCCTGGCAGCGCAGTTGCGCCACCGCGTTCTCTCTGGGGATGGCGAGGCGACGTACGTCGTCGGTGTCACCGACGAGGGTGGAATGGCCGGGATCGACCCCGACGCGTTCTCAGAAACCATGGACGTGCTGTCGCTTCTGGCCGACGAGGCCGGCGCCCACATCGAGGACGTTCAGACCTGGGGCGTTCAGGCTGATGGCACCGCCGTCCGAGGCAACGGCGCCCGCGGCGGCGAAGACACGAAAGGTATCGTCGGCGTCGCGACCATTCGCGAAGGGGCGGTCCTCGAAGACGACGATCACATCGTCGTCGGCACGGCTGGACACGTCGACCACGGCAAATCGACGCTCGTCGGCTCCCTCGTCACGGGCAAGGAAGACGACGGCGACGGCGGCACGCGAGCTTACCTCGACGTCCAGCCACACGAGGTCGAGCGTGGCCTCTCAGCGGACCTTTCGTATGGGGTGTACGGCTTCGACGAGGACGGCGCGGTGCGCATGGACAACCCGAACAGGAAATCCGATCGCGCCCGCGTCGTGGAGGAGGCCGATAGCCTCGTCTCCTTCGTCGACACCGTCGGCCACGAACCCTGGCTCAGTACGACGATCCGTGGCCTCGTCGGCCAGAAACTCGACTACGGAATGTTGACCGTCGCAGCCGATGATGGGCCAACGAAAACGACGCGCGAACACCTCGGTATCCTGCTGGCCACGGACTTGCCGACCATCGTGGTCATCACGAAGACCGACCTGGTCGACGACGAACGCGTCGCGGAAGTCGAACGTGAAGTCGAGCGAGCGCTTCGTGAGGTCGACAAGACACCCCTGCGCGTCGAACGCCACGGTGTGCAGGCCGCTATCGAGGAAATCAACGAGACCGTCGTCCCGGTACTCACCACCAGCGCGGTCGCCGGCGACGGCCTGCAGAAACTCGACGCCCTGCTGGAGGGCCTGCCGAAAGTCGCTGGCGACGACGGCGAGTTCCGGATGTACGTCGACCGGAGCTACAACGTCCAGGGGGTCGGCGCCGTCGCCTCGGGGACGATCAAATCCGGCCGCGTCGAAGCCGGCGACGAACTTCTCCTCGGACCGATGCAGGACGGCAGTTTCCGCGAAGTCGAGGTCCGATCGATCGAGATGCATTACCACCGCGTGGACCAGGCGAAAGCCGGTCGCATCGTTGGCGTGGCGCTCAAAGGCGTCCAGGAGGCCGCGCTCGAACGCGGAATGGTCCTGCTGCCGCGCGAGGCCGACCCCGATCCAGTCCGCGAATTCGAGGCGGAGGTGATGGTGCTCAACCACCCAACCAGAATCGACGACGGCTACGAGCCAGTCGTCCACCTCGAAACGGTAAGCGAGGCCGCCGCGTTCTACCCGGAGGGCGGACAGTTGCTGCCCGGAGACACCGGCCACACCCGCGTGCGCTTCAAGTTCCGGTCCTACCTCGTCGAAGAAGGCCAACGGTTCGTCTTCCGGGAAGGCCGCTCGAAGGGCGTCGGGACCGTGACCGAGGTCACCGGTGTCGAGTAGTTGGCGGTTCGATCGAACGCGACCTTATCGCGATCGATCGACGTCGTCCTCAGACGCTGAGACATCCCCTTCGACTGGTGCCTCTTCTATCTCGATTTCCACCGGCTCCGTCTCGCTCGCTGTATGTTCGCCTGGCTCTTCGTCCGAGCGCCCACGCTGGAGTCCCGCCGCAACGCCTTCGACCCGCTCACGAAGCGTCTGAACCTCGCTGCTGAGATCCGTGGCAACGGACTGGACCTGGTCGCGGAGCGTTCGGATTTCCGCTTCGAACTCCTCGACGTTCCGCTCGACGTAGTACACGCGGTTGCTGGGGATCCGACGTACCGTGTCCTGGCCGTCGTCCTGCTCGCCGGTTTTGATCATCCAGTGATCCTGGAAGTACGCGACGTGTTCGTTCTCGACGGTCTCCTCGATGGTGCCGTCGTCCGGGTCTTCGTACACGATCGTCGCCTCGCCGAGATCTTTGTCAGCCATACCGTCTCGTAGGGCACTGAGACGGATATGGCCTCCGCCACTTCGGTCGAGACTGGGGACTCAGGGACGTCCTTCAGGTACCAAGAAAACTCCGGACGAGGCTTGCCTCTGCCTTCTGGAGGTGTTCGGCTGCGGTCGACGGCGAGCAGTCCATCGCCCGCGCGACGTCCGCCTGGTTGGCTTCTCTCGGTACCTCGTAGTAGCCCAGTTCCAGTGCGGCCCGAATCGCCGTTCGTTGTCTGTCGCTCAGCCGTGCGTCGACGCCGGCAGTCGACTCGAGCCCGCCGACGGCCTCGATGGTTATTTCCAGCGGCTCCGGCGCGCGGTCAATCACGGGCTGAAACTCCTCGTCGGGCCCGAAAAACGAGGTCGTCACGGACCCGTCGGGGTGGTAGACGATCGGGGGGACCACCACGATGCCACTTGCCGAGAGCGGACCGAACATGGAATCGACGCTCCCGGTATTGTGGCCGCGGAGGTAGGCGTAGAATCGGTCGTCGTCGACGCGCTCGATGGCGAAGTCAAAGGCGGCCTCGATTTCGCCGAGGGCGGCCGCCATCGCGTCGGCGTCACCCTCCACGTAGTGAAGCATGCTCAGTTCCTCGTCGGTGTAATTGTACTGCAGCGCCGTGGCACGCTCCACGAACGGCGCGTTCGCGAGTAACCCGTAGAGTGGATGGATCTCGCTTTCGCGACCGTTGGCCGTCATCCTGACGCTGACGTGTTTCATATGTCGACGGACCAGGAGAGTATATAAATAAACCGAGCATTTTCGGCAGCAGCGCCTCGGTGGCACAACCCCAATCCACGAGCATGCACGTGTTCATTGCCGGTGCGACCGGCGTCCTGGGTCGTCGCCTGGTGGCGGAACTGGATTCGCGTGGGAACGAAGTGATTGGACTCGCACGCGACGATACTGGGGAAAGGGTGGTCCGCGAGGCTGGTGGGAAACCAGTGCGCGGTGATCTCCTCGCACCCGAGACGATCCAGGAGGCGATGCCGGACGACGTCGACGCTGTCGTACACGCAGCCACGGCGATTCCCACGAAGACGAAAACGACGGCCGCCGACTGGGAGACGACGGATCGCCTCCGCCGCGAGGGGACGGAGACCCTCACCGCGGCCGCCGTTGACGCCGGTGCCGACCGCTACGTCCAGCAAAGCGTCGTCTGGGTCGCACGACAGCCCGACGGGAGCGAGTTCGACGAGGACAGCGAGCCACATCCCGACCGGACGACGGAAGCTGCCGTGGACGCCGAGCGGATCGCCGAGCGCGCCGGCGCGGAACGGGACCTCGACGTCGCCATTCTCCGTGGTGGCTGGTTCTACGCGCACGACGCGACTCACACCCGCCAGATCGCGGCGCGCATTGCGAATCGCCGGATGGCGATCGTCGGCGGGGGTCTCCTCGGGCGACGAGACGCCAAACTGTCGCTCTGTCACGTCGATGACGCCGCGAGTGCGTTCGTTGCCGCCGTGGAGGGTGATGCGACCGGCCGCTATCACGTCGTCGACGACACGCCCGTCACACTCGCGCGTTTTTTGCAGCGCCTTGCGGCGGCGCTCGACGCGCCGGAGCCGATGCGCGTGCCTGGTTGGTTGGCAAAACTCCTGGTCGGCGGCGACACCGTCCGCCTCTTGACGAACCCGATGCCCACGACCAACGATCGATTTCGGTCGGCCTTCGACTGGGAACCGTCCTATCCATCGTACCACCACGGAATCGATCGGCTCGTCGAGCAGTGGAAGGTCGAGGGGACGGTTTCGCGGACGGACGGCGAGGTCGTATGGCGGGAGTGACGGGGTCCGGATCGAGAGTCGGGATCGCACTCGTGGCCCTCCACTTCGCGGCGAATCTGGCACATGGCGGGGTCCATCAGGGTCCCCCTGTCCCGTTATCGACCGTCCAGACAGGGTTCGTGGTCGTGGTCGTCACCATCGGTCCACTGGCGTCGCTGTGGCTCCTCCGAACGGACCGTCCGACGTTCGGGTGGGCAACGCTAGCCGCCGTCCTCCTGGCTTCGTTCGTTTTCGGCGCTGCCTTTCATTACGTCCTTGCCACGCCCGATCACGTCGCAAACGTCCCCGCTGGCACCTGGAAACTCCCGTTCGAGGCGACGGCCGCACTCGTGGCCGTCGTCGACGGCGGTGGTGCGATCGCTGCAGCGTGGTACGCGGTGACATCTGCTGGCGAAGGGCGCCCCGCTGACGAGCCGACGGCCTAACCCGGCCGAGTATGGTGGTCGTGAGGCCCCGAACTCACCACGGCGGTTCGAGCAGGTCGTGCATCGAGCCCAGGATGTAGTCGGGTTCGCCTCGGTGATCGCTGCCGTCGTCGAGCCAGGCGGTCTCGATGCCCGCCGCTTTCGCACCCGGCACGTCAGAGAGCAAGGAGTTGCCAACGTGAACTGCCTCGCCACCGTTGACGCCCAACCCGTCGAGCGCGAGGTGGAACGGTTCGGGTGCGGGTTTTGCTGGCGCGTCGTAGCCCGCGTGGACGACGCGGTCGAACGCGTCGGTGATGCCCAGCCCGTCCAGTTTCTGGGATTGCATCCACGGATCACCGTTCGTCACGACACCCAGTGGATACTCCTCGCCGAGCACTTCGATCGCTCGCTCGGCGCCAGGGAGAAAGTCGACGTTCCCGTGATCGCGTTCCTCGGCGAAGGTCGCTGCGATGGCGTGACCAGTCTCGGCGTCGTGGCCCGCTTCCTCTGCGAGCGCGGCGAAACAGCCCCGTCTGGCTTCTCGGATGTCCGCCGCGTCCTCGGTGAATTCTGCGTAGCGACTGACGTACTCGCGCTTGCCGAAGCACCGGTCGACGCCGACCGTGTCGAAACAGACGTCGAGAATCTCGTCGGCACTCCGGCGGTATTCACAGATGGTCCCGTCGACGTCGAACAGGACGGCTGTGACCGAGCCACTCATTGGTCAGACAGTCGGTCCACGAGGAGATATGGGTTGTTGTTTTCGGGACTGCGCGCTCGCTGGTTGTGGCACTGGCCTGCACTCGCTGCGGGGTTAGTGCTGGTTCGTCGCTCGGTAGCCATCGTCGGTGTGCTCGGCCAGGCCGAAGACGACAGCCCACTCACAGAGGCGTTCGGTGCGTTCGCGCCAGGTGGCTTTCCAGTCCGTATCTTTGTGGCGTTCCCACCGAGGAACGAGCGGTTCGATCTCTGCGAAGACGGTGTCGAGATCCTTCCCTTCCGTCTCGTCGAGGCTGTCCAGAACTTCGCTGGCACCGAAGACGTGGTTCTCGAATCGCGCCGCCAGGTCATCACGTCCCGAGTTCTGCGCCTGATAGTACGCACCATCCGTCTCGGCGGCAAGGCCGAGTGCCTCGGCGAAGGTGAGGTACTCACGCGCGAGATCGCGCGAGGGAACGTCGGTCCGGTCGCGAATCCGCGAACAGCAGTCCTCGACGCTGTTGGGAACTCTGGGGAGCGCGTCGCGCACCGCTTCGAGAAAGGCGACGTCACGAACCGGGGGGACGATCTTGTAGCGCACGGCGGCTCAGAGGCCGAAGCTCTCGGCGAGGACCGCTTCGTTCGTCTCGCCGACGACGTGGGTGTCGCCACCCATCACGTCGACGGTGACCTGTGCCGGACCGAACAGTTCCACTGGCAGCTCCGCGAAGTCCCACTCCACGTCGTCGAAGACGGTCTCCAGTGGTTCGCCGTACTCCTCGTTGGCCGTGGAGACGATTTCGTCGAAACGGTCGAACTCGTCCTCGACGACCAGGTGGACCTCGCTACCGTACGCGAGTGCGTCGGTCGTGCGGGCCATCGCCGCCTCCTCGCCGTCGGCGACGGGTGCGACGGGGGCGACACCGCCCGCCGACAGGATCGCCGCCGGATCGTAGCCCAGTTCCGCGAGTCGGAACGTGGCCAGTTCCGCCGCCCGCGAGGCCGCAACGACGCTGCCCGTGACACTCGCGGTCGCAAAGGTCGGCAGGAAGACGGCGCTGGCCGAGACGCCCGCCCGGTCTGCCACGTGTTCGGCGACCTCGGCGGTCGGCAACGCGTCACTCTCGACCGCGAGGACGGCGAACTCCACGCTATCGCGGTACCCCAGGCGCTGGAAGATTTCCTCCTCGGCGACCAGCGATCTCGCCGGTCCACTGCCGAGGCCCTCGAAGCCATCGACGGAAAGCTCCCAGCCAGCCTTCGCGGAACACAACAGCGCGAGGGCTGGATGATCCGTCGAGAGTTCGACGTGTGTCAGGGGCGCGCCCGCAACCGAATCGATCCGCTGCTGAACCGACGCGAGGCCCGCGGTCTGGATTTCGGCGAGTAACATTCCGGCCTCGATGGCACCTGGCACTTCGACGCCAAAATCGAGGACGGCGGCGTCACCCTCCAGGCGGTCCACGCCGATCGTCAGTTCGTCGGCGAAGTCGATGGCCTCGTCGACGAGCTCCGTGGCCATCCGATTGAGACTGTCCATAAGAGCCGTTCGGTCCCCCTCCGGTTTACCGTCTCGGATTCACTGGAGGCCGTCGACGATCAGCGAACGAGCCCGTACTCAGTCCCGGTCGCTCCGTGCCGGCCGACCGAGTGCTTCCTCGACGGCATCGACTTTCGACGCCGCGTCGCTCTCGACGGTCCGCTTGTCGTCGACTTTGAGGAAGGTGGACACGCGGTCGCTATCGACGGCGGCGTGGGCTCCACTCGCTGCCGCGAACAGTTCCTGGCTGTCTGCAGCCTCGATGATCGTCCCCATCGGCGTCGTCTCGTACTCGACGTCGTACTCGTCCAACGCCGCGACCGCGTCAGCCACGTCCGCCGCCATGCTTCCTTCTTTGACCGGTGCGACCGACAAGAATCCGATGCACGTCATACACGATTCTTGAGGCCGCGTCGGTGTAAAATCGAGGGCATGAGACACGAGGGCCGCGAGAAGGACGCCCGATCAGTTCAGTGGCTGCTGGATCGTTGCCTCCTCGTCGAAATCGCGGTTGTGCAACGCCTTGCCCGTGTCGCCGTCGAACACGTGGATCGTCTCCTCGGGGATTCGCGCGGCGATGCGGTCTCCCGATTGAACGCGTTGCATCCCACTGATTGCGGCGATGAGTTTGTTCTGAGCACCCTCTTCGCCAGCCCCGATCGGGGCCGACTCGGCCGTCGTTTCCGTGGCGCCGTTGCCCCCGTCAGCACGAAGCCCGGACTCGCCGTAGAAGAGGTGGACTGTGTTGGTGTCACCCATCGGTTCGACCACGTCGACGGTCATCTGGAAGTCGTGGACGTCCGTCGCCTCGCCGACGAGTTTGACGTCCTCCGGACGGACGCCAAGGACGAGATCACTCGTGGCTCCCAGCTCGTCGACGATATCCTGTGAGATTGCGTACTCGAATGCCTCGCCCACGAGGACGTCGTCCTCCCGGGTGACGTCGAAGAAGTTCATCGGCGGCTCGCCGATAAACCCGGCGACGAACTGGTTGGCCGGCCGGTGGTAGCACTCCAGTGGCGTCGCCACCTGCTGAAGTTTGCCGTCGTCGAGAATGGCGATCCGGTCGCCCATCGTCATCGCCTCTGTCTGGTCGTGGGTGACGTACATCGTCGTGACACCGAGGTCCTCCTGTAGCCGCTGGAGTTCGGTGCGCATCTGCGAGCGGAGTTTTGCGTCGAGGTTCGACAGCGGTTCGTCCATCAGGAACACCGATGGATCGCGGACGATAGCACGACCGAGCGCCACGCGCTGTCGTTGCCCGCCGGAGAGGTCCGACGGCTTCCTGTCGAGCAGCTTTCCGATGCCCATCATATTCGCGGCCTCTTCGACCCGTTCGTTGATCTCGCCGTCCGAGAGGTCCGTCGACTCCTCCAGTCCGAAGCTCATGTTCCCCCCGACGGTCAGGTGTGGATAGAGCGCATAAGACTGGAACACCATCGCGATGTCCCGATGTTGGGCCTTCACGTCGTTGATGACCTCGCCACCGAGGCTGATCGACCCGCTGGTGATTGATTCGAGTCCGGCGACCATTCTGAGCGTCGTGGACTTCCCACACCCGGATGGGCCGACGACGACGAGGAACTCCCCGTCGTCGATCGTGAGCGATACGTCGTCGACCGCGACGATCTCGTCGTCGCCGTCCTGAAACACTTTGGTAACCGAGTCGAGTTCGAGACTTGTCATAATTCTGCTATCTTTGGTCGGCTGTCAATTCTATTCCGCTCTTGGCGGCGTCCAGCGTCCCGGACGGGATGCAGCCGTGAACGGCGCCGTCTCACGTCGCCATCCCCTCCGAGAATTCGTCGGTGAACAGGAGGAACACCGCAATTGTGGGGAGTGCGGTGATGAGCGCCCCTGCCATTTGGAGCGCGAAGTTCGTCCCCTCCTGGGAGACGCCGAGGCCGGAGAGGATCAACACCGATGGCGCCGCGGCGCTGCTGGTCGACTGGACGAGCACCAGGGCAAACAGGAGGTCGTTCCAGATCTGGGTGAACTGGTAGATCAGCACCACCGCGAACATCGGCTTCGAGAGCGGGAGGATGATCCGCCGATACACCCTGCGGAGCGAGGCACCGTCGAGGCGAGCGGACTCGATCATCTCCTCGCTCATGTTCTTGTAGTACGATCGGAACAGGACCGTACAGATCGGGATGCCGTAGGCCGTGGTCGTGACCATCAACTCGACGAGGGCCGTGTAATCCCGATCGATGCCGAGCATCCAGAGTGGAGCCAGCAGCCCTTCGATCTGAGCGTAGTTCGACCAGAACCGTGTAACCGGGACGAGCACCGCCTGGTACGGGATGAAGATTCCGGCCACGAACAGGGCGAGAATCACGGCCTTGTATCGTCGCTTCCAGTTGGCCTGGGTCAGCCCGTACGCGGCGATGCTGCCGATGAACGCTGACATCACCGTCGCCGGGACCGTATACAACGCACTGTTGAGCAGGCCCCTGCCGAGCGTGTCGAACGCCTGTATCCAGCTATCCATCGCGAACTCGCCGAAGATCGGCGGTGCGAACGGGAGTGTCTCGGCGACACCCGTCGACGTCTTCAGTGACGTCACCAAGCCGGCCTCCAGCGGCGTCAGGTAGAACGCCACGAGACCGAGTAATATCGCGTACAGACCGATCCGGTAGCCATCGATGCCGTCCCCGAGGAAGCCACTGCTCGCTCCTCCTCTGGAATCGTCGTCCGTTGATGTGCCACCGGTCTCGGCGGTCGTGCGCTCGGCTGTCATAGGTTATCCCTCCGGAACTGATACACGAGATACGGTCCGATGATGAGCAGTGCCATCGCGAACAGGATGATGCCGATGGCGGATCCGTACGCCCAGTTCGTGTTCGCGTACGTCTCACGAACCATTAGCGTCGCCAGGATGTCGGTGCCGGGGGGCGGTCGATACCCCGACACGAGCGCGTACAGGAAGTCGAAGGCCTTCAGCGCGAACACCATCAGTACCACCGAGGCGCTAATGGTCGCACCCTTCAGCTGAGGGATGATTACCCGCCAGTACATCTTGGCGGTCGAGGCCCCGTCGACACGCGCGGCCTCGTAAATCTCGTCCGGAATCGCACGCAGGCCTGCGAGGTAGACGATCATCGCGTAGCCGGAGAACTGCCACAGTAACGCGAAGACGACGGCCCAAAGCACGATCGTCTGGTTCCCGAGCCAGTCGACCGGACCGACACCTACCACGCCCAGTACGATGTTAACGACGCCGTTGTTGTAGTTGTACATCCACAGCCAGAACTGGGCCGTCACGACGAACGAGAGGCTCATCGGTAGCAGGTAGATGGTGCGGAACGTGTTTTCGAATCGGATTCCTCTATCGATGAGAATCGCCATCAGGAGCCCGATGAGGAGCGTCCCGAGAGTGAACCCAACGATGAGGAGGAACGTGTTGCTCGCCGCAGTAATGACGTTCGGGTCGTTGAAGGCCCGGACGTACATCTCGAAGTCGAGATTCGAGTAATCTGGCTCACTGAGGAAGCCGTTGTGGTCGGTCAGCGAGATGATGAGGTTCCAGAAGATGGCCCCATAGACGAACAGCGACATCAGCAAAAATGGCGGTACCCAGAACGGCATCGATTCGACAAAATCACCGCCGAATCGGTCGTTGAGACCGCTCTTGGCTCTGGAGAGGAATCCTAATGGCTTCCGTTCTGAGTGCTCGCCAGCGACGCCACCGTCAGTCACGTAGTCGTCATCGTTGCTGTCGGACGGATCATCCGACCGCTGAAACGTCGAAAAAATATCGCGCATGGAATACGATTATCGCTATACCGCGTCCAGGAACCCTTGGGTCGCCTCGTCGACGTTGAAGGGGCCAGTGAACTGGTTACTGATGACGGTGTTGAGTGCACTCATCTTTTCGGACGTCACTGCAAGTCCATGCTGCAGGCTCGGCGGGCGGTGGTCTACGTTCGCGAAGTCCTCCGCGACGTCCTGAAGGTACGGCCCGAACTCGTCCATGCTGACGTCGGTCCGAGTCGGGATAGCACCCTTGTTCTTCCCGTAGGCGATCTGGGCCTTCGGCTTGGCGACGAACTCGAGCCAGGTCTTGGCCTTCTCGGGGGTCGGGTTGTTGGCCGGGAACAACCACGAGTTAAAGTGGAGACAGTACATGTTACTCGTCCCCGGGAACGCGACCGCTCCCCAGTCCTCCTCGTACTCGAAGTCCTCGGCGTTCCGGAACGCCCCTGCCGCCCAGTTCCCCTGGTGGATGAAGGCGGCGTCGCCGCTGATGATGTTGCCATTTGAGGCGGTGAGATCGAGGGATGCCGAGTCCGCGCCGATGTAGTTCTCGAGAATCTCTTTCATCGTCGAGAACGCCGAGCTGACGGCGTCCTCGGAGCCGTTGCCCTCGATGAAGTCCATGTACGGCTGGTAGCCTTCCTGGCCCTGCATGACGGCCGCCCAGAGCTGCGTGATCGTCCACGTGCCGGACATCGCCTGGGTCATCGGAATTCTGTCCGTCTCGGTCGCGACCGTGTCGAGGGCGTCGATGAGCGCGTCGAGACTGTCCAGGCTCTCGGGGTCGACCCCGGCTTCTTCCACGGCCTCGATGTTGTAAAACAGGTTATTGAGGCGGTGAGAGGCCATCGGAGTGGCCCGATACGTCCCGTCCCGCTTGTGGAGGTCGACGGCCTCCTGGATGTGGACGTCCTCGAAGTCGTTTTCCTCCCAAACGTCGTCAACGTTCCCGAGCGCACCGGCGTACTTCTCCAGGTTCTTCCCGGGCCAGTTCGCGAAGGCACTCGGCGGGTCGTTGTTGCTGAGTCGGTTGGCGACGACCGTGTCGAGGTTCTGGTTACCACCGCCCCCGATCGGCTCGATGTCCATTTCCATGTCCGGGTACTCTTCCCGAAACGCTTCGAAGAGGGCCTCCGCGGCGATCGCACCGTCACCGCCGGTAAAGGCGTGCATCAAGTTGAGCGGACGGTCGTTGCCACCACCGCCGTTTCCGTTCCCATTTCCGTTGCCGTTCCCGTTCCCATTTCCATTCCCGTTGCCGCCGCCGTCACCGCCACAGCCGGCGAGCCCGACCATCGCGCCAGCAGCGCCTGAGGTGTAAACGAACCGTCGCCGCGTTAGCTCATTGTCATTGTCTGCCATGAATTCCACTTCCAAACTGAATTGGCCATGGTAAATAATTTACTCTTCTTGTTGTAAAAAACGCGCCAGATAATATGTGGATTGTGTAAAATACGCTCTTGGTACATATGAACTCGTGTCGTAGTACTAACGGTCCTGCGACTTGACCCCTCGATAATGGCCGATTGGCGCGCTGCCCTGACCTACCCTTTCGGTAGTCCCGAGCGGGAACTCCCTGTGGTGACAGTGTGGGTTTGTCTGCTACTCGCGATCGTCGCGCCCATCCTCCGGATCGTCAGTGCACTGGGCCTACTTGCTTCGGTAATCTTTCTGCTGCCCGTTTTCGGCTACCTGGTCCGGCTCGCGGTGGCGAGCGAAGAGGGGCAGGCTGCACCCTTCCTCTTGGAGGATCCGTTCGGCTTACTTCGACGCGGTCTCGGTGGTTTCCTTATCTCCTTCGTCTACCTCATCGTCCCCTTCGTTTTGCTACTGGTCACCATCCACGGTGCCATCTACACGGACCAGGTGCCGGACCCGAACTCCTTCTCGGTATTAACGATCTACGCTGGTTCGACCGCGGTGCTCGTTCTGTCGCTCACAGGCGCCTATCTCTTGCCAATCGCACTGGCGACCTACGGACAGGAGGGCTCGCTACGTGCGGCGTTCTCCTGGTCACGGCTTCGCCCCGTAACCACGAAGGCGGCCTACTTCGCCGGCTGGGCCGCTGGCCTGGGAATCTTCGCCTTCGTGACCGCCATCGCGGTGGGACTCTCCGGCGTTCACCGTGCTGCCCCAATTATCGCGACAGCAATGATGGCCTACACCCTTCTTTTAGTCGTTCACGTGTGGGGGCGTGCGCTCGCACGCGCTCGATGAAAAAGGGCAATATTACAGAAGATCACTGTGGTAATCGACAACTCGAAAGCCCGTTACTCTCGGCATTCCGACTCACGAACGCTGCACGAGTGCTCTACGATCGTTCCGAAGCCCTGTTGGACCCTTCAACGATCCTCTTAGTAGTGCCTCGGTGGCGATTCCACCGCGCGGCGCCCGATTCCCTCCATGTGGTGGGACTGGCAGGGCCCAAATCCCAGGAACTCCTTCTCACACTTCTGTAGCACTCGAGCCGCTCACGTTTGTTCGCGACGCTCGTGGGTACGGAATTATGAGAATGCGCTGGCTGGGATTTGAACCGGAGGAAGACGGTCCGGGCGTGCGGCCTCATTCGGTCGCTTGCGCTCCCTCACTCGACCGTTCCGGGGCTGCGACTTCCAGGGTTCAAATCCCAGGGCCCATCACCGTGGACACGTGGTAACTCGCGACGCTCACGACGTTCGCGCTGCTCGTCAGAATTGGTCCACGGAGATGCGCTGGCTGGGATTTGAACCCAGGTTGTGACCATGGCAAGGTCACGTGATACCAACTACACTACCAGCGCGCTCGACACTCAATAATCGAAGCGGATTGGGATAAAAGGGTTGCGAATCGCCGGACTGACGAGGCGCCGACCACTCGGAACAATACGTACCACGTTGATACGTGAACCCATGCGAGAGCGTCCCAACACACCCGTAAAGCGCGTTCTTTTTAAGTATGGGCGGGGGAATTTCCGGCACAGTCTAGTGGCGCGGCGTGGAAGCGTCACGGTATGACACGCAGCGTACTCGTGCCGTCCTCCCTCGTACGGGAGGCCGAGGACAAGCGCGAGGCAACTCGCAAGCTCGGATACGTGGCCCGCGCGGCCACGATCTTCCGGGTCGATCGGCTCACCGTCTTTCCGGACCCAGCGGGGGAAGGCAAGTGGGAGGCCGGGTTCGTCGAAACCGTACTGCGGTACGCCGCAACGCCGCCGGACGTCCGAAAGGAGGTCTGGGGTATGCGGGACGAACTGGAGTACGCCGGTGTGCTACCGCCGCTCCGCGTGCGTTCACGGACCGGCTCCGGATCCGAGGGTTCGGGGTCGTTAAGACAGGGAATCGTGACCGAGGTCGGCACTGATGGGCGCGTTCGGGTCAATTGCGGACTGCAACACCCAATCTCCCTTCCCGTTCCCGATGGCTGGGAACTATCGGAGGGAGAGCGCGTCTCCGTCAGGGTCTCTTCGCGACGGCCGGTTCGAGCGAAACTCGTCGACGAACCCGTTCCGGGGTTCGCCGTCGACGCTTCGAACCTTCAGACGGCTCTCGCACGTGACGACGTCGGACTCGCCATTGCCGCATCGCGGCTTGGCGAGACGCTGACCGTCACAACGCTCGACACGCTGGTCGAGCGGCGCGAGGCCGATGGCGGTTGTACGGTCGCTTTCGGGTCACCCCAGCGGGGGTTGCCCGAGATACTCGATCTGGACTCGGACGCGGTCGCGCGGGGCGACTTCGCGGACGAAGACCCAGGGTTCGACCTCTGGCTGAATACGGTTCCAAACCAGGGAAGCGAGGTGATACGGACCGAAGAAGCGGTCTTTGCCACCCTCGCTTCGCTGAACCTCAAGAGGTAGAATCCGATGCCACAACCAAGCAGACCACGCAAAGGCTCGCTGGGCTTCGGCCCGCGCAAGCGTGCGGTCTCAGAGACGCCGCGGTTCAATAGCTGGCCCGACGACGACGGCCAGGCAGGCGTCCAGGCCTTCGCCGGCTACAAGGCGGGTATGACACACGTCACACTCGTCAACGACGAACCCAACTCCCCACGCGAGGGGATGGAAGAGACCGTCCCGGTGACGGTCGTCGAGACCCCACCACTGCGCGCCGTTGCGCTCCGAGCTTACGAGGATACACCGTATGGCAAGCGGCCGCTCACGGAAGTCTGGGCCGACGAGTTCCACGCGGAACTCGATCGAGCGCTGGACGTTCCGGGCGACCACGACGCCAACGAAGCAGAGGTAACGATCAACGAAGCGCTGGACGACGGCCGACTGGCGGACCTGCGTCTCATCACGCACACGGTCCCCGATTCACTGGCCAACGTTCCCAAGAAAAAGCCCGACGTCATGGAGAGCAGAATTGGCGGTAGTTCCCTGTCGGACCGCCTCGAGTACGGGCTCGACCTTCTCGACGAAGGTGGCGAGCATTCCATGAACGACGTCTTCCGTGCCGGCGAGTACGTCGACACGGTCAGCGTCACGACGGGTAAAGGGACGCAGGGTCCCGTCAAGCGGTGGGGCGTCCAGAAGCGGAAGGGCAAGCACGCCCGCCAGGGATGGCGACGACGGATCGGTAACCTCGGTCCGTGGAACCCCTCCCGGGTCCGCTCGACGGTGCCCCAGCAGGGCCAGATGGGCTACCACCAGCGCACAGAACTGAATAAACGCATTATCGACATCGGCGAGGGAGACGACCCGAGCGTCGACGGCGGCTTCGTCAACTACGGCGAAGTCGACGGTCCGTACACGCTCATCAAGGGCTCGGTCCCCGGCCCGGACAAGCGCGTCGTGCGCTTCCGACCGGCGATTCGACCCAAGGATCAGCCGCGCCTCGATCCAGAGGTGCGCTACGTCTCCACCGCATCCAACCAGGGCTAATCAATGACAGCGACAGTCTACGACCTGGACGGCGCCGCCGCGGACGAGGTCGAGCTACCGGCGGTCTTCGAGACCACCGTTCGGCCCGATCTCATCAAGGCCGCGGTCGAAGCCGCTCAGGCCAATCGAAAGCAGGCCTACGGTGCCGACGAGTACGCTGGCATGCGAACGCCGGCCGAATCGTTCGGTAGCGGTCGCGGGATGGCACACGTCCCTCGCCAGAACGGTCAGGGCCGCCGCGTGCCCCAGGCCGTCAAGGGGCGACGCGCCCACCCGCCGAAGGCAGAGAAGGATCGCTCACAGACAATCAACACGAAGGAGAAGAAACTCGGCGTCCGCTCGGCCATTGCGGCCACCGCGGACGCGGAACTCGTCGCCGAGCGTGGCCACGAGTTCGACGAGGATCTCGACCTTCCGATCGTCCTCTCGGACACGTTCGAGGACCTCCAGAAGACCCAGGCCGTCGTCGACGTTCTCGAAGGCCTCGGCGTCGCCGAGGACATCGAACGCGCAGACGAGACGAAGATCAAGGCTGGCAGCGGCAAAGCACGCGGTCGCAAGTACCGCCGTCCGTCCTCGATCCTCTTCGTCACCAGCGAGGAACCGTCGAAAGCCGCTCGCAATCTCGCGGGCGCGACGGTCACCACTGGTCGCGAGGTCAACGCAGAGGACCTCGCCCCTGGCACGGCGCCGGGTCGACTGACGATCTGGACGGAAAGCGCACTCGCGGAGGTGGCTGAGCGATGACGTGGGAGATCATCAAGTATCCCTACGTGACGGAGAAGGCCATGAACGACATGGACTTCCAGAACACGCTCCAGTTCATCGTCGATTCCGAGGCCACGAAACCCGACGTCCGCGAGGCCGTCGAGGAGCAGTACGAGGTCACGGTCGAAGACGTGCGCACCCAGAACACGATGGATGGCGAAAAGAAGGCCGTCGTTCGCCTCTCCGAGGCCGACGACGCCCAGGAAGTCGCCTCCAGGGTGGGGGTGTTCTAGATGGCACGACGCATTCTCGGACAGCGTCGTGGCCGCGGGACGTCCACGTTCCGTGCCCCATCCCACCGATACAAGGCCAACCTCGAACACCGCACGGTCGAGGATGGCGACGTCATCAGCGGGACGGTCGTCGACATCGAGCACGATCCTGCTCGATCGGCACCGGTCGCCGCAGTCGAGTTCGAGGACGGCGATCGCCGCCTCGTGCTCGCACCGGAAGGCGTCGGCGTCGGCGACGAAATGCAGGTCGGCGTCAGTGCCGAGATCGAACCGGGCAACACGCTGCCCCTGGCCGAGATCCCCGAAGGGGTCCCGGTCTGTAACGTCGAAGCCAACCAGGGCGACGGCGGCAAGTTCGCGCGTGCGTCCGGTGTCAACGCGACACTGCTGACCCACGACCGTTCGGCCGCAGTCGTCAAGTTGCCCTCCGGCGAGATGAAGCGTCTCGATCCGGAGTGTCGCGCGACCATCGGCGTCGTCGCCGGTGGCGGTCGCGTCGACAAGCCGTTCGTCAAGGCCGGGAACAAGCACCACAAGATGAAAGCGCGAGGCGGGAAGTGGCCCCGGGTTCGTGGCGTCGCGATGAACGCCGTCGACCACCCATTCGGTGGCGGTGGCCGCCAGCACCCAGGCAAGCCGAAGTCCGTCTCACGGGACACCCCGCCGGGCCGGAAGGTCGGCGACATCGCCTCGAAGCGCACCGGACGAGGTGGAAACGAATGAGTTCGGAATACCAGATCGGCCACGAAGGAGAGTTCTCCTACCGTGGTCACACGCTCGAGGAATTGCAGGAGATGGACGTCGACGAGGTCGCGGAACTGCTCCCCGCTCGACAGCGGCGAAGTATCGTGCGTGGCCTCTCGGAGGAGAAACAGAAGCTCCTCGAGAAGGCCCGCGAGGCCGAGGAAGAGGAGACGGCCAACAATCCGATTCGAACGCACCTGCGCGACATGCCGGTGCTGCCGGAGTTCGTTGGCATCACCTTCGCCGTCCACAACGGCCAATCCTTCGAGCGAGTGAACGTCGAGCCCGAGATGCTCGGTCACTACCTTGGCGAGTTCCAGCTGACACGGAGCTCCGTCGAGCACGGCCAGGCCGGGATCGGGGCAACTCGCTCCTCGAAGTTCGTACCGCTCAAATAACTATGGGAATCAGCTACTCAATCGACGCCGACCCGGACACGACGGCCAAAGCGATGCTTCGGGAGCGGCAGATGAGCCACAAGCACAGCAAGGCCATCGCCCGGGAGATCAAGGGCAAGACGGCGGCGGACGCCGTCTCGTACCTGGAAGCTGTCGTCGAGGGTGACCAGTCGGTCCCCTTCCGCCAGCACAACTCGGGCGTCGGCCACCGCAAGGACATCGACGGCTGGGACGCCGGTCGGTACCCGAACAAGGCCAGCAAAGGCTTCCTCGACCTGATCGAAAACGCCGTGGGCAACGCCGCCCACCAGGGCTTCGAGGGTGAGACGATGGAAATCGTCCACGTCGCCGCACACAAAGTCGGCGAGACTCGCGGCCGCCAGCCTCGTGCGATGGGTCGCGCGAGCGAGTGGAACGCCCCACTCGTCGACGTCGAACTCATTCTGCAGGAGCCAGAGGAGGTGGCCGAATAATGGCCGACGAACAACAGTTCATCGAGGACGGCCTCCAGCGGACCCAGATCGACGAGTTCTTCGCCGAAGAACTGGGCCGCGCGGGCTACGGCGGCATGGACGTCGCCAAGACCCCGATGGGCACCCAGATCGTGCTCTCCGCCGAGAAGCCAGGGATGGTCATCGGCAAGGGCGGGAAGAACATCCGAAAGATCACGACGCAACTCGAGGAGCGATTCAACCTCGACGATCCACAGATCGACGTGCAGGAAGTCGACGAGCCGGACCTCAACGCCCGGATCGTCGCCGACCGACTGGCCAACGCGCTCGAGCGTGGTTGGTACTTCCGGAAGGCCGGTCACACCACGATCGACCGGATCATGGAAGCCGGCGCACTGGGCGCCGAGATCGTCCTCTCGGGCAAAGTCACGGGCGCACGCTCACGCGTGGAGAAGTTCAACCGTGGCTACATCAAGCACAACGGTGAGCCAGCCGAGAACATCGTCGACAGCGGCGTCGGCGTCGCCGTGATGAAACTCGGTACCATCGGCGTGCAGGTCCGAATCATCCCACCGGACGCACAGCTTCCCGACGACTTCGAGGTCTACGAGGACGTCGAAATCGAGGACGCGATCGCCGACGACGCGGACGAAACCGTCGAGGACCTCCTCGAAGGCGAGCCCGACGAGGAATCGGCCGACGAGGCCGAGGACTCCGAGGACGCGAGCGAGGAACCCGACGAGGAAGTCATCGAAGAAGAAGCCGTCGACGAAACCGAGGCAGACGCCGAGGACTTCGACGAGGAGCCCGTCGAGACCCCCTCCGACGACGACATCGAGGAGGAGTTCGACGAGGACACCATCGAGGAAATCGAAGCCTCCGTCGAGGAGATGGAAGATGCCGCGGACGAGGCAGACGCTGACGAGGCGGACGCCGCGGACGAGGAGGAAACTGAAGAATGACGATCCTCCACACGTCCGAGATCCGCGACATGACGGCCGCCGAGCGATCCCAGGAACTCGCAGACATGAAGACCGAGCTCCTCAACGCTCGCGCAGTCAAGGCCGCCGGTGGTGCGCCGGAGAATCCGGCACGCATCGGCGAGATTCGAAAGACCATCGCGCGGATCAAGACGATCCAGGGCGAGGAAGGCGACGACGTCGAGGACGTCTCCCCCAGCCCCGTTAGCGAGGTCGAAACCCCAGAGCCGGCAGCGGAGCCGGACGTCGACGAATCGGCTGACGAGGCGTCGGCCGACGAGGATGTCGAGGAGACCGATCTTCTCGGCGACGACCAGGAGGACGAATAATGCCACTGACACCCGAGACGCTGCCACGGCACGAACTTGTCGGCCTCGCCGTCGAGGTCGTCGCCGGCTCGAACCCCGACGTTGTCGGGCTCGAGGGAACGGTCGTCACCGAGACGACGCGCACCCTCGGTATCGAGGGGAGCGATCGGGTGTGGCACGTGCCGAAAGACGGGACGGCGTTCACGTTCGACCTCGGCCAGTCGGCCGACGTCGCGGCGAACGACCGTGTTCGCGTTGACGGGGATCGCCTCGTCTCGCGACCCGCTCGACGCACGGAGACGACAGGAGATTCACAATGGCGCTAGGACTCAACGTACCGGAACCGGAGACCGACTGTGCGGACGAGAACTGTCCGTTCCACGGCTCGCTTGCCGTGCGCGGCCAGACCGTCGAAGGCACAGTCGCCTCCACCGACATGGACAAGTCCGTCGTCGTCGAGCGCGAGTACGACGTTCGGGTGCCGAAATACGACCGGCTCATGAAGCGGCGCAGCCGCGTGCCGGCTCACGCACCCGAATGTCTCGACCTCGCGGAGGGCGAGACGGTCACGATCGCAGAGTGCCGACCACTTTCGAAGACGAAGAGTCACGTGGTCGTGGAACGCGTGGAGGACGCCAACGGGGCGGCCGCCACGGAAACTGGAGGTGAGGCCTGATGGAGGCGCTCAACGCTGACGTCACCCAGGGTCTCGAAAAGGGCTCGCTGGTCACGTGTGCGGACAACACGGGCGCACGCGAGCTGAAAGTGATCAGTATCACGGGCTACTCCGGCACCAAGAACCGCCACCCGAAGGCGGGTCTCGGTGACAAGATCACCGTCTCGGTGACCAAGGGGACCCCGGAGATGCGACGGCAGGTGCTCGAAGCCGTCATCGTTCGCCAGCGGAAACCAATCCGCCGGCCGGACGGGACGCGCGTCAAATTCGAGGACAACGCCGCGGTCATCATCAACGAGAACGAGGAGCCCCAGGGCTCGGAGATCAAAGGACCGATTTCCCGCGAAGTCGCCGAGCGCTTCGGGACCATCGCCTCGACAGCGACGATGATAGTATGACACGGAAACCATCCAAACAGCGAACGCAAACGCGTCGCGCCCCCCTGCACGAGAAGCAAAAGCAGGTGCGAGCGCCGCTTTCGCCCGACCTCCGCGAGGAGCACGGCCAGCGGTCGATTCGCGTCAACGAGGGCGACACCGTGACGGTCCAGCGTGGCGACTTCGCCGGCGAAGACGGCGAGGTCATCAACGTGGACCTCTCGGACGCGGTCGTCCACGTCGAGGACGTCACCCTGGAGAAAGTCGACGGCGAGGACGTTCCTCGCCCGCTCGACGCGAGCAACCTTCAGGTGACCGGGCTCGACCTTTCGGACGACGAGCGACAGGCGCGACTCGATTCGGAGGAGGATAGCGCATGAGCAACCACCAGAAACGACTGTCAGTGCCGAACAGCTGGCCCGTCGAACGCAAGACGAACACGTTCACCGTCAAGGCCGACGCCGGCCCCCACGGTGAGGCGGGGGTACCCCTGCTGATCGTCCTGCGCGACGTGCTCGGCTACGTCGACTCCCGGAAGGAAGCACGCTACGCCCTGAACGAGGACAACGTCCTCATCAACGGGAAGGTCATCGCCGACGAGGAACGCCCCGTCGGGATGTTCGACATTCTCGCGTTCGACGAGCGAGATGAGTATTACCGCGTCTTCCCCGGCCAGGGCGGTCGCCTCGCCCTGACGGCGATCGACGCCGACAGCGCGGAATCCAAGCTCGGCAAGATCGTCAACAAGACGGACGTTGCCGGCGGCGACACGCAGCTCACACTGCACGACGGCGAGACCCTCGTCGTCGAGGACGCGTCGGACTACTCCGGTCGTGACTCGATCGTCGTCGCCAACGAGGGCGACGAGATCGTCGCCCACTTCGAGTTCGAAGCGGGCGCACTGGTCACCGCCGTCGACGGCGCCCACGCCGGCGACATCGGGACCATCGAGGAGATCCAGGTCACCCCTGGTAGCTCGCAGAACAACGTCATCGTCAGTCAGGACGACGGCGATGGATTCGAGACGATCGCCGAGTACGTGGTCGTCATCGACGAGAACTTTACCAGCGACGATGGTGACGAAGCCGACGTGACTGCTGGAGGTGACGACGAATGAGCTCCGAAAGCGAGAGTAGTGGCGATTTCCACGAGATGCGCGAACCGCGCGTCGAGAAGGTCGTCGTCCACATGGGTATCGGCCAGGGTGGCCGAGATCTCGCCAACGCCGAGGAGATTCTCGCAGCGGTGACGGGACAGGACCCCGTCCGCACGACGGCCAAAAAGACCGTCGGCGAGTTCGAGATTCGCGAGGGCGACCCGATCGGTGCGAAGGTCACCCTCCGTGACGAGGCCGCGGCGGACTTCCTCGCGAAGTCCCTGCCGCTGGTCGACCTTGGCAGTCAGCAGTTCGACCAGACGGGCAACTTCAGCTTCGGCGTCGCCGAGCACACTGAGTTCCCGAGCCAGGAGTACGACCCCAACGTCGGCATCTACGGGCTCGACGTGACGGTCAACCTGGTCCGGCCGGGCTACCGCGTCGCCAAGCGCGACAAGGCGTCCCGGCAGATTCCCGCCGCACACCGACTCGATCCGGACGACGCGGTTGCGTTCGTCGAGTCGACCTACGACGTGGAGGTGAGCCAATGAGCGAGTCCGAGACTGACGACACGACGGCCGAGGAAGCGTCGACGGAGCGGACCGGCCAGCTCGAGGCCTGCCAGCGATGCGGTCGCGAGCAGGGCCTGGTCGGCAAGTACGACATCTGGCTCTGTCGACAGTGTTTCCGGGAGATTTCCCGCGGCATGGGCTTCAGGAAGTACAGCTAACAATGACAGGAAACGATCCACTCGCCAACGCGCTCTCGGGGCTCGACAACGCCGAAAGCGTTGGCCATCTCGACCAGACGATCCAGCCCGCCTCCAACGAGATCGGCGCCGTCCTCGAGGTCCTCACGGACCGCGGCTACGTCGACGACTACGAGTTCGTCGACGACGGCAAAGCCGGTCGCTACGAGGTCGAACTGAAGGGTGCCATCAACGCGTGTGGCCCGGTCAAGCCTCGCTACACCGCGAAGGCCGACGAGTACGAAAAGTGGGAGAAGCGATTCCTCCCCGCCCGTGATTACGGGACCCTCGTCGTCACGACCAGTCACGGCATCATGAGCCACTACGAGGCCCGTGAACAGGGCATCGGTGGCCAGGTCATCGCGTACGTCTACTAGAACAATGCAACAGACTACACTACCGATCCCGGACGGGGTTGACGTTTCCCTGGACCACCTCGACCTGACCGTCGAGGGGCCCGAGGGGACAGTCTCTCGCCGCCTCTGGTATCCGGACGTCGACGTCGCCGTCGAGGACGATTCGATCGTCATCGAGAGCGACGAGGACGACGCCAAGACGCGTGCCACGATCGGCACGTTCGAGAGCCACGTCGAGAACATGCTCCACGGCGTCACCAACGGATGGGAGTACGAGATGGAAGTCCTGTACTCTCACTTCCCGATGCAGGTCGACGTCGAGGGTGACGAGGTGACCATCGAGAACTTCCTCGGTGAGCGCGCCCCGCGAACGACGACGATCCACGGCGATACCGACGTCAGTATCGACGGCGAATCGCTCGTCCTCTCCGGCCCGGACATCGAAGCGGTTGGCCAGACGGCCGCCGACATCGAACAGCTGACCCGAATCAACGACAAGGACGTTCGTGTCTTCCAGGACGGCGTCTACATTACGAGTAAACCGTCACGAGGTGATGCCTGATGGCAGACGACGAGCAATCCACCGAGGTTGACGCGAACGAGGAAGAACAGTCGCAGGGTGCCGACGCCGAAGAGGCTTCTCCCAGCGAGAACGAACCGGAAGCAAACGAGGTCGCCGAGGACGAGGGTCCGGGCGACCTGACCGACATCAGCGGCGTCGGTGACGCGAAGGCCGACGCGCTTCGCGAGGCCGGCTACGAGACGGTCGACGACGTCCGTCGCGCCAGTCAGTCCGACCTCGCCGAAGTCAGTGGCGTCGGGAACGCACTCGCCGCCCGAATCAAGGCCGACGTCGGTGGTCTCGAAGTCGACGACGAGACCGAGGCGGAGGTCGAGGAAGAGGCGCCCGAGGAGGAGGCCGCCGAGGACGTGGAGACGGAACTCCGCCCACGCGGTCTCGTCGACAAGACGCCGGACCTCGACGACGAGGAAGAACGGCTGCTCACCCAGCGCAAGCGGGTCGGCAAGCCGCAGTTCTTCCGCCAGGACTACCACAAGAAAAAGCGCACGCCGACGTCGTGGCGTGCACCGCGTGGCCAGCTTTCGAAGCAGCGACGCGGTATCAAGGGCAAGGGCGACACCGTCGAGGCCGGTTTCCGGTCCCCGACGGCCGTCCGTGGCCTGCATCCGTCTGGCTTCGAGGAGGTCCACGTGCACAACGTGGACGACCTCGACGACGTCGACGGTGACTCGCAGGCGGCCCGCATCGGCTCGACGGTCGGTGCCCGCAAGCGAGAGCGCATCGAGGAGGTCGCAGAGGACAACGGTATTCGCGTCCTCAACCCGACCTACGAGGAAGTGGAGGTGTCCGAATGACGGACCTCTCCGCACAGAAGCGACTCGCCGCGGACGAACTCGACGTTGGACAGAACAAGGTCTGGTTCGATCCGGAGCGACAGAGCGATCTCGCCGAGGCGATCACTCGCGAAGACGTTCGCGACCTGATCGACGAGGGCGCGATTCGCGCAAAGGACGCACAGGGCAACTCGCGCGGTCGTGCGCGAGAGCGACAGAAAAAGCGTGCCTACGGTCACCAGAAGGGAGCGGGTTCCCGGAAAGGCAAGGCCGGGGCGCGGAAAAACGAGAAGAAAGATTGGGAGTCTCGCATTCGCGCACAGCGAACTCGACTGCGAGAACTCCGCGACGACGGCACGCTGACGAAAACGCAGTACCGCGACCTCTACAACAAGGCCGGCGGTGGCGAGTTCGACAGTGTTGGCGACGTCGAACGCTACATCGAAAACAACTACGGTGACTCATAATGGCGACAGGACCACGATACAAAGTGCCGATGCGGCGACGCCGCGAGGCACGAACTGATTACCATCAGCGGTTGCGCCTGCTGAAATCCGGCAAGCCGCGACTCGTCGCTCGGACGAGCAACAAACACGTCAGGGCGCAGCTGGTGATTACTGGACCCTCGGGCGATCGAACGCTTGCAGCCGCGAGTTCCGCGGACCTGGCCGAGCACGGTTGGGAGGCACCGACGGGCAACCTGCCCGCGGCGTATCTCACCGGGCTCCTGGCCGGCAAGCGCGCCCTCGAGGCGGACGTCGATGCGGCCGTCCTCGACATCGGGCTCAACAGCCCGACCCCGGGCAGCAAGGTGTTCGCAGTACAGGAAGGTGCAATCGACGCTGGCGTCGAAATTCCGCACAACGACTCCGTGCTGGCCGAGTGGGAGCGGACCCGCGGCGAGCACATCGCGGAGTACGCCGAGTCGCTCGACGACGGGCTCTACGGCGGCGACTTCGATGCGACGGACCTTCCCGCCCACTTCGACGAGGTGCGGGAGACCCTACTGGAGGCAGATGAACTATGAGCAATAACGGATGGGAACCGCGGACCCGGCTTGGCCGAAAGGTCGTCGACGGCGACGTCGAGGACATGTCGGCCGCGCTCAACTCCGGGCTCCCGCTGAAGGAACCGGAAATCGTCGACCAGCTACTTCCCGGTCTCGAAGACGAGGTCCTGGACATCAACATGGTCCAGCGGATGACTGACTCGGGCCGCCGCGTGAAGTTCCGCTGTGTCGTCGCCGTCGGTAACCGCGATGGCTTCGTCGGCTACGCGGAAGGCCGCGACGACCAGGTCGGCGGGGCGATCCAGAAGGCGATCGAGATCGCGAAACTGAACATCATCGACGTTTCCCGGGGCTGTGGGTCCTGGGAGTGTGGCTGTGGCCAGCCCCACACCGTTGCCCTCCGAACGACGGGCAAGGCCGGCTCGGTCGAGGTCGAACTCCAGCCCGCACCGCGTGGGCTCGGACTGGCGGGTGGAGAGACCGTCCGCCACGTCCTCGAACTCGCCGGTATCGACGACATCTGGACGCGCTCGTCGGGCAACACGCGCACCACGGTCAACTTCGCCAAGGCGACGTTCAACGCCCTGCGAAAGACTGCCGAGGCACGTGTGCCACAGGAAACCTTCGCCAAGCGAGAGGTGATCGAATGAAGGCACTCGTCCAGCTCCGTGGTGACGTCAACATGGACGAAGACGTCGTGGATACGCTGAAGATGCTCAACCTCCACCACGTCAACCACTGTACGTTCATCCCGGAGACCGACACCTACCGCGGCATGGTCACGAAGGTCAACGACTTCGTCGCCTTCGGCCAGCCGAGCCAGGAGACCGTCGAGCGGCTCATCGCACAGCGCGGTGAGCCCCTCGAAGGCAGTGCCGACATTGACGACGACTGGGTGAGCGAAAACACCGAGTACTCGGACATCGAGGCACTCGCGGACGCACTCCTCGACGAGGAGACGACCCTTCGCGACGAGGGGCTCTCGCCGACGATCCGTCTGCACCCACCACGTGGCGGCCACGACGGCGTCAAACATCCAACGATCGAGGGCGGCCAGCTCGGTCGCCACGAGACCGAGGCGCTCGATTCCCTGCTGGAGGCGATGCGATAATGACGAGCAAGAAACGACGACAGCGTGGTTCTCGCACCCACAGTGGTGGTACCCACAAGAACCGGCGCGGTGCCGGTCACCGTGGTGGCCGCGGCCGTGCGGGTCGTGCCAAACACGAGTTCCACAACTACGAGCCACTCGGCAAGAGCGGCTTCGTCCGTCCCGACGCGGTCCAGGAGGACGTCGTCGAGATCGGTGTTCGCGAACTCGACGAGAACGCGACACTGTATCTGGCGGACGATCTGGGCGAGGAGACCGACGAGGGTATCCACATCGACGTGCGCGACGTCGTCGATAACGGTCACGACGCCGACGTCGTAAAGGTCCTCGGCGGTGGCCAGGTCCGCAGCGAACTCTCGATCGTTGCCGACGCCTTCTCCGACACCGCTCGCGAGAAGATCGAAGCCGCTGGCGGTACCGTCGCGCTGACTGAGCGCGGCGAGGAACGAGCCGAGACCGAAGCAACTAACGACGACGACGAAGATCAGGAATAAGATGAGCTGGAAGGACGTCGCCGAACCGGTTCTCGTACGCATGCCGGCGGTCCGTCGACCGGACCGTCACATTCCATTCAAGCGGAAGCTTGGCTGGACGACCGGCGTGTTAGTGTTGTATTTCTTCCTCTCGAACGTCGCGCTGTTCGGGCTCGCATCGTCCGATCAGGCCGACGTGTTCGGTCAGTTCAGTTCGATCCTCGCGGTCGGCGCTGGCTCGATCATGCAACTCGGTATCGGGCCGATCGTCACCGCGTCGATCGTCCTGCAACTGCTCGGCGGCGCCGACCTCCTCGGGCTCGACACGCAGGAGAACCCACGCGACCAGGTCCTCTATCAGGGGCTCCAGAAGCTTTTGGTCATGGTGATGATTTGCCTGACTGGATTGCCGATGGTGTTCGCTGGGGGATTCCTGCCCGCGAGTGAGGTCGTTGCCCAGTCTCTGGGCGTCTCGACCGGCATCGTCTCCTGGTTGATCTTCTTCCAGATCGCCGTCGGTGGTGTCCTCATCCTCTACATGGACGAGGTCATCTCCAAGTGGGGCGTCGGGAGCGGGATCGGACTGTTCATCGTCGCTGGCGTGAGCCAGCAACTCATCGGTGGACTGTTCGCCTTCGGTCCGTTCGCCTCCGGGCAGGGTGGCCTGGGCCTCATTCCAACGTGGATCATGATGCTCCTCGGGAACATCCCCGTCGGGAATCTCTTCGGCGGCGAGGGACTGAGTACGCTCTTGACCGGGCCGGGTCAGATCCTGGCACTGTTCACCACGGTGCTCATCTTCGTAATCGTCGTGTACGCGGAGTCCGTCCGCGTCGAGATTCCACTCTCGAACGCTCGGGTCAAGGGCGCGCGTGGACGCTTCCCGGTGAAGCTTATCTACGCGAGCGTCCTGCCGATGATTCTCGTGCGAGCACTGCAGGCCAACCTGCAGTTCCTCGGACAGATCCTTTCCGCGCAGCTGGGCGATTCGATGCCCGCGGTGCTTGGCGTCTACAGCGACGGGAACCCCGTTGGCGGACTCTTCTACTACCTCGCACCGATCCAGTCACCGCAGGACTGGATGTGGTGGGCCTCCGGGACCATCACACAGGAGTGGTGGCAGGTAATGCTCCGCGTGACGACCGACCTGACGATCATGGTGATCGGTGGCGCTATCTTCGCCATCTTCTGGGTCGAAACCACTGACATGGGGCCGGAAGCGACGGCCCGGCAGATCCACGGTTCCGGGATGCAGATTCCCGGCTTCCGCCAGAACGTCGGCGTCATCGAGAAAGTGCTCGAACGCTACATCCCACAGGTCACCGTCATCGGCGGTGCCCTCGTCGGATTGCTCGCGGTCGCGGCCAACATGCTTGGCACCATCGGTGCCGTCTCCGGAACGGGGCTGCTGCTGACGGTCTCCATCACGTACAAACTGTACGAGGAGATCGCCGAGGAGCAGCTCATGGAGATGCACCCGATGATGCGCCAGATGTTTGGCTGATCCCGACATCGGGCCAATCAACCGGTTTCGGTTTTCATTTCGACGCGAACGTCGTGAGCCGATACGCCGCCGGTACAGGTGAGAACCCATGCCAGTAGCACTCACACCAAGCCGGCACGATCGCCTATCGTTCGGGTAGTGTCGGTATTGCCGGCGATGGCTTCTGCCTGTGGGTCCGTCTCGTGGCCCTCGCGAGGGTGGAGTAATCTACGCTTTCCTCCCTGGGGCGGATCCTAACGCCGGCCAACGTTGGGATACTCCACTGAACGATAGACGCGGTTTATTCAGGCGACGGTCGAGGGGCCCACCGGCTCGTTCCCGGCGTTGGGGCTCCCAAGTCTGGACGCGGGATCGCCCGCCGCCGACCGAACCACACCAATCATGTATGAGAACGATCAGCGCCGGCAGGTCCGACGCGAACAGGGGTATCGACCGGACGGACGCCAGGATCGACGGATGGCGGAGACTCAGCAATCCAACAGGAGCCAGCAGTTCAGTAGTCACCCCCAGTGGGGTGGCCAGCAGGCAAGCGGACAACCCCAATACACTTGGCCTGCACAGGTCACGGACCAGCGCACGGTCGCCCAACAGGAGACCCGTGGCCAGTGGCACGGCGGCCAGCAGCCCGTCGCCGAGCGGTCCCAGGCACCGCAGGGCGGCCAGCCCGGGGCCGTGCAGGGCGGCCAGCCCGGGACCGTGCAGCGGGGGCAGGCGGGGACGCAGCGGGTCGATCAGTCCCAGCAGAGAACGGAACGCGCCGCGTTCATCAGCCGGCAACGAAGCGCACGCGGCCAGCCGGGTCACCAGTCCGGTACTCCGCAGCCGTCGGCGTCCCAGACCGCTCCCCAACGGCAGCCCCAGCGAGGTGCGTCACAGCGGGCCCAGCAGGCCCAGGCGAGCACCTCGCACCTTCAGCAGGCGACCCCGCGCGGTCGGGCATCGGCTGGCGACCAGGACTCCCAGCCAGTCCAGCAACGTGGTGCCCAGCAGACCAACCCGCGGGCCGGCGACGGCCCCACACGGTCCAACACGTCCCGCCAGGGGTGGGACCAGGGAGCGACCCAGCGAGGCCAATGGAGCCAGCAACCGGCTGTCCCCGCGGGTCAGGCCGCCCAGCAGGGTCGGGTCCAGTCCTCCGGCGGTGGCGGGCGCGGGCAGTTCTACACCTCGGGAAGCCAGCCGGCCACGCAACAGTCCGCCCACCAACATCGACACTCCGAACGCGGTCGCGGTGGCGACCGACGAGTACGCAATCGATCAGAAACAACGCAAGGATCAAGCACCGGTGACCAGTCCAGCAGTTTGGAACACTCGCGCAGTGACGCCGGTGCGGACGGCACGCAGGATCGCCACGACTCGTCGGAGTCCTCCGGCGATTCGGGCCTGACCGAGGACGACCGCTCGCGGGGTGGGTACCACGCCGCCCAGGAACAAGCACGGGACGAACAGGGCCGATTTACCGAACAGGGTTGAGCGAGCGCGCCGACGCGCCGCCTGCGATCGACGAATTAGCCGAACAGGCGCTCCCTGAGGGTCCGGTCGTGGGGTCGTTCAGCGAGCACCACCGAGGTGTCGAGGTCCTCGAGGACCGAGAGGGCCAGGGAGCCCCGCGCTACCCGTGAGACCAGTCCTTCTTCGCTCGCACCGATGACGACGAGACCGCGGTCGGCAGCGGCGGCCTCGATAGCGGTTTCGACGTCGCCACGTTCGACGAGCAACTCGACGTCCGCCAGGCCGTGTTCGGCTGCCCAGTCGGCGATGAATGCCTCACCCGCGTCACGATCCTCGTCCACGTAGAGGACCGAGATCGTGGCCCCGACGGCATCCTGGAGCGCCAGGGCGACTTCCGCCGAGAGGTCAGAGGAGTACCCCCCGGCAGTCGGAACGAGCACGCTGGACGGATCGAACTCGTGTTCGTTCAGCACGAGGACGTCACACGGCACGCGATCGGTGAGTTCCTCGAAGGCGCCTTCGACGCGGCCGCCAAGACGACGTGTGCCACCGTAGCCCATGACGACGGTGTCGACGTCGTGTTCCGTGGCCGCGTCGAACACTTCCGTCACCCCCTGGTGGGAGAGGATCGTCCGGGTTTCCACAGGGATCTCGAAGGGTTCGGCATCCGTCCGCGCCTGGTCGAACAATCGTCGCGAGTCTTCGCTCGTCTCCTCGCGCTGCTCCGACGCTGCGGACAGTGCGGTCTGATCGGGCACGGTGACGATGTGGGTCGCGAGGAGCCTCCCTCCCTTGGCGCTGGCAACTGCACTGGCCAGCGTGACCAGCGGCGAGGCCGTCGCCGGGTTCGAGAGTGCAACCATCACTGTCGGGCCCGTACTCGCCGAGTCGGCCTCGTTCGGTGCGACGGTCTCCGCCGCGCCGACGACCGAATCGGGCATCGCCCCCTCGCGTTTGCGGACGTACCGGCTCAGTGCCCCTTCGCCCGGCGTGTGGCGTCTTCCGTAGATGAAGTACCAGACCACGGCTCCGACGACGAACACCGCCGAAAGGGCGACTTCCTGGGCACCGATAAACGGCAACAGTCCGAGCGAGCAGACGATCCCCGCGATCGGCGTGAACGGGTACAGCGGCACCTCGAAGTCGGGATCGTAATCGGCGACGTCTGCCTCGCGGAAGACGATGAGCGCGGCGTTCATGAGCGCATACACGACGAGGTGGAGCACGCTCGCCGCCTTCGCGAGGATCTCCAAGTCCTGTCCAAGGAGTGCGATGAACACGAGGATCATCCCACCCGTAAGGATGATCGATCGATACGGCGTCGCGAACTGGGGATGGATCTCGTTGAGCCAGTTGCTGACGAGTTTGTCACGCCCCATCGCGAAGTTGATTCGGGCGGAAGCGAGGATCGATGCGTTCGCGGAAGAGGCCGTCGCGAGCAGTGCGCCGACGGTGACGACCGCGACGGCGACGGTGGCGAGACCACCGGAGAAGGCGACCTCCGTCGCCTGCGTGAGCGGTGCGTCCTCGCTCAACTCCGGCCATGGAACGATTCCGAGCATGATGCTCACGAGAATCGCGTAGAGAACGGTGACGATAGCGACGCTGCCGATGATCGCACGGGGGAGGTTACGGCCCGGATTTTTCAGTTCTTCGGCGACCGTCGCGATTTTCGCGTAGCCGAGGAAGGAGACGAACACGAGTCCCGTCCCGGGCAGGATCGCTCCGTATCCCATCGGCGTCAACCCGCCGTCGCCGGTGAGCACACCGTAATCGAACGAGAGAAAGCCCTGGATGGCGAACAGACCCAAAATCGAGAGGAGGATGGTGACGATCACCGTCTGGACCCCGCCGGTTTCCTTGGCGCCGATGTAGTTGACCGCCACGAAGACGGCGCCGGCGATCAGTGCACCGACCTGGATGTCCGTGAGGAAGAGGACGTCGGGCATCGGGGCCAGCGTCGTCAGGTACTGGCCGAAGCCGATGCTGTAGAACGCCGACGCGAAGGCGAGTCCCATCCAGTCCCCAAGGCCGGCGATCGAGCCGAACAGCGGGCCCAGCCCACGGTTGACGAAGTAGTAGCCGCCGCCGGCCTTTGGCATGGCCGTCCCGAGTTCGGAGACCGAGAGGGCGTTGACCATCGCGATGATGCCACCGATGACGAACGAGGCCACGACGACCGGCCCCGCGGCTCGCGCCGCGACGCCGGGCAACACGAAGATCCCCGCGCCGATCATCGTCCCGATGCCGATAGTCATCGCCGAGACGAGGCCCAGGTCCTTCGCGAGTTCGTCGTCGCTCATGGATCGTGCAGGTGTATGACTGGTGTCATTGTTGTGACTGTGACATTCGCTTACTCCTGGGCCGGGTCAGGCAGTGCGATGACTGGTAGCTTCGGCTCCGAGACGAGTCCATCCGCAGTGTTCCCCGACAGCAGGCGGATGATCTTACTTTCGCCGCGCGGGCGGAACGCGATCGCTGTGCCGCCTGCATCGATCGCTGCCTCGACGATCGTGTCGACGACGTCGGTGCCGAAGTCGATACGGGTGTCGACAGGCATCTCCCTGCCAACTTCCGCTTCGAAGGTGGCGAGCAGTTCCTCGCCGTCGGCCTGGCGTTTCCCGACCGGGGCCTTGTCGATAGTCCCACCACCCTTTTCGATGACGTGAACGGCAGTTATTCGCGTGATGTCGTCGAGATACGGTTCGAGTGCTCTCAGGGTCGCCCTCGAGTCCGCTTCGGTTGCGACCGGGACGACGACGTGATCTAACAGTCCCATCAGTTCTCACCAACGATCAGGTTCGACCGGCAATCACCTGTAACACTCGCTCCGTTTGACGACCGATTCGCGTGGTTGGTGCGAGCCATCAGTATGCCTCGTTGCGGATCCTCGTGGTCCCGGTCCGAAGGTAAGTGACACCGGACTCGATACATCTACGCACATCTATGCTAGTAGATGGTTAAGCATTCCGCCACGAATTTGCGACCCGAAATATTCGCGATCGACTAGCCGGAATCAAATGCTGACGGGGCTGATGATTGTGGATTCCTTCGGGGAAAGGGTATGAAAAAATCCCCGCTGAAAGCGGGTCGTCTGGACTACCGGCTCGACGCCGATTTTCTCGTCATCGCTACCGACCGCGGTCATCGGGGGCAGATCCAGGCGGGACATCGGTCGTTCAGCTCAACGACATCAACACAGTTCTCTCTCGAATCCCGGACGTGAACACGAAAAGTCTTGATGGCGAATATGCGCCCGCCGCGAGGATGTCCCGGTGGTCTTGGCTATCGCTCAGGAATTGGTCGGTGTGTCGTTCCGGTGGCGCGTGCTTACTGCGATGTGAACGAGTGATTGATAGCGAGGACGTAATCGGACTGAACGCGGCAATCCCCGGGCCTGTAGTTGCGAGGGGCTGGTAGGTTCGACAGTCTTGCTGATCTGTGGGACACGGCCACAACTTACCGGATCCCGTTATAGATGAACGCGATGATGAAGAGACCAACGTATGTAGCCGCGAGAACCTCGGTGATGACGGTACGGCCGAGGATTGCAATTACGAACAGGACGACGGGACCAGCCAGTAACAGTCCATCGTACCCCCAGCCGTTTGGTCCGGCCGCAAATATTCGGCGGACTATTGCGAGGAGCCTCCCTGTCATTGATACACGCCTCCTCTGACGAAAATGGCCCGTAGGAGGACGAGTATTGGGATGATCTCGAGGCGTCCGATCCACATGTTGAACAGGAAGATGACCTTCGTGAGGTCTGGCATTCCAGGACCGGTGATTCCCGAGGAGAGGCCGACGTTACCCTGAGCACTGGCAATTTCGAAGATCGCGTTTTCGAGGGTAAACTCTGGGGAAACCGTAAACAACAGGACGAACAGCCCGACACCAAGGAAGACGATCCAGAGGATGGCGATGATCGCCGCCTCGCTAAACTCGCGGTTGGCTTCCTCCTCGTCGAGCTTCCGGTCGTCGATGTTTAGGCGCCGAATGGCGGAGTCGGGATAGAAGACGTCTGAGATGCGGTATCTGATCCCCTTGGACAACGTCGCGATGCGGATGAGCTTGATGCCACCACAGGTTGACCCCGCCGCAGCGCCGACGACCATGCCGAAGGCGACAGTTAATTGGCCCGCAGCAGGCCAGTTTCCAAGGGCGACGTTTGGCGTTTCTACGGCCGCAATCGATGCGGAACTGACCGCCGTCTGAAAACCCGTACATGTCACTGCTGAAACCAGTTGGAAGCTACCGAACCGAAGCGCGCCCCCCAGTGACTCGTACGTCCCGCTGAGATGAATAATTGCGACGAGGAACAGACTGCCGAGCCCGAAGAACCCGAACAGCCACCGCGTCTGGAGGTCGGTATAGAAGTTCCGCAGGTCACCCTGGAGAATGAGATAGTGGATGGGGAACGCGATGCTCCCCAGGATCATCACCGGTATCATCACGTAATCGATCAGCGCGCTGTCGTAGCTGGCAATGGAGTTGTCCGTGATCGAGAATCCACCAGTCGAGAGACCGGTCATGCCGTGGTTGATGGCGTCCCAGAGTGGCATCCGGGCGAGCCACAGCGCGATGATCGAGAGAAAGGTAAATAGCAGGAAGATCCACCAGATGGTTCGCACGGTCGAGACGATACTCGGGTGGATCTTCTCCGAGCGCGCTTCACTCTCGTAGAGCGTCAGCGAACCACTCCCGGGTCGCGAGAGGATCGCTGTCGTGAGGACGATGACTCCCACACCACCGACCCACTCCGAGAACGTTCGCCACCACTGGAGCGTTCGTGGGAGCAGGTGTTCTGCGTCGGTCATCGTGAGTCCAGTCCCGGTGAATCCACTCATCGATTCGAAGACGGCGTTGAGGGGGTGTTGGAACGCTTCAATAGTGGTTGCAGCACGACCAGTGAGATCGGGTGCCCCGAGGAATCCAGGATCGATTGCGATGGTCCACGCGATCAAGAGGAATGGTAATGATCCGAACAGGCCAATGAAAAACCAGCCCGACGCTGCCACCATCATCCCATGCAGTTTGCTCGGATCCTCGGCGTCGGCGAAGTATCGGGCGAGAAACCGACCGCTGCCGAACGGAACGAGCGCAGAGATGAGCAATGCAGGGAGCGCCCAGAATTCGCCCCAGACGATCGTGACGATCATTGAGGCCAGAATCAGACCACCCAACATCTGCAGCATTCGACCGATGTCTCGCGCGACGGACGCTCCCGAT
>Ga0207733_100324_pt1 | contig 36779 bp, 35 predicted proteins | sample A23P3SouthBayCA_FD_187735 | JGI IMG/M metagenome (GOLD analysis project Ga0207733, IMG submission 187735) | Aerobic enrichment media microbial communities from Eden Landing Ponds, California, USA - A23 P3 (SPAdes) | ecosystem: Environmental > Aquatic > Marine > Unclassified | place: Emeryville... | reverse complement strand
GCCGCCAGCGACTCGACGCCGCACGCGAGAACGGGACGATTTCGGAGGGTCGGTACCGCGCCGAGATGGCGACGCTGACCGCCGAGATCCGGGCGAGCGAGCGGTTGCTCAACGACACCGAAGCGGTCGCACGGGGGCTGCCGCACGAGGCGCTCGAAGAACGCGGCGTCAACGCCAGCGCGATCGACGCGCTCCGCCGGAACGCGTCGAGGCTGGGGGGGCCCGAGGTGGCGGCGATCGCACGCGGGATCGCCGGTCGCGACGCGGGGCGGGCGATCGGTCGCCGGGCCGGAAACCGAACTCGGGGACCGGGCGAGCGATCGGGACCCGGTGAGCGGCCGGCCGAGCGTGGTCCGCAGTCGACCCGTGGAGCGGGCGACGCGTCGAACGCATCGGCGGGGCCGGGGAAGGCCGCCGGCGACGCACGGAACCGGACCGCAGGCGACAACCGGAACCGGACCGCCGCCGGAACTGACGTCGCGTCCGGATCCGGAAACGGCGCTGACGGCACCGGCGACGGCTCCGCCGGCCGCGGCTCCGGCGACGCCGGGTCGGACGACGTTGGCGGGGCCGACCGCGATGAGGCGGACGACGGTGACCCCGGCGCTGGCGGGGCCGACAGCGGTGGAGCGGCCGACGGTTCCGGGTCAAATGGCGCCGACGGTTCCGGGTCAAATGGCGCCGACGGTTCCGGACCGAACGGTCCCGATGATTCCGGGTCGAACGGTGCCCCCGGCGCCCCCGAGTGACGGTTCCGGGAGCGCTCGCGACGACGCGGCCCGTGGACGCAGCTTCAGAGGCACCCCGCGTCCACGCCCGACGGCGTCGCGAACGACCCCGCGGACGACACTTAAGTAACGGCGCGACGAACCCGAACGACGTGGTGGCTATGTACGACTCCATTCTGGTTCCCACGGACGGCAGTGACGGCGTCGAGAGCGCGCTCGATCACGCATTCTCGCTGGCAGAGGACCACCACGCGACGCTTCACGCGCTGTACGTGGTCGACCGTCGGCTCTACTTCGCCGCCGATGAGACCGACCGCGAGTCGGTCCGCGATCGGCTCCAGAAACAGGGGACGGAAGCGGTAGAGCGGATCCGGGAGCGGGCCGAGGAGCTCGGCCTCGACGTCGAAACGGCCGTCCAGGAGGGGTACCCCGATCGCGACATCGTGGACTACGCCGACGACCGCGACGTCGACGTCGTCGTCATGGGGACACACGGCCGCACCGGGCGCGATCGCATCACGAACCTCGGGAGCGTGAGCGAGCGAGTCGTCGAGAACGCCGGGCGGCCCGTGTTCGTCGTCCCGATCGAATAGGCGGGCGTCCGGTTACCGGGTTGGATCCACGTCCCGGTTTCGCCCCGACGCGTCCCCGCCGGCGTCCCCCGGGGATCGGGCCGTATTTCGGATCGCCTCGACCAGCGTGAGCAGCGTCAGCCCGGCGACGTACGTCGCGCCGAGGACGATGATGACGAGGACGTCGAACAGGAACCGGACGTCGTCTGGAGGGCCCATGTCCCACGCGAGGGCCCGGACGCGGAAGATAATACGGTGACTACCGCAGACGGGGAGAGCCGAGGCGGCCGGTACGGCGACGCTACCGGGCCGCGGCGCCGGCTTCGCCGACCCCGGTGATCTCGAACCGCGCGCCTCCGGACTCGCTTTCGGTCAGGGCGACGTCCCAGCCGTGAGCCTCGGCGACCCGCTTGACGATCGTCAGTCCCAGGCCCGCCCCGTTGGCGGCGGAGTAGCCGGCGTCGAAAACGCGGTCCCGGTCGTCTTCCGGCACGCCCGGACCGTCGTCGGCGACGTAGAAGCCGTCCGAGAGGTCGCCGACGGTGACCGTCACGGTCGGGTCGTCCCCGGCCGCCGCGCCCGTTCCGTGTTCGATTGCGTCTCGCAGCAGGTTCTCGACGAGCTGTCGGAACAGCGTCTCGTCGGCCTCGATCGATCGCTCGGCGTCGACCACGAGCCGCGCGTCCTCGTTCTCGAGGGACTCCCAGCTCTCTTCGACGAGGGCCGCGAGCTCGATCGACTGCGGATCGACCACCCGGTCCCCCTCGCGGGCGAGCGTCAACAGGTCGTCGACCAGCACCTGGCTCCGGTCGATCGCGTCCGCGACGGCCTGGAGGTGTTCGTCGTCACCCTCCTCGCGGGCCAGTTCGAGCTGCCCCCGGGCGACCGACAGCGGGTTCTTGAGGTCGTGGCTCACGACGGAGGCGAACTCGTCGAGCCGCTGGTTCCGACGTTCGAGTTCCCGCTCGCGGGCCTTCCGCTCGGAGATGTCCCGGAGCAGTCCGGTCGTCCCCCGGAACCCCTCCTCGTCGTCGAACGGCAGGATCGCGATGTGGTTCTCACAGGGGATCCGCTCGCCGTCTGCGGTGATGGTGTCCATCTCGACGGTCCGGTGGCCGTCGCCGTCTTCGAGCAGCGACCGGATCAGGTCCCGACCGCGGTCGTTGTCACGGCCGTCGATCACCTTCGAGACGTGGGCGCCGAGCAGTTCGGACTCCTCGTAGCCGGTGAACGCGACCATCCGGTCGTCGACGAAGGTGATCCGACCGTCGGCGTCGAGGGTGTACACTGGATCGCCCGAGGACTCGACGATCGTCTCGTAGCGTTCGAGTTCGCGTTCTCGGGTCCTGTGCTCGGTCACGTCCCGTGCCACGCCGACGACGCTCTCGACCTCGCCGTCGACCGAGAGCGGACTCAAGCGCGCGTCGACGACGGTGTGGCCGTGGTCGGGGTGCTCGTACTCGATCTCCGCGTGGATGCGAGATCGCTCGCCGGTGAACAGCTCCCGAAAGGGATCCTCGCCGTCGGGTGCACGCTCGCGAAGCCGATCGATCAGGGCGCTGTCCCGCCCCTCCAGGTTCGCCGGGCTCGTCCCGTTGAAGTCGGCGAGGTATTCGTTTGCCAGTTCGATTCGACCCTCCTCGTCGTAGATGCAGGCCGCCTCCTGCATCGTGTTCACGATCCGCTCGTAGCGGCGAAGCTCCGCCTCGCGGTCGATCACGTCGAGGGCCGTCGTGGCGTGGGCCGAGAGCGTCTGGGCCAGGGAGACGTCCGTGTCGTCGAAGGTGCCGGGATCGGGCGAGCCCACGAGCATGATGCCGTACCCGTCGAGCGGGAGCACCATCGCGCTCCGGTTGACCGGCTCGTGGTCGAAGTACTCCGGGTAGTCGGTCAGGTCGTCGTAGACCCGCGCCTCGCCGTCCTCGAAGGCGCGCCAGGCAAGGTCGCCGGGGGCGAACGGCCTCGGCTCGCCCAGCAGTTCCTCGGTCCGTTCGCCCCACGCGGCCGGCGGGAGGGTGTTCGACTCGGCGTCGTAGAAGTGCACCCCGACGGCCGGAAAGTCGAGCACTTCGTGGACGGCCGCGACCGTCGACTCGGCGACGCCCTGGCGCGTCTCGGCGGCCATCAGTTCGCGGGCGGTCGCGTGCAGGTCCGCGATCGCCCGCTCGCGGGCCCGCTCCTCGGTGACGTCCCGCTGGAACCCCACCCAGTTCGTGAGTTCCCCGTCGTCGTGTACGGGCGCGATGGCCACCCGGTTCCGGAACGCCGAGCCGTCCCGGCGGTAGTTCAGAAGGTCGACGGACGTCGGCTCCCCGGCCTCGATCGCACGCCGGAGTTCCTCGACCGCCTCGGGGTCGGTGTCCGGGCCCTGGAGGAGCCGACAGTTCTCGCCGACGATCTCGTCCTCGTCGTAGCCGGTCAGTTCGAGGAACCGCTCGTTGGCGTAGATGACCGGGTTGTCCGGCCGCGAGGGGTCGGTGATCGTGATGCCGACCGGGGCCTCGTCCATGGCCCGGGTCTTGCGGCGGAGTTCGGCCTCGCGCCGTTCGGTCTCGGTCACGTCCCTGACGGTACAGACCAGGTCGCCGTGTTCGGTCTCCGAGACGACGTGCTCCTCGACGAAGGTGGTGTCGTCCGAGCGGAGCCCCGTGGTCTTGCCGCGCCACACGCCCGACGCTTTGACCGTCGGCAGGATCTCCTCGCGAGCGAACTCGACGTCGCCGTCCGGGTAGGTCAGTTCCCAGTGTTCGCCGAGCATCTCCTCGGGATCGTAGCCGTAGAGGTCGGCGTACCGCTCGTTGACGTAGATGAACTCTCCCGCCTCGTTGAGGATGCTGATACCCTCCTGGGCGGTCTCGATCGCTTCGAGGTGGCGCTGGCGGGCGCGCTCGGCCCGGGTGCGTTCGACCGCGTTCCGGACCTTGTTCGCCAGCAACGCGTACTGATCGGTGCCGACCTCCTTCTGGAGGTAGTCGGTGACGCCGGCCGAGATGGCGTCGCTCGCGACCGCCTCGCTTCCCCGGCCGGTAAAGAGGATGAACGGAAGGTCGGGGTGGTGCTCGCGGACCGCGCTCAGAAACTCGATGCCGTTCCGTCCCGGCATCTCGTAGTCCGAGACGACGCAGTCGTACGTCCCGGATTCGAGGTGCTCCATCCCGTCATCGGCGTCGTGGGCCGTCACGACGTCGAACCGGTCGTCCTCGCGTTCGAGGAACGTCGACGCGAGCGTCGCGAACTCCGCGTCGTCGTCCACGTGAAGGACGCGAACGGGACCGCCTGAACCGCTCATAAGGACCTCTACGAAACCGAACGCGGAAACCGTTCCGGTATCGGACGATCGTGATAGATCGGTCCGAACCGGCCGACTGCACCGACCCAGGTGTCGACGACCGCCAAAACACCGGATACTTGAGCGCGCCGCCGATACGGAGACCGATGGCAGACGACCACGGAGGCTTCGAACACGTCCGCGACAACGTCGACGGGCACCCGATGGTGAGTCTGCTCGCGTACGCCCGGAACTACTGGCTCCGCCTGACGTTCGGGGTGCTCGCGTCCTTTCTCACCCGGTTTGCCCGACTGATCCCGCCGATCGTCGTCGCGGCCGCGATCGACCGGGTCATCCGAACCTCCGGCGAGACGGGGCTGTTGACCGACGTCGGCGTCCTCCCCGCCGAACAGATCGTCGGCGAGGCGGCCCGGATGGCGCTGCTCGAACGGCTCGTCGCGATCGCCGTCGTCGCGTACCTGGTCCGCTCGGTCACCCGCTTTGGGTCCCGGTATCTCCTGCAGTCGACGGCACAGAAGGTCCAGCGCGACCTGCGTGATCACACCTACGACCACCTCCAGCACCTCTCGATGGACTTCTTCGTCGACCACCAGACCGGGGGGATGATGTCGATCCTCAACAGCGACATCAATCGTCTGGAGCAGTTTCTCAACACCGAGTTCCGACAGCTCATCCGCGTCGTGGCGACGGTGGGCGGCATCGCCGTCATCCTCTGGACGTACTCGCCGAAGCTCGCACTCGTCGCGCTGGCGCCCGTTCCCCTGATCGGCCTGGCGAGCGTCCTGTTTCTCCGGTGGATCGAGCCACGATACAAGTCGATCCGCGAGACCGTCGCCCGGCTGAACACCCGGCTGGAAAACAACCTCGGCGGCGCGGCGGTGATCAAGGCCTTCGACCGCTACGACTTCGAGCGTGCACGCGTCGGGGAACAGAGCGCCGCCTACCACGACGAGAAGGTCGGCGCCCTGCGGATCAGGCGCGGGTTCTTCGCGACGCTGCGGCTGCTCACGGGGGTCGTGTTCGTCGTCGTCCTCTACGTCGGTGGCAGCGACATCATCACCGGCACCCCCGGGCAGGGGGAGGCGCTGACCCTCGGCGGGTTCGCCCTGTTTTTCCTCCTGCTCCGCCGGCTGTACTCGCCGATGCGCCGCGTCGGCCGGTCGGCAAACAAGTACCAGCTCGCCAAGTCGAGCGCCGAGCGGGTGTTCGGCCTGCTCGGCCGCGAGCCGACGATCACCTCGCCGACGCCCGCCCACCGGCCGGAGTCGGTCGACGGCGACGTCGCTTTCGACGACGTGACGTTCTCGTACGGCGAGCGCGACCCGGTGATCCGGGACGTATCCCTGTCGGTGCCCGCGGGGACGACCGTCGGGCTCGCGGGCGCGACCGGGGCCGGCAAGTCCACCCTGCTGAAGCTCATCCCCCGCTTTCACGACGTCGACGAGGGGGCCGTCCGCGTCGACGACGTCGACGTTCGGGAGTACGACTTGGAGGCCCTCCGGGACGAGATCGCCATCGTCGAGCAGAACCCCTACCTGTTCTCGGGCACCGTCGCCGAGAACATCGCCTACGGTGACCGGGAGTTGCTGGAAGCCGAGTGGTTCCGCGACGAACGGGGCGACGGCCGGCCCACCGACTCCGAGGAGCGAGAGGCGCCCGAGGCCGACGGCCGATCGTCCCACGACCGCGACGCCGACGGAACCCCGGCGCGCGAGCGGGTGAAGGAAGTCGCCCGGGCCGCCGAGGCCGACGAGTTCATCCGCGACCTCCCCGAGGGGTACGACACCCGCGTCGGCGAGCGCGGCGTCAAGCTCTCGGGCGGCCAGCGCCAGCGCCTCGCCATCGCCCGCGCGCTGTTGAACGACCCCGCGATCATCGTCTTCGACGAGGCGACCTCCGACGTCGACACCGAGACCGAGGAGCTGATCCAGGACAGCCTGGACCGACTCGTCGAGGAGCGCACCGCCTTCGTCATCGCCCACCGGCTGTCGACCATTCGGGACGCCGACGAGGTGGTCGTCTTGGACGAGGGCGAAATCGTCGAGCGGGGCACCCACGACGAACTGCTCGCGGCCGACGGTAACTACGCCGACCTCTGGGAGGCACAGGCCGACGCGGCGGCGACCTCTGCCGACGACTGAGGACGGCGGTGCGACAGGGAGAGGGGAGTCCAGACTCAGACCTGATACCTCGGTGGGTAGAGTCAATCGCCTGTGGACTAACCCAACCGTGGATGGACGATATCGACGCTGATATCGGTTCGAACACGCTGTACCTCGACCTCTCGGGACGGATGGACGCCGCCGAGATCGCGGAGGCGGCCGACGAGACGACCGCGAAAGTCGAGGGGCTGGACGTCGGCTTCGACGTGATCACCGACCTCTCGGGGTTCCGCCCGCCGTCACCGGAGGCCGCGACCCCGATCAAGCGGGCGCAGGCGACCCTCGAAGAGATGGAGGTCGACCGCGTCGTGCGCATCGCCGACGAGGACACGAGCGAAGTGGTCGTAAACGCCTTCGAGCGCCGGTCGAAGGACGTCGGCTACGGTGGCGAGCGAGCGGACTCGGTCGCGGAAGCCGAGCGACTCCTCGAACGGAAGGAAGTCTCGGGACACCAGGGCTGACTGGTGGCTGGCGGAGCCGGTCGACCGTCCCGTCTCGGGACCGTCGGCGCAGCGTCTTCGGTCAAGAGCGCCGCCAGGGGCTGACTCCGCGGGACCGTGGGCAAGACCCGGTCGGGACAGTCAGCCCATCACCTCTTCGGCGCGGTGGAGTTCCCCTTTGACCTTCTCCACGTCAACAGTGTCGCCAGGGCGAGGGGACGGGCGCCCCCACACCGCTGGTGCCGTCAGTGTTAGTCATCGGCTGCTGTCCGTGACGCACTCTCACCCGATATGTCAAATTCACCAAAACTCACGTCCGTCGTTGTCACCTCAAACTCGGTGAGAATGTCCGAGAGTTTCTCCGATTGATCGGACAGCGACTCGATCCGTGCAGTCACTTCCGAGATTGCGGAAGTTTGTTGTTCGGCGGACGTCGCAACCGACTGTGCCTCCTCGGCTGTCGATTGACTTACCGACTCAGCTTCCTCGACCATCGAGACGACCTGCTCAGTCGACTGGGCCTGTTCGTCAGTGGCGTCGTTGATCGACTGGACGCCCTCGTTCGCGTCCTCGACCTGACCAATAATCTGCTCGAGAATCTGTACTGCATCGTCGACAGTTTCGGTCCCGTCTGCAAGTCGCTCGCCCATCTCCTCCATATCCTCGACAGTTGAGCCGGTCGCCTCCTGTGCCTTCTTGATCCGCGCTTCGATGTCCTGTGTGGCTTCCTGCGTTTCCTCGGCGAGCTGTTTGACTTCGTTGGCGACGACGGCGAATCCTTCACCTGCCTCACCCGCACGTGCGGCTTCAATCGAGGCGTTCAACGCCAGGATGTTCGTTTGATCTGCGATATCGGTGATCACCTCGACGATCTCTCCGATCTGTGCCATGTGCTCGTCGAGTTGGTCAACTTCTGTCATCGCACTCTCGGCTGTTGATTCGATAGTCTGCATTTCGTCGCCAACCCGACTGGCCAATTCACGGCCCTCCGTTCCGAGGTCTGCTGCGTCGTTGGTCGTCTCTGCGAGCTCTGTCAAGGAGGAGGCCATTTCCTCGACCGTCCCGGACATCTCCGTCATCTCGTCGGACGTTTCCTGCAACGTCTTGTTTTGCCGACTCGCCCCGTCCGCAATGTTCTGGACGGCAGTACTCACGTCTTCGCTGGCGTAATTGACCTCCTCGGCGCTCGCCGTGATCTGCTGGCTCGAGTCCGCAACCTGATCTGCGAATCGCTGTACCAGTGCGAACGTCTCCTCGAGGTCGTCCATCATGTCGTTGAACGACAGTGCGATTGTCTGCATGATCTCGTCGGTTGCGTTCTCGTCCATGCGCTGAGTGAAGTCGCCACCCGCCGCAGCCTGCATGTGTACATCTAGTTTCTCGGCTTGCTCTTGTAGCCGATCGGCCCGCGCTTCAGCTTCCTCGCTTAGCGCGTCTCGCATGGCTGCCAGCGATCGATAGATCTGTCCGACCTCATCCTGTTTGTGAGTTTCAAAGGAGACCTCGAGGTCGCCTTCCTCCATGTCTCTGGCTCGGTCCACGAGTCGATCCAGCGAGCTGATCGATTCGCTGACGATCACGACGAACACGAGTCCACCTGCCAGGATGCTCATCGCAGTGACCGTCAGCAACGCCGAGCGGACCGACTGTTGTGCCGCACCTGAGACCTCACTCTGGATGGCCATCCAGCGGTTGACTGTCGTGCCGAGGATGACCACCAGGTAAAACACAGCCGCTGTGAGGTATTTGCGCCGGTAACTCCCCTGTATCCAGCCGTAGAGTGATTTTCGTTCCATTGTGTTCCTCCGTCAGGCGGTTTCTGTCGAGAGATCGCCGAGGTATTCAGTTCCAAGCGTGGTCCGAACCGCGCGCGTTCGCAGGGCGATGATGAGGTTGAACCCCGCCTTGGCCGTTAGATCCATGAACGCGAGCAGGTACGCGTAGTCGGTGGCCTGTATCAACTCGAACCCGCTGGGGCCGACGACCCAGAGCAGCGGGAACGCGAGCCACAGGAACACCGTGAGGTCCCGAAGTCCCATGAACATGGCCTCGACAGCAGGCGGCCGATTCCCTGCTGACTCGGTCAGGGCCGTCACCAGATAGTAGAGCAACAGCACGAACGCCGCCGAGGACGCGACGAATGCCGCCCACTTGACAGCCCCGGTGGTCACCGACGAGATGTACCCGAGGACGATCATCACCGCGTCGGCTGCCATTGCCTTCCCCTTCGTCCGGGGGTCAGTCCCTGCGATGGTTGCCAGTGTGTACACGATGAGTGGTGTCGTTATCACCCAGTCGACGTAGCGTGCCTCGAGGACCACGTCACCGATGACTCCCAGCTCACTCAGGCTCATTACTCCGTACGCAACACCTGCGATCACCGTTATCGACGCTGGAACGATGTAGAGGGCTGTCCCACCCTGTTTCTTCGAGAACAACCACAGGTACAGCGCAGTTCCAACGAACATTGCACCGGCGGTGATTCCGAACAGCATCTGTTGCATAGAGTTGCCAACATGTGAGATGAAGGCATGGATAAAAACCAGCCCCTCGATTTTCAGAACTGAAAATAGAAGGCCACCGCTGGGTGTCTCCAATGAGAAAACGAATTCTCGAATACCAGTTTGGTCAGATTTTGCTCATGTATTCATACATCCGTAATCTACAGGAGTCGGCAGAGATTTTTACCGGCAGGAGCGTCAGCAGGCTGAATTTCCGCAGAAATCGTCCAGACTGAACGCAGGGTGTGAAACGACTTCTGGTGACTGCGATAGCTCGTGTCGTATCTAGCAAATTCGCCACCCCCTAAGCGGTCCTGGCGGACCGCTCTGGGAGACTCACGCGCCACACCTCCCGAGGTGAACGGTTTTATCGGGTGAGCCACGGCGTATCTGAGGTGATACTGGACAACTGACTGTAAGCCAGGGACGGGATTTGAACCCGTGAAGTCTCGATTACAAGTCGAGTGCATGAACCGCCCATGCTCCCCTGGCGCGGACGAGGGTTACCCGCCCTCCCTTGAGTGTGTATCGCTTTTCGGCGACCCGGAGTCGGCTGCGTCGGTGGCGTCTCCGTCCGAAGCGTCGTCGGCCCCGAGTCGTCGTTCGAGTTCCACCCGGTGAGGCTCGTAGCCGCGGCGTTCGTAGAAGCGGTGGGCGTCGGCGTTCCTCGCCATCGCTTCGAGCGCGACGGCTTCGGCGCCGGCGTCGGCCAGGCGGCGTTCGGCGGCGTCGAGCAGCGCCGCGCCGACGCCGCGGTTCCGGGCGGCCGGGACGACAAAGAGGTTGTGGACGATGCCGCGGGTGAGCGTCTGTTCGTACTGCCCGCGCTCGATGCCGAACGTGACGAAGCCGAGTCGCTCGTCGTCGTCGCGGGCGACGCGCACCTCGTCGGCGACGACGCGGCCGGCGAGAACCTCGCGGATCGCCGCGCGGTTGTCGGCCGCGGCGAGCCTGGAGTCGTACGTGCGCTGGTCGCGCGCCAGATCGACCCACTGGTCGGCGAGGGGGTCGAGGTCGGCCATCGTCGCCGGCGCGACCCGCACCTCCGTCTCGGAATCAGCCATGCGGGCGGTTACACCGCCACGAGCAAGGGGGTTCCGGCTGCTCACCCGAGCGAATCGAGAGACAGCGGACGTGTAGTCGGCGGCGAGTCGACGGCAGAAAGTGTCACGACCGCGCCGCCCGGCCTCCGTCGTCCCGCGGTCGACTCAGGCGTCGGTCGGTTCCGGGGCGGACGCCTCGACGCCCTCGTATGCCCAGAAGCCGTGTTCCCGCATCGCCCGGCCGAGCGCGCGGTGCATCTCCTGGATGCCGTCGAAAGAGTCGGCGTCGACCTCGGCGAAGATGTCCCGGAGCGGCACTACGGTCTCGTGGTCGATCCGAACCGGGTCGTCGCCGTGGTCGGCGACGAACTCCGAGACGTCGAGCGGGAAGTCCGCCTCGTCGTCGACCTTCTTCGCGATCACGGCGTGGCCGTACTTGCGTCGCCCCTCGCTGCCCTCATCTCCGTCGGGGTCGTGCGGCCAGTCCTGGCTCATACCGGCCCGTAACGAGGGTCGGGGCATAGTGTTTGCGTTCCCGCATGGCACGATCCGCACGAGAACTACGAGAACCGGTGGGACTGGGATTCGAACCCAGGAGGCCTGACGGCCACCTGCTCTCAAGGCAGGCGCATTGGGCCGGACTTTGCTATCCCACCGCGGCCGGGTGTTCCGGCGCCGCCGGCTAATGCCTGTCGGTCCCGCCGATCAGTCCCGGACGACGCGCGGTCCCTCGCCGTCGTCGACGACCGCGAGGCCGAGGTCGTCGACGACGCCGGCGGTGTGTTCCGGAACGAGGCGGCCGGCCCGGCGCCGAGCGTTGAGCAGCGACAGCGCGGTCGGTAGATCGCCCGGCCGGGCGACCGTCGGCGTCAGTTCGACGAAATCGGCGTCGAGGTCGACGTCGATCGCGCGGTCGGTGACCGTTCGCAGTTCGGGGGGCGAGAGCGCCCCGTCGAAGTCGATCGGTTCGGCGAAGGCCGCAAACGAGAGGCGGCCGTCGGTCGACGGGCCGAGCACCACCGGCGTCGACCGGAGTTTCATCGCGGCGCTGTCGACGAGCGTCCGCGTCAGGAACGGCGCGGTCGGCCGGACGAACCCCGCCGAGGTGGCGCCCTCATCGCGCAGCAGGTGGGTGACGGTGTTGCCGACGCGGGCGGCCGTCGTCGACCCCACCTGGACCTCGAACCGGACGTCGTCGGTGCCGCCGAGGACGTCGGCGGCGACCGCCCGGACGGTCGCCTCGCTGTCGACGTCCGCGAACTCGTCGGGGAGGTCGTCGCCGGCCCGGTAGTTGATCAGCAGGTCGCCCCCGGAGCGGTCGACGGCCCGGAGGACGTCTTTCAGCATCGCTTCGTAGAGGTCTGCGGCCTCGGCGTCCGAGAGCGGTCCGCTCCCGGCCAGTTCGGGGAGCACCAGCCCCGGGCGCGGCGGCCTCGCGAGGACGGCGACGACGGTCATATCCGAGGGTGGTCGGGCGTTGCCTTCAACGCGCCGCTTTGGCTCCGTTGACTCCTCCGTCGCACGCTGGCCCAGAGAGCCGGCGCGGCGGCATGATCCGTCAACCACGGCCTTTATTACTACCCGCTATGGAACTGTAGCTACTAGCTCCCGCGGGTAACTGTGGCGTCGCGGACGCCACACAGCGGGGACCAGCGACCGACGTGCTGTAAGACGCCGGGGCCGTTGACCCCCCAACAGCGGAGTTTGTATACGCGCTGACGCGCGACGCGCCGCGGCGACGACCGCGGCTTTCAGTGAAAAACCATGGAAATCGAAATCGCAACAATCGGCGGCTACGAGGAAGTCGGACGGCAGATGACGGCCGTCCGCGCGGGCGACGACGTCGTTATCTTCGACATGGGACTGAACCTGTCCCAGGTCCTGATTCACGACAACGTCGAGACCGAGCAGATGCACAGCCTGGACCTGATCGACATGGGTGCCATCCCTGACGACCGGGTCATGAGCGACCTGGAGGGCGACGTCAAGGCGATCGTTCCGACCCACGGGCACCTCGACCACATCGGGGCCATCTCGAAACTGGCCCACCGGTACGACGCCCCCATCGTGGCGACGCCCTTTACGATCGAACTCGTCAAACAGCAGGTCGACAGCGAGTCGAAGTTCACGGTCAACAACGACCTCCAGAAGATGGAGGCGGGCGGGACGATGCAGATCGGCGAGCGCGTCGAACTCGAGTTCGTCAACGTCACCCACTCGATCATCGACGCGATCAACCCGGTGCTGCACACGCCCGAGGGCGCCATCGTCTACGGCCTCGACAAGCGGATGGACCACTCGCCGGTGATCGGCGACCCCATCGACATGAAGCGCTTCCGCGAGATCAGCCGCGAGGGCGAGGGCGTCCTCTGTTACATCGAGGACTGTACGAACGCCGGCAGCAAGGGCCGGACGCCCTCCGAGTCGGTGGCGCGGCGCCACCTCAAGGACGTGATGTACTCCGTCGAGGACTACGACGGCGGCATCGTCGCCACCACGTTCTCCTCGCACATCGCACGGGTCACTTCCCTGGTCGAGTTCGCCAAGGACATCGGCCGCGAGCCGGTGCTCCTGGGTCGCTCGATGGAGAAGTACTCCGGGACCGCCGAACGCCTCGACTTCGTCGACTTCCCTGACGACCTCGGGATGTACGGCCACCGCAAGTCCGTCGACCGGACGTTCAAGCGGATCATGAAGGAGGGCAAGGAGAACTTCCTGCCCATCGTCACGGGCCACCAGGGCGAGCCACGGGCGATGCTCACCCGCATGGGCCGCGGCGAGACCCCCTACGAACTGGACGACGGCGACAAGGTCATCTTCAGTGCCCGGGTCATCCCGGAGCCGACCAACGAGGGCCAGCGCTACCAGTCCGAGCGCCTGCTCCGGATGCAGGGCGCCCGGATCTACGACGACATCCACGTCTCGGGCCACCTCCGCGAGGAGGGCCACTACGAGATGCTCGACGCGCTCCAGCCCCGGCACGTCATCCCGGCCCACCAGGACCTGGGTGGCTTCGCACCGTACGTCGACCTGGCCGAGGGACAGGGGTACGCGCTCGGACGTGACCTCCACGTGACGCGGAACGGCAACATGATCCAGCTGGTGGAGTGATGAGTCCGGACGCGACGGAGGCGCGGGCGCTCGATGCGGTCGCGGAGCGCCGCGAGATCGTCAACCGCGCGATCGACGAGGACCTGCCGATGGCCGACCCCGAGCGCCTCTACGAGGCCTCGCGGTACCTGCTGAAGGCAGGCGGCAAGCGCCTTCGGCCGACGGTGTCGCTGCTCGCGGCCGAGGCCCTCGCCGACGTCGATCCCCTGTCGCGTGACTACCGGGAGTTTCCCACGGTTGACGACGACGCCGTCGACGTGATGAAGGCAGCTGTCGCCATCGAGGTGATCCAGTCGTTTACCCTGATCCACGACGACATCATGGACGACGACGACCTGCGTCGCGGCGTCCCCGCGGTCCACCGGGCCTACGACACCGAGACCGCGATTCTCGCGGGCGACACGCTGTACGCAAAGGCCTTCGAGTTCATGAGCGACACCGGGGCCCAGCCCGGGAACGGCCTCGAAGCGATGCGACTGCTCGCGACGACCTGTTCCCGCATCTGCGAGGGGCAGTGTCTCGACGTCGAGTTCGAGTCCCGTTCGGAGGTGCTCCCCGAGGAGTACCTGGAGATGGTCGAATCTAAGACTGCCGTGCTGTACGGCGCCGCCGCGGCCACGCCCGCGGTGTTGCTCGACGCCTCGGACGACGTCGTCGACGCGCTTTACCAGTACGGCATCGACACCGGCAGCGCCTTCCAGATCCAGGACGACGTGCTCGACCTGACGGTCCCTTCCGAACAGCTGGGCAAACAGCGCGGCTCGGACCTCGTCGAGAACAAGGAGACCCTGATCACGCTGCACGCCCGCCAGCAGGGCGTCGACGTCGACTCCCTCGTCGACGCCGACGACGTCGAGACCGTCGCCGAGGCCGACGTCGAGAGCGCCGTCGAAGTGCTCGAAGACGCCGGCAGCATCGACTACGCCCGGGAGAAGGCGACGGACCTCGTCGAACGCGGGAAGGGGCGGCTCGAACTGCTCCCCGACAACGAGGCCCGGTCGCTGCTCTTCGACATCGCGGACTACCTCATCACCCGCGGCTACTGAGCCAGGGACCGGGCTCGCGGCGCCGCCGGCGGAGTTTTCCCCCGTCGCGTTACTCCAGCGTCACCGAGAACCCCCAGCGGGCGCTTTGCCCGTTCTCGCCGTCGGGGACGGCCTCGCGGCCGGCGGCGACGTTGAACGTCGACTCGAAGCGGTAATCCCCGACCGGAAGACAGCCCTCGCCGGGGGTCCCGTACAGGTCGACCCGGGTCGAGACGGTTTCGCCGGGATCGAGGGTGCGCACGCGGTACTCCTCGGTCACCGCGATGCCGTCCGTGAGCCGCCAGCAGCCGGGCTCGGTCGGGTAGTCGCCGCCGGCCGGAAGCAAGACGAGGTCGCTCCCGTCGGCGTAGACGTAGGCGAACACCACAGCCCGCCCCTCGCCGACGCTCACCGGGTCCTCCGTTACGTTTTCGAGCGTCGTCCGGAGTCCCGGCGGGTGGTCGTCGGTCGCCGCCTCCCGAACCACGTCGACGCCGGGCCGTACCGGCAGGTCCGGCGGGTCGTCGACCCCGGCGACCGAGACGCCCGGGCCGCCGGTTCCACTCGGCCGCGTGTCGCCCGAGCCGTCGTCGCCGCCTCCACCGTCGCCGCCGGCATCCTCGCCATCCGACGGCGACCCCCCGTCGGTTCGTGGGGGACCCCCGAGACAGCCGGAAACGATCGTTGCGACGGCCAGCACACCGCCACTGAGCAGGGCTCTGCGCCCCGAGCGGTGTGAGTTCTGGAGGGAGTCGTCGCCTCCGGATCGAGGAGCGTGGGACCACGGCATACTCCCGGCTACGAACGCGGAGCGACAATAACTTCGTGGTCGGGAAGATTCCCGGCCCGCGTTCGGCTCCTCCGGCCCGGAAGCCGGGGTCGCTGGGCCCTGCCCGGAACCGCGATCAGCTTCCCCGGACCGGGATCCGCGCGAGCCGGACGGTCCGTTCGGCAAGGTCGGCGTCGCCGCTGGCGGTGAAGACGGTCAGACTCCGGGGGGTGCTCCCAGGGGGGAGTTCCCACCGGCCGGCGATCGACCGCGTCGCCCCGGGGTCGACGCGGACCTCGTTGCCGTCGCCGTCGCTCGTCCGCCCGCCACCGGTCTCGACCGGGCCGAACCGGAAGCGGTAGGGGTCCTCTGTCGTGTTCTCGACGGTCGCCGTCAGCGTGAGCACGAACGCGTTGCTCTCCGCCCGCACCTGTGCGTCGGCGAGCGTCTCGGCGGGCGGGGTTTCGGGGAGGAGTTCCTCGCCCACGCGCACCCCGGGGTCGGGCGTGGCAGTGTCAGTGCCCCCGTCTTCGCCGTCCGCGTCACCCCCGAGGAGGGCGTCGCTCATGAGACCGAGAAACGTCGTCAGTTCGATGGCGATCGGGACCCCGAGCCCCAGTCCGACGAGGAGCCGGATCAGCGTGCGCCGCGAGGCGCTGTCGCCGTCCCCGAAGCCGTCGCCGGCCGCGGAGTCGCCGTCGCCGTCGGAGTCGTCCTCGCGGCTGTCAGCCGTCGGTCCGGGCGGATCGTCGGTGGACACGGGTTGGTGTGAAGCGGAGAGGGAGTAAATCGGGGGTGATTCTCGAACTCAGACCGGGATCGGCGGGCTCCCCGGCGCGAGGAGTCCGTCACTGGCGAGAGCCCACAGGGGCGGCCCGTAAGCGATGATCACGAGGACCACCGCGATCCCGAACCAGACGCGCATGTCGTCGAGGATCCGCGGGCTGTTCTCGGGCCCGGACAGCGCGGCGGGGATGTCGCCGTTGACCGAGATCCGCTCGCTGCGGCCGCTCAGCCAGGTCGCCGTGATCACGGCGAGGAACATGGCGAGCGCGACGAACAGCAGCGTCCCGCCGATCGCGATCTGGATCTGCATCTCGGTGATCCCGCCGACGACCCCCTCGAAGGAGACGTTCTGATACTGGGGCTCGGCGGTCCGCCGCGGGACGCCGGCCAGCCCGGCGCGGTGCATCGCGTTGGACATCAGGGTCATTCCGACGAACCAGACGAACGGCTGGACCGTCGCGACGCCCTTGAGCGACAGCTCCTTGCCCGTGATCTGGGGGAGGAGCCAGTAGGTGATCGCCATCGCGGTCAACGCGAAGGCGGTCCCGACGGTGAGGTGGAAGTGCCCCGGCATCCACAGCGTGTTGTGGACGAGGTAGTTGATGTTCATCCCGGCGTTGATCATGCCGGAGAAGCCGCCGGCGGCGAACATCAGCCCGGCAAGGGCGCTGCCGGAGAAGGCGGGGTTGGTCCAGGGAAGCGACCGGAGCCACCCCAGCCGGCCGGTGCCGCCGCTCTGCCGGGCGCCGTGTTCGATGCTGGCGACCACGGTGAAGGCAGTCAAAAGCGACGGCAGCAGCAGGAACATCGTGTTCGTCATCGCGATGAACTTGAACCCTTCAGAGATGCCGGGGTCGACGTACTGGTGGTGGAAGCCGACCGGCGTCGACAGGAGCAAGAAGAGGACGAACACGACGCGAGCGAGCGGGTCGCTGAACAGCCGTCCGCCCGCGAGCTTCGGCAGGATCGTGTACCAGACCAGGTAGGCCGGCAGCAGCCAGAAGTACACGACCGCGTGGCCGAAGAACCAGAACAGCGACCGCGTGAGCAGCGGGTCGACCTGCGAGATCCACCCGAGCGACCACGGGATCAGGAAGACGACGACCTCGACGGCCACGCCCAGGGTGGAGAGGTACCACATCAGCGTGGTCATCAGCACCATGAAGGCCTGCAGGGGGATGCGGCTGTCGGGGTTCTTGGACCGCCACCGCCGGTAGGCGAGGAACCAGTCCGCACCCGCGATCCACGACCCGACGATCAGCAGGGCGGCCCCGACGTAGAAGGCGGGGTGGGCCTGCATCGGCGGGTAGAACGTGTACAGCACGTCGGCGCTGATGCCGCTGTCGGTGAAGCCAGCCAGGATGGTGACCGCCGCCAGCACCGTCCCGACGAGCATCGTCCCGAACCAGAGATACGACAACCGGGGCGAGAGCTTCTCGTCGAGCGCCCGGGTGAGCGCCCAGGTGAAGATGCCGGCGATGAAGAAGGTCGTAAAGACCAGTGCCAGCAACACCCCGTGGCCGGTGAGCATGGTGTAGTAGTCCGCCGAGGGGATCAGCCGCAGGTAGCCCGTGCGGTGGAGCGCCTGTAGCAGGCCGAAAAAGCCCCCGATGCCCAGCGCTGCGAAGGCCACCAGGAAGTTCAGGCGGACTACGAACGCCTCGTGGGGGTATCTGTCTAGGAACGCCGCTCGTTCCGTCGATATGCCGTCTGCCGTCTCGGTGTCGTCCGGGTGTTCGTCGGCGTAAGCCATGTTATCCCTCCGTCATGTTCGCGGTGAATTCGTTCTGGGGCAGAACCCGGAGCTGTCCCTCCATCGTGTGGTGGGCCGCTCCGCAGTACTCGTGACAGACCACCCCGTAGGAACCGGGCTCCTCGAACTCGACTGTCATTTTTGCGATCTGTCCCGGGATCGCCATCGCGTTGACGTTGGTGCTGGCCACCTCGAAGCCGTGGACCACGTCCCCGCTGGTCACGTGGAACGTCACGGTCGACCCCGCGGGCACGCGGATCGGCTCGGAGCTGCCGGGCTGGAACAGGAACTGCCTGGCGATCACGTAGACGTCGTAGCTGTTCTCTCCCGTCTTGTAGGTGCCCGGCTGGGAGAACTGCGGGTGTTCGTCGAGCGCGTCGGCCTCGACCGTGCCGCCGGAGTCGTCGATCATCTGGACGCCGGCGCCGACGGCGCCGTAGGTCACGGTGCCGATAAAGGCGACGATCAACAGCAGTGCGAGCCCGAGCCAGAGTTTCTCGAATCTGTGAACCTCCATCTTAGCCCACCACCGTCGGACCGTTGTTGAGGAACTCGACGAAGTACATGAACGCCCACATCCCGGCGATGATCGCGAAGTACACCAGGATCAGGCTGAAGGTGCCGATGGGGTCGTAGTCGTCGTGTTCGATCTCCCGCTGTGGCGTCGCTACCGGCGCCGTTTCGGTGACGATCCGCTCGACCGGTTCGGCGCCGGGCTCCTCCATGTTGTCGAGTTTGACGACCGTGTAGCCGATCACGAACAGCAAGCCGACGAACACCGCGCCGACGACGCCCTCGGCGATGTTCAGGATGCGTGCGGCGCCCGGCGGGACCTCCTCGCCCTCGCCGCCTTCGCCGCCTTCGCCGCCAGCCTCGCCGCCCGGGGCCGCGGGATCGACGATGATCGCCCCTTTCATCCCCAGCGAGAGGTGCGGCTCGCAGTAGTACTTGTAGATGCCTTCGGTCTCGAAGGTGTGTTCGTAGGTGAATCCGGTGTTCTCGATGGGCTGGTGGCCCTCCCAGCCGGCTCCGTCCGGTTGCTCCTCGAGCAGGACGTTGTGGGTGTCGGACACCCACTCGAAGGTGACCGTCGTGCCGGGCGAGACCCGAACCGCGGCCGGCCCGAAGCCGTACGTGCCGCCGTTGGCGTCGGTCCCGACTTCGATTGTCACCGCGTCCTCGCCGCGCAGGTCCTCGGTCGTGCCGTCGTAGTTGCCGACGGCACCGCCGGAGGCCTGGTCGGTGAACCAGCCGCCGTACTCCGCGGGGATCGGCGTGGCCTCCTGGCCGCCGGAACCGGATTCCGCGCCCCCGCCTCCGGAGCCGCCGCCCGACCCGCCGACGACGATGGCTCCCTTCATCCCCAGCGAGAGGTGTGGCTCGCAGTAGTACTTGTAGATGCCGTCGGTCTCGAAGGTGTGTTCGTAGGTGAAGCCGGTGTTCTCGATGGACTGGGACCCGTCCCAACTGTCGCCCGGCTGGTCCTCGACGAGGACGTTGTGGGTGTCCGACACCCACTCGAAGGTGACCGTCGTCCCCGGGTCGACCCGAACCGCGGCCGGCCCGAAGCCGTACGTGCCGCCGTTGGCGTCGACGCCGACCTCGACGGTGACGGCGTCCTGACCGGTTCTGTCGACGGTCGTGCCGTCGTAGTTGCCGACGTCGTCGAACCAGCCGCCGTAGTCGGGGCCGCTCTGTGCGGCCGCCGAGCCGGCGCCGGCCGCGCCGAGACTGGCCGCGGCGCCGGCCGCGAGAGTCGTTCTGAACAGCCCCCGTCGGGTAAGTTCGTCGCGATCGGTGCGTACGGAGCGTACGCCCGGGCGGTCGCGTGCGGCCGGCTCGTTCGGACGGACGCCCGCTCCCCCGTCACTGCCCCCCGGTGCGTCGCCGTCCCCCGTCCGGGCCGACGCCGCCCCGTCGTCGGTTTCGATCACCGTCTCACCACCCCGTGGCGTGTCGGTGCGCGTCGTTGCGCCATAGTAGGTCCCTTTTCCAGCAACCAGTTAAAAATGCTCCCCGTTCTACTGCGTTGGGAACAGGGAAGACTTTTTAAGTCGTCGGAGCCCGAACCAATGTTCGATGAACTCCCCGAGTCCGCAACGACTGACCGTACTCGCACTGCTTGCGCTCGTTCCGGTCGTCGCCTTCATCGTGGGTGATGCCTCCCCGATCGTGGCGCTGTCGCTGGTGAGCGTCCTCATCATCGGAGGCAGCCTCTATCTGATGTTTTCGCCGAGTGAGGCGGACGTGGCCGCGACGAAGGGGTGATGTCCGCCGTCAGCGGGGCCGAGGTCGCGACGTTCGACGGTCTGTCGCTGGTCGCGTTCGCAGCCGTCGGGCTACTCGGCGGAGCCCACTGTCTCGGGATGTGTGGCCCGCTGGTGACGATGTACGGCTCGCACCTCGACGACGACGCGTCGGTCCCCCGCCAGCACGCGCTGTTCAATCTCGGCCGAACCGCGGGCTACGCCGCGGTCGGGGGGCTGCTGGGCCTGCTCGGCGGGGCGGCCTTCGACGCCGCCGCTCTCGTCGCGGTCGCCGACCCGTTCAGGGGAGTCGCGGGCATCCTCGCGGGTGGGATCATCCTCCTCACGGGGCTGGGGTACGTGGCCGGCGGGACGGGGGGCGCCCTTGCGCGTCTCCCTGACGGGGGACTGTTCGCCCGCGCGACCCGCGCCCTCTCGGCGCGCGTCGAGGACTGGGTCGGTGGGCCACGGATCGCCGCGCTCGGCGCCCTGCACGCCGGCCTCCCCTGTCCGATCCTCTATCCCGCGTACCTCTACGCGCTCGTCCGCGGCTCGCCCACCTGGGGGGCGCTCTCGCTTGCGGTCGTCGGCCTCGGCACCTTCCCGACTCTCTTTCTGTCGGGGGTCGCGATGGGGTCGCTGTCGCCGGAGGCCCGCGTCCGTGTCCACCGCGTCCTCGGCGTCGCCTTCGTGGGCCTCGCGCTCGCACCGCTCGGGATGGGACTCGGTCTGCTGGGCGTCCCCGTCCCGCACCCCTCGCTGCCCGTGTTCAGACCCTGGTGATCGAGATGGGAGACACGACCGACGCGACGACCGACGCTGCCGCCCCCGACGGGGACGGCTGTACGCTCTGTGGGCTGCCGACGCCCGACCCGCCGGTGACCGATCCGGACGCCGAGGGTGCCTTCTGCTGTCAGGGCTGTCTGACGGTCGCCCGCACCCTCGACGACGCGGCCGCCGCCGACCCAGCGGCGGTCCGTGCGGAGTTGCGGCCACGGGAGGACGACGACACGGATGAGGGGGGCGGGAAAGACCCGTCGACCGCCTCGGATCCTCCGGCCGACGCCGCCGAGACGTTCCTCGCCGTCGACGGGATGCACTGTGCCACCTGCGAGGCGTTCCTCGAAGGCCGGGCCGCCGACCGCGACGGCGTCCATGACGCGGCCGCGAGCTACGCCTCCGGGCTCCTGAAGGTCGTCCACGACCCGGAACTGACGGCCGGGGACATCGCGGGCGACGTCGCGGGGGCGGGCTACCGCGTGCACCCGCCCGGCGAGGATCGCGAGGAGGGAAGCGAGGTCGGCCGCCTGCTCGTCGGGGGATTTTTCGGCATGATGACGATGGCGTGGTACCTGCTGTTTCTGTACCCCACGTACCTCGGTCTCCCTCCGAAGTACCGACTGCTCGATCTGGCCGGCTCGGAGGGGGCCTACCTGCTCGCGAACGTCTGGGTGATGACGACGGTGGTGCTTCTCTACACTGGCCGGCCGCTCCTCCAGGGCGCCCTCGTCAGCCTGCGGACCCGCCGACCGAACATGGATCTGCTCGTCGCGCTGGCGGCGACGACGGCGTACGTCTACTCGATCGCCGCAGGGCTCGCTGGCCACCGGGAGGTGTACTTCGACATCAGCGTCGTCGTCGTGCTCGCGGTGTCCTTCGGCGGGTACTACGAGCGACGCCTCCGGAAGCGGGCCGCCGGCGAACTCGCGGGCGTCGTCGAGGAGCGCGTCGACGAGGCACGGCGGATCGTCGGCGACGCGCTCCCGGACGGGCCCCTGCCCGGTGACGACGCCGGTCGGGACGACGCCCCGACCGCCGACGACGGGACGGGCCTCCCGGCGGACGTCTCGACGGAGACAGTTTCGGTCGACGACCTGGCCGCGGGCGACGCGGTCGTGGTGCGCCGCGGCGAGCGGATTCCGGCCGACGGCCGGGTGCAAACGGGCACCGCCGCGGTCGACGAGTCGCTGCTCACCGGCGAGTCGGTGCCACAGCGGCGCGAGCCGGGCGAGAAGGTGATCGGCGGCAGCGTCGTCCGCGACGGCGGGGTCGTCGTCGCCGTCGGCGAGGACGGCACCTCGACGCTCGATCGGCTCCGCCGGCTCCAGTGGGACGTCCGTTCGTCCCGGTCGGGGGTCCAGCGGCTGGCCGACCGGCTCGCCGGCGCCTTCGTCCCTGCGGTGGTCGCCGTCGCCGTCGCCGCCGCCCTCGTCCACCTGCTCGCGCTCGGCACCGGCCCGACCGCCGCGCTCCTGACCGGGCTGACGGTGCTCGTGGTCTCCTGTCCCTGCGCGCTGGGGCTGGCGACGCCGCTGGCGGTGGCCGCGGGCGTGCGCGACGCGCTCCGCGAGGGGGTCGTCGTCGCCGACGGCGAGGTGTTCGAGCGCGCCGCCGAGGTCGACCTCGTGGCCTTCGACAAGACCGGCACGCTCACGACCGGCGAGATGCGGCTACTGGACGTCTCGGCCGCCGACGTGCCGACGGCGGTCGAACGCGCCGCGGCCGTCGAGGCGTTCGCCGACCACCCGGTCGCGGCGGCGATCCGGGACGCCGCACGGGCGGACGGCGCGGGGGTCCGGGACCCCGACGGCGGCCTGCCCCGCCCGGACGGCGGCACCGCGCCGGTCGAGCGTGGCACCGCCGGGGACGATGTCGGCACGGAGGGATCACGCTCCAGTGGCGCCGAGAGCGCCGGGGGACCGCGGGACGGCGCCCCACGCGACGCCGGCCTGCCGGCCGCGAGCGACGTCGAACACCACGCCGGCCGGGGGGTCAGCGGCGTCGTCGACGGGAAGCGGGTCGTCGTCGGCCGACGGGAACTGTTCGAGAACCGGGAGTGGGCGGTCCCGGACCGGTACGGGGCGCGGGCCGACCGGGCCCGCGAGGAGGGCGCGCTCCCCACGTTCGTCGGCTGGGACGGGGCGGTCCGCGGCGTGCTCGTCGCCGGGGACGACCCACGCGAGGGGTGGGAAGATGCGGTCACCGAACTCGCGGCCGACCGCCGGGTGGTCGTGATCTCCGGTGACGACCCCGCTGCGGTCGAACGGTTCGAATCCCACCCCGGCGTCGACGAGGTATTCGCCGACGTGCGCCCGGAGGCGAAGGTCGCTCTCGTCGAGCGCCTGCGCCGGGACCACACCGTCGCGATGGTTGGCGACGGGAGCAACGACGCGCCCGCGCTGGCCGCTGCCGACCTCGGCGTCGCGCTGCGCTCGGGAACGGCGCTGGCGGCCGACGCCGCCGACGTGATCGCCGTCTCGGGCGACCTGGCGTCGATCCCGCGGGCCTTCGAGATCACCGCCGCGAGCCGGCGCCGCATCCGCGAGAACCTGGGCTGGGCGTTCGTCTACAACGCCGTCGCGGTCCCGGCGGCGGTCCTCGGCCTGCTGTCGCCGGTCGTCGCCGCCGTCGCGATGGCGGCCTCCAGCCTGCTCGTCGTCGGCAACTCCTCGCGGTCGGTCGTGGGCGCCCCCGACGACGACTGACCGACGGTGGGGACCCCGTTCACTCGACCGGCGAGGCGGTGGTGATGCGCGCGTTCTCCTTCAGGCGGATCCCGCCCGTCGGGACGGTCAGCGGCATCGGGTCGAGGCTCGCGGTCCGGAGCGTGGGGTGGGAGACGCCGCTGGTCCGGAGCGCTTCGCGAACCTGTAGCCGGACCGGCGCGTCGCCGGTCAGGTCCTCGTTGTAGGCGACGAGGTAGGTGCCGGCGTCGAGGTGCCACCACTCGTAGTCGTCGTCGACGTTCCGCAGCGTCGTCGGCACCGGCTCCAGGTCGGGCGGGGCCAGTTCGCCGCCGCCGAAGTCGACGCGGCCGGGCGCCAGAACGCGGTAGACGCCGTCCAGCGTGAGGTCGACGCCGCCGTCGTGGACCTGCGTCGGTTCGTGGACGATGCCGTCGAGGCGGTCGGACAGGGAGTCGGACACGGGTCGGCGTAGCGGGGCGTCGGCCATAAGTCGCCCGCGCCCCAACGATGGGTATGCGCTTCAAGCGAACGCTGGCGGCCGCGGTCGCCGGCGTCGGCGGCGTCGCCCTCACGAACCGGCTGCTGTCGACGCGTGCGGGCCGGCTCGACCCCCCGCTCGACGGCGAGACGGACACCTACTCCTGGCGCGGGTTCGACGTCGCCACCGTCGAGGCCGGCGACCCGGAGGACCCGACGCTCGTCCTCTTGCACGGGGTCAACGCCGCCGCCTCGGCGGGGGAGTTCCGCGAGGTGTTCGCCCGGCTGGCCGAGACCCACCACGTGGTCGCTCCCGATCTGCCCGGCTTCGGCCGGTCCGATCGCCCGTCACTGCGGTACTCGGCGACGCTCTACGAGGAGTTCGTCGCGGAGTTCCTCGGAGAGTACGACGCCCCCGCGGTCCTGGCCTCGGGGCTGACGGCGGCCTACGTTGCGGCGGCGGCCGCGGACGGCGTCGAGGTCGCGTCGCTCGCCCTGATCTGTCCGACCGCGGTCGCTGGCCCGGACCGCATCACCGCCCTCCGGGAGCTGTTTCGGGCGCCGCTGGTCGGCACCGCCCTGTTCAACCTGCTCGTCTCCAAACCCTCGATCCGGTATTTCAACGCCGACCACGGCTACTACGACCTCGACAGCCTGAGCGAGTCGTGGGTCGACTACGAGTGGCAGAGCGCCCATCAGCCCGGCGCACGCTACGCCCCGGCCTCGTTCATCAGCGGCTTCCTGAACAGCGACCGTGACCTGGGCGAGGCGCTCGCGACGGCCGACGCGCCGGTGACGCTGGTGTGGGGCCGCGAGGCCGAAGTGACGCCGCTGTCGGACGGTCGGGATCTCGCCGAGGCCGCCGACGCGCGCCTGGTCGTGCTCGACGACGCGAAACTCCTGCCCCACGTCGAGTTCCCGGCGGCCGTCGTTGGCGCACTCGATCGGGACCTCCCCGGGGGGACCCACGGCAGTGACCAGGGCGCCGACGGCGATCACCGGACGGCGGGCACCGCGCCCGGTACCGGGGAGGGGACGGTGACCGAGGAACAGGCAAGCGGCGACGCGGACTGATCGATCCGGATCGGACGGGACGGACGGTCAGACGGAGTGGAGAGTCAGACGGGGCGGAACGCGACCGCGCGCTCCCGGTCGGCTCCCCGGTCCTCGACGTCGATCTCCACGGCGGTGCCGACCTCGAACCGGTCGTCGTCGATCCCGCCGTCCCCGTCGGCGACCCCGCGGAGCACGCCCGTCACGCGGACCGGGCCGAACGACGCGATCGCCGTCACGTAAGGCGCGTCTTCGGCGAACCGGGGGCCGGGGACGTGGACGACGGTGTACGTCGAAAGCTCGCCCCGCTCGGGCAGCGGCGTCTCCGCCAGGTCGGTCGAGCCACACCGCGGACACGTCCGGCGCGGGGGGAGCGACCCGTGGCCCTCCGGGCAGGCGAGGTACGTCCCCTCGCCGGCGGCGACGGCGTCGAGCCACTCGTCGTAGCCGGCGTCGCGGACCTCGTCGGGGTGGCTCACGCCACCACCTCCAGGACGTGGACCACCGCGCTCGCGACCGTCCCGCCGGCGTTGTGGGCGACCCCGACCTCGGCGTCCGGGACCCGGTCTGCGTTCGGGTGGTCGCCGCGAAGCAGGCGGGTGAGTTCGGCGATCTGTGACGCCCCAGTCGCGCCGACGGGGTGCCCCTTCGCCTTCAGTCCGCCCGAGAGGTTCACTGGGCGGTCGCCGTCGGCGGTCGTCTCGCCGCGGCGGGCGGCGCCGACGGCCTCGCCGGGTTCGTAGAAGCCCAGCGATTCGAGCGCCATGACTTCCGCGATGGTGAAACAGTCGTGGACCTCGGCCAGGTCGACGTCGGCGGCGTCGACCCCGGCGTCGGCGTAGGCCTCCCGGGCGGCCCGGCCCGCCGCCGGGGTCCGGGCGAGGTGCTCGCGGTCGGCCAGCGCGAGCGCGTCACCGCCCTGGCCGCTGCCCGACACCGCGACGGGGGCGTCGAGGTCGTGCTCGCGGGCGTACTCCTCGCTCACCAGCACCAGCGCCGCCGCGCCGTCGGTGAACGGGCAGGCGTCGTAGAGGTGCAGCGGTTCGGCGACCGGCGGACTCTCCAGGGCGTCCTCGACGCTGATCTCGTTTCGGAGCTGTGCGTACTCGTTGTCGAGGGCGTTCGCGTGGTTCTTGACGGCGACGTGGGCCAGGTCCTCCCGCGTCCCGCCGAACTCATCGAAGTAGGCGCGGGCCATCAGCGCGTACGCGCCGGGGAAGGTCACCCCGTTGCGGACCTCGAACAGTTCGTCTGCCGCGGTCGCGAGTCCCTCCGTGGCCTCTGCGGTCCCGAGGTTGGTCATGCGCTCCATCCCGCCGGCCAGCACCACGTCCGCCTCCCCCGAACGGAGCAGCCTGACCGCCTGCCGGACCGCGACGCCGGCCGAGGCACACGCCTCCTCGTAGCGGGTCGCGGGACAGGAGAGGCCGGCCGCCTCCGCCAGCAACGGCGCGAGATGCCCCTGTCGCTCCGCGAGTGCTCCCATGAAGTTGCCACAGGCGAGTTCGTCGACGTCGTCTCTGGGGACGCCGGCGTCTTCGCTTGCGTTCAACGCTGCCTCGGCGAACAGATCCCGTCCCGTTCGTTCGGGGTGAGAGCCAAAGTGCGTGAGGCCGACGCCGGCCACGCGGACATCCGTCATGTCCCCCGATAGATGCTTGCCGGGTAAATGCTAGGGGTTTGCAGTTCGACTGGCCGGGATCACCGCGCGTGCGTCGTCGGCACACTCCCGGAGAAGCGTGCCGCACGCCAACCGCTTTTACGGTCGTCTGCCCTACAGTGCAGTGACATGACACACGTAGCTGTCGTCGGCGGCGGTCCCGCCGGACTGAGCGCGGCACTGTTTACGGCCAAGAACAGCCTCGATACCACCCTGTTCGACACGGACGGGACGTGGATGCACAAGGCCCACCTGTTCAACTACCTCGGCATCGACTCCGAGGACGGATCGGCCTTCATGGAGAACTCGCGGGCGCAGGTCGACGAGTTCGGCGTCGACCGCCACCAGGGCGAGGAAGTGACGGCGGTTGCCGCCGCCGGCGACGGGTTCACCGTCACCACCGAGGACGACGAGTACGACGCCGACTACGTTGTCCTCGCGACGGGCGCGAATCGGGACCTCGCCGAGTCGCTCGGCTGTGCCTTCACCGACGACGACCTCGTCGACGTCGACGTGACGATGGAGACGAGCGTCGAGGACGCCTACGCGACGGGCGCGATGGTCCGCGCCGAGGAGTGGCAGGCGGTCATCTCGGCGGGCGACGGCGCCGCCGCCGCGCTCAACGTCCTCTCGAAGGAGAAAGGCGAGCACTTCCACGACTTCGACGTGCCGGCCGACGCCGAGTAGGCGCCGAGCGCCGCAACAGTCGGGTGACACGACCGCTGTGACGCCGCGACGACCTCAGGGGTCGTACCGGACGTACTCGTCGGCCTCGTCGGCGAAGGCGGCCGCGGCCCCGCCGAAGGAGTCAGCGAACCGAACCAGCAGCGTGAGCACCGTCTCGGGGCGTGCGACCGCGTAGCCGTCCTCGGTGAGCAGCCCCGCCTCCCGGAGGTCCGCGGCGGCGGCGCTCACCGTCGCCCGCGAGACGTCCAGCGTCGCCGCCAGGTCGGTCCCCGTTGCCGTCGGCCGCCGGAGGAGGTGAAGCAGCATCCCCCGCGGGGTGTCCCGCCGGAGGTAGCCAAGCGCCACCTGCTCGTACTCGTCGAAGCGGCCGGCGGGGAAAAAGCGCCGGTAGTCGCCGTCCTTGCGGGACTCGACGGCGCCGGCGTCGACGAGCTGGCGCAGGTGGTGCTGGGCCTCGCCGGTGCCGAGTTTGAGGTCGTCGCGGAGCTTCGAGAAGTGGGCCCCTGGCGTCGTCCCCAGGTAGCCGACGATGGCGTCGCGGACGTCGCTCCGGTCGGCGTCGTCGTCGCCCCGACCGCCCAGTCCGACCAGCGGCGTCGCCGCGCCCAGGGCTGCAAAGCGCCTGAGCGTGGTGCGTTTGTCCTCGTCGACGCCGCGGTCGGTCATCTACTCCGAGTAGGCGATGGACCGGTAAAAAGGGCTTCGGGCCGGCCGCACCGTGTCGACCGGCGTTACTTCTCCATCTCGACGTCCGGGTCGGTCCGCTCGTCCTCGCTCGCTTCCTCGGGGGTCCCGTCGTCGGACGCCCCGCTCTCGACGTCTGTGACCGCCTCGCCGGCGCCCGCGACGTCGCCGTCGCTCGGGTCGCTCTCGGCGACGACCTCGTCGGACTCGCGGATGTCGTCCATCGAGTCGGCCTCGGCGATCACCTCGTCGGGGCTCTTGATGTCCGTCCCGGCGCCGGACTTGATCGCTTCGGCCTCCTTTTCCATCTGCTCGACGTCCATCTCGGCGGCCTCGTCGATCTGTCCGAGGATGTCCTCGATGTCGTCGAGGCCGAGCATCTCCCGGGTCTCCTCGTCGAAGTCCAGGCTGTCCAGCCCGGCCTGTTCCTGGACGGCGCTGCCGGTGAGCTGTTTGCCGTAGCGACCCACCAGCGACGTGAGCTCCTGGGGCAGGACGAACGTCGTCGACTCGCTTTGACCCATCTCGCCGAGCGTCTCCATCCCCTTGTCGATGACGGCGCGCTCGCCCATCGACTCGGCGGACTTCGCACGGAGTACGGTCGAGATGGCGTCACCCTGCGCTTCGAGGATCTGGGACTGCTTTTCACCCTGGGCGCGGATGATGTTGGACTGCTTGTCACCTTCTGCCTGCTCGACGGCGCTGCGCCGTTCACCCTGCGCTTCGAGGATCATCGCGCGGCGCCGGCGCTCGGCGGAGGTCTGTTGCTCCATCGCCTGCTGGACGTCCGCCGAGGGGTTCACTTCCCGCACTTCGACGCTTTCGACGCGGACGCCCCACTCGTCGGTCGGCTCGTCGAGTTCCTTGCGGATGCGGGCGTTGATCTCCTGGCGCTTGTTGAGCGTATCGTCGAGTTCCATGTCGCCGAGCACGGCACGGAGGGTCGTCTGGGCCAGATTCGAGACGGCCTTCTTGTAGTCGTCGACCTCGAGGAACGCCTTCTTGGCGTCCATCACCTTGATGTAGACGACGGCGTCGGCGGTCACCGGCGAGTTGTCGCGGGTGATCGCCTCCTGTCGCGGCACGTCCAGCGTCTGGGTGCGCATGTCGAAGGCGTAGGTCCGGGAGACGAACGGGGGGATGAAGCTGATCCCCGGTTCGAGCAGCCGGCGGAACTCACCGAACACCGTCAACGCCTTCTTTTCGTAGGCGTCGACGATCTCGACCATCTGGTAGACGGTGACGATCGCCAACACCAGGACGAGGAGTCCAATGGTCAGCGCGCCGCCACCGAACAGGCCGGACTGAAGTACGGCTGTTGCGGGGTCCATGCCTTCGGCTTCGAACGTCCGAATCATAAGGGTTCGCCCGACGGAACCCGCCGGGGGCGAATGCGGAGTCGTTTTCACCGAGGGCGGGCCCCGGAAGCGGCCGGTCGCCGCGGGAAGCTCAGGCCCGTTCGGACTCGGTTTCCCGGTCGGCGTCGGGATCACCGCCCGCCGGGCTCGCTTCGCCGTCCGCCGTGTCGGCACCCTCGGGGGTCGTTTGTGCCCGGTTGCGGGCGAGTTCCCGGTCGATCTCGTCGTCGCCCTCCAGGGAAGTCACCGTGACGACGTTTCCGCCGCCGGGGTCGACGACGATCACCTCGGTCCCCTCGTCGATCTCGCCGTCGATCGCCCGGGCGGCGTAGTAGGGGTTGAAGCCACCGTTGTCGAGTTTGATCTCCCCGGCGGAGGTGGTGACCCGTTCGGTCACCCGGCCGGTCTTTCCCTTGAGCGAGTCCGAGTCGCTGGTGCGGCCGGCCTCCTTTCCGCCGTACAGGTCGAACTCGCGGTAGCCGTACAGGGCGAGACCGCCGAAGAGAAAGACGAGCACGCCGAGGACGATCGGTCCCGCCAACGCGGGCAACAGCAGACCAACCAGCCCCGCCGCCAGGAGCGCCACGCCGAGCACCACGAAGTGTGCTCCCGGCGCGAACGCCTCCGCCACCGAGAGCCCGAGGCCCGCCAGTACGAGCAACATCGGGAGCGTCTCGGGGCCAAAGGGGGCGGTCTGCAGCGCGGCGAGTCCGAAACTCATAGGCCACCTTAGGAGCGGGGCCGATTAAGGATTGTCCGGATTGCTGGCGGATGGTTCGGATTGCTGGCGGATCGTCGCCGCCCGAAGAGACCCGGGACCGTCAGACCGGGCCTACAGGAAGTCCTCGACGTAGTCGGCGACCTCGTTGGGGGTGTCACCGACGGGGACGCCGGCGTCGTTGAGGGCGTCGATCTTCGAGGCGGCGGTGCCGGCGCCGCCGCCGGAGACGATGGCGCCGGCGTGGCCCATGCGCTTGCCCGGCGGGGCGGTCCGCCCAGCGATGAAGCCGGCCACGGGCGTATCCATGTTCTCGGCGATGTAGCGGGCCGCCCGCTCCTCGTCCTCGCCGCCGATCTCGCCGCACATCACGACGGCCTCGGTGTCGTGGTCGGCCTCGAACGCCTTCAGGGCGTCCACGAAGGAGGTGCCGATGATCGGGTCGCCGCCGATGCCGATTGCGGTCGTCTGGCCGATGCCGCGCTCGGTGAGGTTCGAGACGACCTGGTAGGTCAGCGTCCCCGACCGGGAGACCAGGCCCACGTCACCGGACTCGAAGATGTTGCCCGGCAGGATGCCGAGTTTCGCCTCGCCGGGGGTGATGATGCCCGGACAGTTCGGCCCGATGAGGCGCGTGTCGGTCTCGGAGAGGCGCTTGTTCACCTTCGCCATGTCCTGGGTCGGGATGCCCTCGGTGATCGCCACCACGAGATCGAGGTCGGTGTCAAGCGCCTCGAAGAGGGCGTCCGCCGCGAACGCGGGCGGGACGAACACCACCGAGGCGTCGGCGTCCTCGGCGCGGACCGCGCCGTCGACGGTGTCGTAGACGGGGACGCCGTGTACCTCCTGGCCGCCCTTGCCCGGCACCGCGCCGGCGACGACGTTGGTGCCGTACTCGATCATCTGCTCGGCGTGGAACTTGCCCTCGCCGCCGGTGATGCCCTGGACGACGACGCGGGTGTCGTCGTCGACGAATACACTCATTGGGCCACCTCCTCGGCGTTGGCGACCGCACGCTGTACCGCGTCCTCCAGGGTCTCCTCGACCTGCACGAGGTCGGTGTTGAGGATCTCCATCCCCTCCGCGGCCCGGGTGCCGGCCAAGCGCACGACCACGGGCTTGGGGATCTCGTCGAACTGGTCGAGGGCCTCGTTGATGCCCTGGGCCACCTCGTCGCCGCGGGTGATCCCGCCGAAGATGTTGAACACGACGCTGTCGACGGTGTCGTCCGAAAAGACCATGTCCAGCGCGTTGGCGACGCGTGCTGCTTTGGCGCCGCCGCCGATGTCGAGGAAGTTCGCTGGCGCGCCGCCGTAGTGATCGACCAGGTCCAGCGTGGTCATCACCAGGCCGGCGCCGTTGCCGATGATGCCGACGTTGCCCTCCAGGCGGACGTAGTCGAAGCCGTACTCGTTGGCCTTGGCTTCGAGGTCGTCCGCAGCGGCCTCGTCTTCCATCTCCGCGAGGTCCGGATGCCGGAACAGGGCGTCGTCGTCGACGTTGAGGACGCCGTCGGCGGCGATCACCTCGCCGTCCTGGGTGACCATCAGGGGGTTGATCTCGGCGTCCGCAGCGTCGTTTGCCTCCCACACCTCGAACAGCGTCGACAGGACCGAGGAGACGTCGCCGGCGACCTCGGCCGGCACGTCGGCGTCGTAGACGGCCTTGCGGGTCTGGTAGGGGTGGATGCCGAATGCCGGATCGACGTGTTCGCGCGCGATGGCCTCGGGGTCCTCGGCGGCGACCTCCTCGATGTTGACGCCGCCCTGCTCGGACACCATGGCGACGGGTTCGCCCTCGCCGCGGTCCATCGTGACGCCGACGTACAGTTCGTTCCGGAAGTCGACGCCGGCCTCGACCAGCACGCGGTCGACGTGGTACCCCTTGAGATCCATGCCGAGGATCTCCTCGGCGTACTCGCGGGCCTCGTCCTCGTCGGTCGCGACCTTGATGCCGCCGGCCTTGCCGCGACCGCCGACGTGAACCTGTGCCTTTATCGCCGCCGGGAAGCCGATCTCCTCGACCGCGTCGAGCACCTCGTCGACGGTCGACGCGAGCCGCGAGTCGGGGGTCGGAATCCCTGCCTCGGAGAAGACCTCCTTGGCCTGATACTCGTGTAGTCTCATCGGGTGTGAGACACGGTGACGCTGGGTTAAATTCCGTCGGTTTCGACCGGGCCGACCGACCGACGGCGGTGCCGATTCGTCCACATTTATCCGCCCGGCGATCGATCGATCGAACATGCGCGCAGTTCGCTATCACGAACACGGCGGCACCGACGTCCTGCAGGTAGACGAGATCGATCGCCCGGAGGCCGGCCACGGCGAGGTCGTCCTCTCGGTCGAGGCTGCGGGCGTCAACCCCGTCGACACCTACTTCCGGGAAGGGTCCTACGAGCCCTTCGCGCTCCCGATGATCCCCGGCTGTGACGCCGCCGGCGAGGTCGTCGACGTCGGCCCGGGCGTCTCCGGGATCGAGGTCGGGGATCCGGCCGTCGCCACCGGCCTCGGCTCCGATCACCCCGGCACGTACGCCGAGTACGCGAGCGCCCCCGCGGACCACGTCGCGGTCCTGCCCGACGGGGTCGACCCCGTGGCCGCGGGCGGTTCGGGCGTGGCCGCGGGGACGGCCTGGCGCGCGCTCGTCGACCACGCGGCCCTCGAACCCGCCGAGACCGCCCTGATCCACGGTGGCAGCGGCGGCGTCGGCCACGCCGCCGTGGGGATCGCCGCCGCCTCGGGCGCCCGGGTGCTGACGACGGCCTCCCCCGAGTACCACGACCGCCTCGGCGACCTCGGGGCCGACCGGACCTTCGACTACGGCCGCGACGACCTCGCCGAGGCCGTGATCGAGGCGAGCGGTGGCGGCGTCGACGTGGTCCTCGATCACCGCCTCGACGACTACCTGCAGTTCGACGCGGACGTGGCCGCGACCGGCGCCCGCGTGGTCGGGATCGGGGAGAACGACCCCGAGATCGGCTTCTCGGACGACGGGGTCGCCCGGAGCAAGGACGTACGGTTCCAGTTCATGTCGCTGTTCAACGCGCCCAGCCTCGCGGCGATCCTCGGCCGGGTCGGGACGCTCATGGCCCGCGGCGACCTCGAAATCGACGTCGCGCGGACCTACGACCTGGACGAGGCCGGCGAAGCCCAGCGGGCAGTGCTCGAAGATTCGTTCCTCGGCAAACTCGTCCTCACGCCCTAACCGGAGGAGAAGCACGGTCCAACCCCGCCCCCGGGTTTTACGCCCGTCGCGCCCGTGTTCGGGCGTATGTCGGCAACGTTCGACTTCTCGGATCGCGTCGTGGTCGTGACAGGAGCCAGCGGCGCACTCGGCAGCGCCGTCGCGGAGCGGTTCGCGGGCGCGGGCGCGACTGTCGCCGCCGTCGACGTCCGGGCGCCCGACGACGAGGACGCCCTGCTCGACCCGTCGCTCGTCGACTTCTACGAGGCCGACCTCACCGACGAGTCGGCGGTCGCGGACCTGTTCGACGCCGTCGTCGACGACCACGGTCGCCTCGACGCCCTGTGTAACGTCGCCGGCACGTGGATGGGGGGCGACCCGATCGACGAGACCGACGTCGACACCTTCGACGCCCTGTTCGACGTCAACCTCAGGACGATGTTCCTGGCGTCGAAACACGCGATCCCGCACCTCCAGGAGACGGCGGGCGCGATCGTCTCGGTGTCGGCCCGCTCCTCGCTCGAAGGCGGCGAGGGCGACGGCCCCTACCGGGCCTCGAAGGCCGGCGTCCGCCTGTTGACCGAGACCATCGCCGAGGAGAACCTCGGGACGGTCCGGGCAAACGCCGTCATGCCGAGCGTCATCGACACGCCGATGAACCGGGAGATGATGCCCGACGCCGACCACGACGAGTGGGTCGATCCGGCGGACATCGCCCAGGTAGTCTGTTTCCTCTGTACCGAGCAGGCCGGGGTCACGAGCGGCGCCGCCGTCCCCGTCTACGGCGAGGCCTGACGGCGCGGGCGAACCTCCGGCCGGGCGAGAGTCGGCGCCGTTCCCGGACCCGAAAGCCGGCGCGCCTGCCCGGAACCGCGGCGACCTTTAGGCTCCCCCACGCAGTCCCGGTCATGGCCCTCTTCGGCGTCCCGACCGTCATCGTCCTCGCGCTGGTGCCCGCCCTCCTCTGGGGGTTCACGCCCGTCATCGAGAAGCGCGCGCTCGCTGCCGGGGGCGTTCCGTACCAGGCGGCGGTGGTCGTCATCGGCGTCGACGCCGCCATCTACGTGCTGTTGCTGGTGCTCCGGGGCGAGGTCCCCTTCGTCGATCTCTCGCTGGGAACCCTCGCGGTGTTCGTCGTCGCCGGGCTGTTCGGGACCGCCATCGGACGGATCGCAATCTTCTCCGGCAACGACCTGGTTGGCGCGAGCATCAGCAGCGCCGTCGTCAGCGCCAGGCCGCTGTTCGCGACGATGCTGGCCATCGGCTTTCTGGGCGAGGCGGTCACGATCGAGACGGTCGCCGGCGTGATCGTCCTCGTGGTCGGCCTCGCGGTGCTCTCGCTCGCGCGCGGCGGCGACCTCTCCGGGTGGGAGACGCGGGACCTGCTGGTCCCGATGCTGGCGGCGGTCTGTTTCGCCATCGGCAACGTCCTGCGGCGGTTCGGGCTGCTCACCGGCGAGGTGACCGCCCTGGAGGCCGTCGCGGTCAACGAGGTCGCGGCCCTGATCGCCCTGATCGCCTTCGCGGTCGTCAGGGGACGACGGGACCTGCTCACCCGCCCACCGCGGACGTACGCCATCTTCGGCGTCAGCGGCGTGATCACCGCCGGCGCCCTCCTCTCGATGTTCACCGCGTTCTCGCTGCCCGGGGGGCAGGTGGCGCTGGTCGACCCCCTGATGGCCACCGCGCCCCTGTTCACGCTGGTGTTCTCGGCGGTCCTGCTCCGGGATCTCGAACGGGTCTCCGTCGGCGTCGTCGTCGGGGCGGTGCTGGTCGTGATCGGCGTGGCGCTGGTCACTGCGGGCCCCGCGGCGGTCGCGGGGGCCTGAAGCACTCGCCGGGACCCCGAGACGACGGTCGGGAACTGCACGGACAGGAGGTGGACGGGTCCGAGACCGGCGAGCCGCCGGCGCCACCGCTCTGCAGTTGGCGTGCCGGAGAACAGTCGGCGGATTACGCGCTGGCGGCGGCGCCGGCCTTCTTTCGCGTGATGTAGCCGGCGATGCGGTTGCGGACGCCCTTGGAGTCGACGTTGGTGAGTTTGTCGACGCTGTCCTTGTTCGTCTCGAAGTCCGTGTTGAACGCCTCGGGGTAGCGTTCGAGCAGGATCGTCGCAAGCTGTTTGACGTACTTGGGCTTGATGGCCATGCGGGAGAGTTGCCCTGTCCGGCACTAAAACGATTCGTTCCGGGAGCGACCGCCCGACCCGGTCCGGGAACTCCCCGAACCGGGATCGATCAGGTCCTCGACGGCCCCCCGGACCCGCCGAAGGACGCGCCGGTCGTCGCTCGGGCGGCCGACGCTGACCGCGTCGGCGCCGTAGTCAAGGTACTCCGCGACGGTGGCCCGGTCGCGCACCCCGTTGTTGGCGATCACCGCGCAGTCGACGGCGTCGGCGACGCGCCCCACCGACGGCTCGTCGTCCATGGCGTCGACGTGGAGCAGGTCGGCGCCCGCAGCATCGAGGCCGGCGGCCAGGTCGGCCAGGTCGACGCCGGGGACCTCCGCCCTGACTTTCACGCTCACCGTCGCGCCCTCGATCGCGGCGGCGCGGACGTACTCCCGCAGTCGCTCGCCGTCCCGGAGCAGCGTCTCGCCCGCGCCGACCCCACACAGTTCGGTCTGCCGACAGTGGGCGTTCACTTCGAGGATCGCTTCGCGGTCGGCACAGATCGCCGCTGCCTCCCGGAGCGGGCCGAGGGTCGTGGTGCGGACGTTAAAGCCCGCCCGGAGGGGGACGTCCGCGAGCGCCGCGAGTTGCCGGTCGACGAAGGCGAGCGGGTCCTCGGGGAGAAACTCCGCCCGGTCGCGGTCGGCGACCATCTCACGGGCGGCCTCGCGGGTCCGGTCGTCGATGGCGATGCCGCCCAGAATCGCCCCGCCGACCAAGTCTGCGGCCGCTCGCGCCCACGCCGCGTCGGACTCGCCGCTCAGGCTCGCCAGCGCCAGCGGCGGATCGAATGGTGGGTCCGGAATCGACGCCTCGTCCCCGGACGGCGACTCGCGGCTCACGCACCGACCGCCTCCAGCGCCCGGTCGCAGGCCGCCGCGACCCGGGCCGCGTCGG